>Ga0163149_10006994_pt1 | contig 11443 bp, 7 predicted proteins | sample OliLakLV19MP5G1_FD_148604 | JGI IMG/M metagenome (GOLD analysis project Ga0163149, IMG submission 148604) | Freshwater microbial mat bacterial communities from Lake Vanda, McMurdo Dry Valleys, Antarctica - Oligotrophic Lake LV.19.MP5.G1 | ecosystem: Environmental > Aquatic > Freshwater > Lake >...
ATAATGAGTTGATTAGTCAAAAAAGTGATTTTTGGAACGACGCCAAAAAGCAACTTTAAGAATTTGCTGACTTTGCTTCTACGAGAGCACCGTTCAAATGCTACCAGACGATTTGCATCCGAGCAAAAGATCGCAAAAGTGAGCGTTGGCTGACAACATGCATGCTTCAAAGACATAACACATGTCACATGCATGTAAGTACAAAACTGGTTTGGCAACATAATTATAAACAGCATGATGAACCATTAAAATTTGTCTAAGCAAAATGTGGTGCGGAGTTACTCGTAATGATACTCCAGGGTTCGGTTTACCATCCGTAACTGATCAACACTAGAAATAACAGTAGAAATCAAGACTAGATAAGATTAGATCAATCGTGCAAATTCTTATCCGGTGTCCGTAGTAAAGATAAAGCATGTCAGTAAGACTAGTTAAACTCCATGTGTTTACTATCATGTGTCACCGTTGGTAACATTTTAAGTTTAATAGTACAGTAGCCCCTACTGCTGCTACTAGCTAGTTAGCTAGCTAGCTAGTAGTAGTCTGCTCTAGCTGAAAAATGGCTTACTGCCCAATGCTGAAAAAACTACACAGATTGAAAACCCAAATGTGTTGGATAGGAATTGATCAGATCAACATGTTGCAGGTGTGGTGCACACTTCCTTGTTGCTCTAGCATGATGCAAGTTTGAACACACCAACAGATCAAGACGCGCAGACACAACACCCCACTTGCCCACAAATGCTCAATTGACTCTTTTCCCTCACAACCTGCTCTGATCTCTGTTCCAAACAAGATTAATCCTTGACTTTTTCACATTCGTTTTGATCCTGCATCTGCCAATTGTTGTTGGCAGGATCTCATTGATGTGGCATTTTCAATCAAAATTCTCTTTGTTCACTTAGTTCTATTCCAATCAACCATTGTGCTGACATGATTGACCTCACTTTGCTAGCATGGACAATGAGGGAGTGGCTGTTCAGTGACTATCAAAAAGTTTCTTTAGACATTGCAATGGAGTGACACTAGCATCGGTTTTCCTCCAATGACACTGATCCTTGACTTCATTCTTTAAGACCCAAATGAATCAAATTGACAATGAAACATGTTTATTGCATAGCTTGTTGAGTCAAACAAGAAGCAAAGGCAGAACTTTCTCACCATGTCTCTCGTTTTTCATTCTCATGTCTCTGGCTCATGATCATTGCACCCATTTGTCAGAGCATTTGCAACTTCTCATGTGACATTCTCATTTAAAGTGTCATTTGGCAACAACACATGTGCAAAATCAAAAAAAATGAGACAATGGGACAACAGAGCAATGCCGCCACATTCAATGCTGCATTAACGAATGTTGTGCGTGGGACAAGCACTGGGAACACAAATCCAAGTGCACCAGACAACACCAAACAAACAAGAAATCATAACAAGGACAACAATCATTAAATTCCATCTGCTGCAGTCAATGAAGTGTCACATCAGCTTGACTCATTCATTTTTTGTCACAACTTTCACTGTGCAAATGACAATCAAAGACAAAGAACAACAAAACTTTGAGATTGTTGCAAGACTTGATCATCTCAAATGAATTCTCTCATGCTGTCACAAACTTTGTAAGAGCCTTCACTCCCCAGATCCTTCAAGCCTTAGCATTGAAGAATGATTGGTGGTTGAAGCTGAAGAAAAAATATTGTTGCACTGGACTGACATTGCCCTTCAATGACTTTGTGTGGCTTTTCAAATTGGATGTTGTTTTCTCATCACTGTGATTAACTTGACTGACTGACTCACAGACTGAGTGTTTTAGCTGATATCCACACACCCAAAAAAACTCAAAGCCTGCCACACTGGAAAACAAAACATCAAGCTAATTGATTCAAGGTCAATCCAAGAGTTGTTGAGATTTTTTGATGCCCTTGATTCCGAGATCAAAGTTGCCTGCCCAATCCGAGTTTACCGGATTGTCCAGGCCCCCTTTTCCATTGCTTTGCAGCAAAAAATAAACCCAAAAATGCTCCTTTAGGTTAGACGATTTCTTTTTGAAACAGCGAGTCAAAGCCACTTGGCTGTTGCCCAGCTTTTGTGCTTGTAACCTGTTGTTCCGTCCTCTTCTTCTTTGCCACAATAAAAAGCAGCAAATGAAAAATCGAAAGAAAAGAAGCCGCTGAACTTGACAATAACTAATCAACTAGCAGTAGACAGAAAGACAATTACCTTTTGAAACAGTTAACACTATGTGTTTTCAATGCCTACACGACACAAGGACGCTACAAATGAACTTCCACACACAAGTTTCTTTCGGCTTTCTTTCTGTTTTTACTATTTCGTTTTTCTGTGTAGCTTCTTCTACATGCACGCGGGTTACGAATTCCTGTCCCCGGTATCTATTGCACATGCAGATGTAGAACAAAACGCCCCCCAAAGCTTGCGGAGGAGGTTTTGCTCCCAGCTAGGATCGCTGCTCTGGGATCTCAAACCTCAAAAAATCTTTTCGTCAATGCCGTTCATCCGATCCGCTGTCGATGACACCAGAACCAAATTGTCTCCTACATACCTTCGGAAAGTTAGCCTGAAAAATTCGACGGATCTGTACAGTAATGTAATTTATAAGCTATCAATTAGCCATTGGGTTATAATTGGTACTTGTAAACCATGAATGGTGGTATCTTATTCCTACTGCTATCTTCCTCCAATGAACAAACCGCAAACTCGGAGGTTCGACCCCTTTGCAAGTCCAATAGCATCACGTGAAGATAAAAAGGCGATGGCTGCTGCCACATCTTCTGGTTGGCCGGCCTGTCCCAAAGCGTTCAGCCGGGACGCTACCAAGCGGACCAAAAAGGGCATTTTCTGTGTCATTTCTGTTTCAATGAACCCTGGCGATACCACATGAAATCTATGTTGAGGGTACACATCCGACATGGCTTTCGCATATCCTAGTAACCCCGACTTGGATGCGGCATAATTGGTCTGACCAGCATTGCCAGCAATGCCTGACGTCGAGCTGATGTACACAAAAGAAGCAGAACTAGAAGCAGCACCATTCATAGTATTCCACAGAGCCCCCGGTGCAGAAAGAAGTGCCTGATCCACGGAGAAGGATGCTTCTAAATTCACTTTTAACACGGGTCGCCAGGAGGATTCGTAGTCCATTTTTCGCAAGGTTTTGTCGCGTGTAATCCCTGCGGCATGAATCACTCGTTCGACACCTCCCATTTCCATTCCTGCGTTTGCCACAATTTCGCCAGCATCTTCCTGGGTCACATCCAACGGAAGAACCTCCACGGTTGGCGAGGAGGCGTATGGCCCTCCTAACGATTTGTTGATAAGACTTTCGGCGAGTTGATTCAGTTTTGATTCAACACTAGGATGGTCGATCAAAAGAAATTTCTTGGGTCCCGTCGGCTTTTCTGGACCGTGTTGCTGGTCGGCATGTAGAAATTCGGCAGTGGCCATTCCAATGGCTCCAGCGGCCCCTGTAATCATGACGGCACCTTCATCTGCATTGCTTTGTTTACGAGTGGATTGAGCTTTGTCGGTAACATCCGTGATGACCAATTCTTGACCCGTCACGTAACAGCTTTGGCTGGAAAGGAACCATTGCAAAGGTCCTTTGACAGATTCGTCGTCGTTATCGTCGTCATTCGCAGCAAGAGGACCATCATCGGTTGTCGCCAGACATGCATCTCGAATCAAGTTCACAGTGGCCCCACGAGACCCATTTTCTTTTGCGAGTGACTTGGCAAAACCGACCAGTGCTTCACTGACCGTCTCCGCTTCAATCCTACTTTGGGTGTTGTTTTGGGAGAAAACACTCGGACAAGACCTCAAAATTACCGCTCTTCCTCCTGGTTTTCGAAAAGCGTTCGAATTGGAATATTTTTGAGCCGTATGATACAACCAATTCAAATCCTGCAGACTTGTAGCTTTGCGGGCATCCAAGACGAGGGCGTTGGTTTCTGGTTGTAGTGTGTCGGCGGTTGTGTCGGTTGTGTTGACTGACGACGATGAAGCCGCCGGTAGACTTTCCGTCACGCAAACAAGGGGTCGGGGTGATCGAAGAAGGGCAGGGGGGCGCTTGAAAATGAACATGGTTTAGTCAGATTAAACGCTCAAGCTTGGATCTTTGCTCAACTAATAACCATCATACCATCACACATACAGATCGGATTTCAACCCATGCATCAATCAATGAATCTCGACCAAAAAGAGGGAAAAAGACTAAAGACCTTCCATTATCCCCATCCCTACCGTTTTAAATCGTTGATATCAGGTTACATGACTGAACAGTGTCTTTCTGTACGTCCTTGCATCCGTTCACTTCCGTTTTGGATGGTTGTGATTGGCGCCCAACCGGCATCGATCTTCTCTGGACATCTGGCCGAACGCGAGCGTGCCGAGATTTAGATCGGCAGATGGATGAGAACCGTTCTACCCAATTGTAACCACGCCAATTCTGGTAGGTCTACTCGGAGTTGCATACGAACTGTACCAAGCGAACTGTACCACAAGATTCTCCTCCAAAAAATGGATCTTTGTATGCGAACCGTCAACCGGCGCGTCGTGATCTATCATTGTGGCAAAGAAAAAAAACCATCAAACATAATCGTTAGTTGGCCATTGTGTGTTTTCACCTACTGTACCATCAACTCGGCAAGGTCATAATCCAACTTGGTTGGTTACAACAAAGACTAGTTTAATTCTAGTTGAAAATTAGAAAAAGAAAACAACAGAAAACAAACACAAAATGAGGATCCACCCCCTTGCCTCCTTGGCTTTGCTCTGGAGTTGCCAGGACGTTGCTGGCTTTTCGTCCTCTTCTCGCACATCCACCACCACTGGTCTTGCCACAAGCTTGGCTCGAAGCCACGGAAAGAAGAGTTTGGTGACTTCCTTTGCCTCTGTGGAAAAGGAAGCCAAGACTGTGGTCGAAAGCAAGGATCCTGCCGCCAAATTTTTGGAAGATGTCGGTCCTCAATTGTTGGGCAAGTCCATTCCGTACGCTGAACTGACCATTGGTGTCCTCAAAGAGACGTATCCGGGAGAAAATCGTGTCTCTCAGACACCCGACAGCATCGCCTCGTTGGTCAAGGAAGGACTCACAGTGGTTGTGGAAGCTGGTGGTAAGTCGCTATTTATTTTTTCATATTCTTGGAGGTTTTGTGGATTGGTTTTTGGCGGATAGTACTTTTATTTTTGAAATACTCACCCTCTTTTTATTATGGTTTAATACATTATAGCCGGTGAACGTGCCTCCTTCAGTGATGCCGCCTACGTTGAAGCTGGTGCCATTGTCTTGCAGAAACAACAGATTTTCGCGGATGCGGACATTATCACTAAGATTCGTCCACCTACCGACGAGGAAGTCCCCAAGCTTGCCGGAAAAACTTTGATCAGCATGATCCAGCCAGCGATTAATGGAGACCTCTACAAAGCCTTGACAGAACAAAAGACCAATGTCTTTGCCTTGGACTGTGTTCCAAGAATGCTCAGTCGTGGTCAATCCTACGATATTTTGAGTAGTCAAGCCAATATTGCTGGATACCGAGCTGTCATTGAAGCTGCCGAAGCCTTTCCTCGCTTCTTTGCTGGTCAAATGACAGCCGCCGGCAAAGTCCCTCCTGCCAAGGTGTTGGTTTTGGGAGCCGGAGTTGCCGGTCTTGCAGCTGTCCAGACGGCCAAGAATTTGGGAGCTGTCGTTCGCGCCTTTGATGTCCGACCTGTCACCAAAGAACAAGTCGAAAGTATGGGTGCCACCTTTTTGGAAGTTCCCATCAAGGAAGATGGAAGTGGAAGTGGTGGATATGCCAAAGAAATGAGTGACGAGTTCAAGGCAGCACAAGCCAAACTTATGCTTGAACAAGCCAAGGATGTCGATATTATTATCACGACTGCTTTGATTCCAGGCAAGAAGGCACCTATCCTTGTGAACGAGGAAATGTTGGCCGTCATGAAGCCTGGATCCGTCTGTGTCGACTTGGCTGCTTCCAACGGAGGTAACGTTGCCCAAGCACAACCCGATGAAATCGTTACAACTTCCAACGGAGTCAAGATTATTGGATACACTGACTTGCCTTCTCGTTTGGCTGCCACCGCAAGTAACTTGTTTGCCAACAACGTTGCCAAGTTTACTCTCAGTATTGGACCACAAACTACCAAGGAGAAGGGTGTCTTCTCAATTGACCTCAAGGATGATGCCGTTCAAAACATGTTGATTTCTTACAATGGAGAGGCACGCTGGCCAGACAAGATCACACCCTTCCAGCCCCCTCCACCACCAAAGAAAGCAGAGGAAATTATTTTGACGGATGAGGAGAAGTTTGCCTTGGCAGAGGAAGAGCAAAAAGCGCAGTTTCTCAAGAACACTCAAATCGCCACTGTTGCGGCCGCTGCGTTGGTGGCTTACGGTTTGACTACCGACAGTCGCGACAGCCTTAACTTGATGTCCACTTTCGCATTGGCTGGCTTGGCCGGTTATCAGGTTGTCTGGGGCGTTGCACCTGCGCTTCACTCGCCCCTCATGGCTGTCACCAATGCCATTTCGGGAATGACCGCTTTGGGTGGTATGCTTCTTTTGGCCCATGGTGCAACTGAAGGCGCTGGCTTGATCCCTGACTCGCCGGCACACTGGATGGGAGCTCTTGCCGTGCTCCTCTCCTTTATCAATATTTCCGGTGGATTTTTGGTTTCTGGAAAGATGTTGGATTTATTCCGTCGTCCTACGGACCCCAAGGACTTTTTTGAATTCTATGCTGCTCCTGGTGCGCTTGTTCTCGGCGGCCTTGGCGCTGCAGCTTTCGCCGGTGTGGGTGATCTTGGAATTATGAGCGGAGCCATCGGTATTACATCCGCCATTTGCTGCATTGCTGGAATTGCTGCCCTTTCCAACCAGCAAACGGCTCGTACTGGTAATGTTCTTGGAATGACTGGTGTTGGCTTTGGTCTGGCAGCAACGGCTGCCGATATGTCTCTTGCTGGAGCTACCCCAGTCGCTTTCGAACAAGTCGGCGCACTAGGTGGCGCTGGCGCTGCTATTGGTGCTCTGCTTGCCTCCAAGGTCGGTCCTACCGAGCTACCCCAAACGGTTGCTGCATTCCACTCCCTCGTTGGTTTGGCAGCAATGGCAGGAGCTGCTGGAGAGTTCTTCTCTGGTAGCGAGGCGCTCTCTGCGGGAACCATGTCGGCAATCTATTTGGCGACATTCATTGGCGGTGTCACCTTCGCTGGATCTGTTGTTGCATTCGGAAAGCTTTCCGGTATGATGGACTCTGCCCCTCTTAAACTGCCCGTAAGAGACCAGCTCAATCTCGCCATGCTCGGCACTTGTGCTCTCGGAATGGCGGCTTTCTTGAACCCTGCACTTCTTGGTGGTGTTGATCCCGGCACCGTGCAGCTCGCAAGTATTGCCGGCGCCAGCGTCGTGTCGGCCGCATTGGGTTATCACTTAACAGCTAGCATCGGTGGTGCAGATATGCCTGTTGTCATCACAGTCTTGAACTCTTATTCTGGCTGGGCATTGGTTGCGGAAGGTTTCCTCTTGGGCAACCCACTCCTCGCTCAGGTTGGCGCCCTCATTGGATTTTCGGGTGCGATTCTGACATGGATCATGTGCGAAGCTATGGGTAGAAATATTGTGTCTGTCATCTTGGGTGGCGCTGGAACATCGGTTGCGGCCCCCACTGGAGAAATTCTCGATATTTACGAAGGTGAGGCAACAACAACAACTGTTGACAGGGTGAAGGAAGCTTTGATGGAGGCCAAGAACATTGTCATTACTCCAGGTTACGGATTGGCAGTTGCCCAGGCTCAATTCTCCATTGCTGAAATTGCCAAGAAGCTCAAGGCCCAAGGCAAGAATGTCAGGTTTGGTATTCACCCAGTTGCCGGACGAATGCCTGGACAGCTGAATGTCCTGCTGGCTGAGGCCGGCGTGCCATACGACATGGTATTTGAAATGGAAGAGATCAACGGCGACTTTCCAGGTAGGAATTTTTATTATGCGCGAGGATGCGATGATTGGCTTTCTTCCATGGCCACATCTAAACCGCTTCCTATTGTTTTTTCTTTCACGTGTAGAGGTCGACCTCACATTGGTCATTGGAGCTTCTGATACTGTCTCCAGTGCTGCAGAGGACGACCCCAACTGCAGCATCTACGGCATGCCAGTGCTTCGTGTGTGGAAGGGCAAAAACACTGTTGTCATGAAGCGTTCTCTTGGAAGCACGGGCTATGCAGGTATGCAAAACCCAATTCTCTTCAAGGAAAATACAGATGTGCTTCTTGGCGATGCCAAAGAACAGTGTGATGCTCTGCTCCGCGCCCTTAGCGAGTAACCTTTCCGCGATGAAAAAAGATGCAGAAAGTCAGAATAGTTTTTTTCTTTCAAAATTCCCGATCTTAGAATATGAAGACAAGAAAATAATAGAATAAATAGGCCATACTTTTTTGTTGGGAAATATTTTCGTTGAGCAAGCGAGTATCACTAGTTCTAGCTGTCGATACTATAATTTGAGTTTTGACTTGACGGGTTCCGGTATACTAGTCAAGGTCGCTGTTGATTGGGCAAAGCACCTTATCACGAAGTGTACTTTCGGAAGTTATCTTTTGCACACAATAATTACGAATCTATGTTAGACGGACCACTAGGAGAAGTGGGAGGTAAGCTGGAGCTCAAGGGATCCAAGCATCATACGTGACAAGCTTCTCTTATCCCTTGTTGCTCTGTTCAACACTTTAGCATCTTTCGGTATGATTTTGATTTGCTTGTTACTATTAAGAGGGGTGGCCCACTACAAAGTAAGCTACAGTACAGACTACTGGAAGGTCAAGAGGCGTCCGGTAGATCGAGTCTCGGCGAGGTAGAGGGCATCTCTATTTTAGGCAACCAAGTGAAGACAAGGAAGAAGCGATTTAGAATCTCCGAAGTTGAATGATTTTGCTGATGAAAATATTTTGCACGGTCCATCAGGTTGCCTGCCCCGCTGGAGATTGAGAGACAAAGAGGGAAAAAGGACTCACTCAGCTGGGTAAGCGCTCTTCTCAAGGAACTTGCTTTCGTTTTGTTCTTTCCGATCACAAAAAAAGTGCAGCGTAGAACTGCTAACTAGCCATCGCGGAAGACGATAGCCAGTGAGCTATTCGGGAACAGGACAGGGGCTGTCTCGGATAAAGAAGGCGGGACTTTGATTCCGAAGGTCCTCGTACACTCGAGCGGCCGTGAAGGATACTCCTCGCAATACTTCCAAGGCTTGCATCTCCGACAGCGTGAGGTGCGCTGCCGTCCATTCTTTGGTCTGGAATGAGTTTCGATTAAGCTTGGTGACTTTGTCTTCCATATCCGCAATGGTCGTGTCGAATCGTTTGAGAGCTTCGCTGGCCAAACGTGCAAGACAAAAATGTGTGCGGAATTCCAGTGCACCCGCGTTGCTTTCCCGATCATTCGTTCGCAGCCGAATCTTCTGCAATTTGCGGTTCCACCAGAAACGAACTGTTGCGCAAATTACGTCGCAAAACTTGGACCGCATTGCCATCGTAGTCTTCGTGAGTCAATGATATCAGTCGACAAGTTGCAGCAATGAGTTGATACTCTTTACGGTGAAAGAATTTTGTGTTTCGTTTCGAAATTTTTGGTGGATTTGTGGTAATGGGGACATTGCTTGCTCGAGCGGGCAATGATTCTGGCGCTCGCGGAAGCAAGACCAAGTGCCATCTCTTTGAGTGATTGGCAATACGCGCCAAGTGTTTCAGTTTGAGTTTCTTGAGCTCATAGGCTGCCTTTGGGTGCGGTCTATCGTCGTTGCTTGAACTGCCTTCGTCATCACTGTTGTTGTCCTCAAGAAAGACGCAGTCTTGGTATCCATCATCAAAACGCAGATATTGCATGACACCTTGTTTTTGCCTCTCGAGCCCCCTTTTAATGCCTTCGGATAACGGTTGGCTTTTCAAGAACGGAAGATACGAAAATTGTTGCTTCAAGTCCAAGTCTAGTACCATATGCTGGGTGGCCAAATTGGCCTGCGAATATCCACTACCATCACCATTGACAAATCCAAATTTGGCAAAGAGATGAGCATCTGTATATTTTCCGTAGGAATCCACTACTTCGTGACCGGTAGCAATGCCATCATTCGTGGCTTTAATGGCAAAGACCCGCTTGTCACGGCTGTAGGAATACTCCACATTGGGGCGTGCATGGTGATCGTAAAAATCTAAAATGGGTACCATGGCGTACGAACCTCGGTTCAGGTCAATGCCAAATTCATCGAGATAAAAGTCTAATTCCTCGCGAGAAAGAGACGAGTCGGAAGCAAATTGATTTTTGTTGGCTGTTGATTGTTGCTGCGAATTGTACACTGGAAGTGGCCCAGTACCAAAACTTCGACTCAGAACCAAAATGCGAAAGGTCTGGTAATCTTGCTTACTCACGACATCCTCCAGTAATTCGCTGGTCCGTTGCTTCACCGTGTCTGTAAAGGCTTGGTATTCAGAGTTTACCATATCCCTGTAAGCCTTGGCCACAGCGAACGAAGCGGAATGTAATGGCAGCAATTCCTTAATTTCAGTTTCATTCCATAATATAGGATGAAAGTGGCTCAACTCTTCATGAGAAGGCATGCATTCTGTGAGATATTGTAACAATCTCGATTTTCCTACAGATGGACTTTGGTCTGTTTGTCTATCCGAGTCGGCCGCTGCTGTTTCTGTTGTTGTTGGAAGTTCCACTCGTCCCTTGGCCAAGAGTGCCAAATACAGTGCTAAATAAGCCGCACTATCAACAGGATTTCCAGTCCTTGGATGCTTCGCACCCATCACATGCGGACGTACCCACTGAGAATCACGAAGGGCATCCAAATCCCAAATTTGCAGTGATCGGGGAATTTCCAAAATGCGTTCTCCTCTGTGGATTTTTCGAATCGCCATTTGCGTCCGTCGTTTGTGTACCAAGGCAGGATGACAATAGACATCATCCTCGTCATCACCGCAGACACGTTGCAGAAACCGACCAATGCTGGGGTCGTTACTCTTGGACCAAGAGAATAATGGCGCTCCTTCCCAGACATTCCATGCCATGCTCGTCGCGATGGCCACACACAAAACGCTGACGGCTTTCAATGTCGATTGTGAAATGGACAACCAGCGTGCCATCTTTGTCATGGAGGAAACTTGGCGTTTTTTCTTTTTGGAAGACATTTTGGGCGCCTGTATCTTATCGTCATCTTTGTTATTTTGGTGGCCGTTTTGACTTGAGGAAGAAGAAGAAGCATCCGCAGATGCATGACTTCTTTTGCGAGAAGACTTTCCGCCTCGATTTGCCATAGTTCTTGTCGAAGCAAGGAGACGTCGTGCAGAGGAGAGGACCAGTAGTAAATAGCGACGGATTTTCTTCGACGAGGGTAGAGTTGAGCACCTACAACAGCACCTTTGGAACTAGCAAGTAATCAAG
>Ga0163149_10006995_pt1 | contig 11443 bp, 10 predicted proteins | sample OliLakLV19MP5G1_FD_148604 | JGI IMG/M metagenome (GOLD analysis project Ga0163149, IMG submission 148604) | Freshwater microbial mat bacterial communities from Lake Vanda, McMurdo Dry Valleys, Antarctica - Oligotrophic Lake LV.19.MP5.G1 | ecosystem: Environmental > Aquatic > Freshwater > Lake >...
GTCAAAGGCCAGCGTGGCAAGCGCGTCTATTACGCGAAAGCCGCCCATGTTGCGGCCGTATACGGTCTCGACACCGATAATGGCGACGATGATTTCCGCCGGCACACTGAACTCGCGCTCGGCGCGGGCCAGTTCGGCGGCATGCAGGCGCCAGAACTCGACGCCCGACTGGATGCGCTGTGCATTAATGAAGCGGCTGCGGTAGGCCTGCCACGAGCGCACGCCGGGCGCGCCGGGCTTGATCGCCTTGAGCACCGTGCTTTGGTGGCGCGTTTTGCTGAACAGCATTTCGAGCTCGCGCTTCACAAAGCCATGCCGCTGAACCATGTCGGCGATGAACGCCCGCACCTCGGCGCGCTTGGTGTAGGAGGGCGGCGCGGCGGCGGCTGCGCCGATACCGCAAAGGCAATGGAGCAGCACGACAATGCCGAGGTGGCGCAGGCTCCCCGTGTTCACAGCCGGAAGCCGCTGATGAGTTTTGCCAGGCGCGAAATGTCGCCGCGATCGGCCTGCGGGCCGTAGCGCAACTCACTGTAGAGCGTGCTGATGCCGCGAACCTGCGCCGCGTGCTGCGGAAAGCGTGTTGCGGCGCGCTCGCCGAAATCGATCGGACCTTCGCTCGGCGCGCGCGCGAGGCCGGCACGGCCGAGTTTGTTGCAAAAGCGCCGCCATTGCCGCTGCACCGGATCATCGAGGCGAAGGCGGCGTAGCAGCCACAGTGACAGCATCGCGACCACGCCGGCGACACCCCAGAACAAGGCGAGGGCCAGCGACTGCCAGGAGGCCGCATCCATGCCGATAAAGGACAGCATTTCGCGCTGGCGCTCGGGGTTGTAGCCGAGCACCCAGATGTTCCATTTGTGCGCCATGGCCTCGATGTTGTAACGCATTTTTAGCAGCCACAGGCGGTCGGTGCGCACCATGAACGGCACCGCCTGCCCGGCGGGCACGGCTTGCGCGATGCCCGACTCGACGCGCACCGGTACCACCACTGCAGTCGGGTCGACACGCTGCCATCCGCCGGCATCGGTCCAGACTTCCACCCAGGCGTGGGCATCGGACTGGCGTACGATCAACTGATCGTCGATCGGATTGACGTCGCCGCCGAGGTATCCGGTGACGATGCGCGCCGGCACGCCGGCCGAGCGCATCAGGATGGCGAAGGCGCCCGAGTAATGTTCGCAGAAACCCAGCTTGGAATCGAAAATGAATTCATCGACGGTGTGCGGCGTGGTCAGCAGCGGCGGTTCGAGTGTGTAGCGATAGCCGCCGTTGCGGAACAATTCGAGACCGCGGGCGATGATGGTGTCTGCATCGCCCCTGGTTTCCTTTTCCCAGCGCCGCCCCAGTTCCAGTGTGCGCGGATTGGTCCCGAGCGGCAGCGCCAGCGCGGCGTCAAGGTCCTCATCGTTGTCGGTATCGACGGCCTTGTAGTTGGGAAAGGAGCGCATTTCGTAACGCATGCGGCTGCGCACCTGCGGGATCGACAGCAACTGGTAATCGGCGGTGACGCGGGCGCGCGGCGGGATGGTCGCCGCCAGTTCGAGCGCGAACAGCCAGTTGCGGTTGTGCGGTTCGAGCGTGATCGAGTAATCGTAGTGCGGCTCGACACCCTCGAATTTGTACGGCCCGCGCATGCGCAGGTCGCCGGGTCGCCAGGTGCGCCCGTCGTAATTCCAGAACACCGGGCCGCGCCAGTAGAGCTGGCGCCGCGGCGGCATGGCCCCCTCGAACTTGGCGCGAAAGGCCACCGCGTCCGATTGCGTCAGCTGGCTGATGTTGCCCGGTGTCATCGAGTCGGACAGGCCGGTGACGCCGCTGTAGGTGTCCTGCGGCAATCCCCACAGCGGACCCTGCACGCGCGGGAACAGGAAGAACAGCAGCAACATCAGCGGTGCGGCCTGCGCCAGCAGCATGCCGCCGGTCTTGAGGTTGTCGAGGTGGCGCCGCGACGGCGCCTGGAAGCTGACCAGACTGGCGGTGATCATCAACACCGTCACCATCATCAGCGAGGCGGTGGGGATGGTCTGCGAATAGAAGAAATTCGTCAGTGCGATGAAGTAGGCGAGGAACATCACGACATAGACGTCGCGGTAGCCCTTCATCTCCATCAGTTTGAGGCTGAGAAAAACGATCAGCAGAGACACGCCGGCATCGCGTCCGAAAATGGTGCTGAAGGTGATGTACACGCCGAGCAGGCAGGCGCCGACAAACGCCACCAGCAGCCATTTGCGCGGCAGCGGATGGCCGCTCCAGGCGAGATAGATGCGCCAGCCGACCATGATCAGCGCGATGGTGGTGATCCAGAGCGGCAAGCGTTCGGTGTGCGGCGCCGCCGCCAGCGCGAGGCCGGCCAGCAACCAGGCGAGGTTGCCAAAACCCAGCGGTGCGGTGCGCGGACTGGTGGCCGCGGTCGTACTCATGCCTTACCCGCTTCAGGGTGATTTTCATGCAGCGCGAGTTCGCGCAGGCAGGCGAGGCCGTGCGCCTCGCCAAAACCCATCGGAATTTCGACCCCGGGAAGGCGCAGGCCGAAGGCGATGCCGCGGGCATTGGCAAGAAGCACCCAGCGGGTCAGGCGCGACAATCGCGCCTCGGCATCGAGGCCGTAGGGCAGGTCTTTCCAGTTGAACCACAATTGCGCCGCGGCACGACCGCTGAACTGCTTGGTCAGCAGGGGGCCTTCGCGCATCGATGCCTTCCAGGCGATGTGGCGCGGCGAATCGCCGCTCTGGTAGGGGCGCAGGCCGAAAAAATCGTCGGTACCGCTGCCAAGCGCGATGGTGTCGCCGCTGTCCGCCTCGGCCTGCGGCGGCGGCAGTCGCGCGTTGTCCGGCTTGGGATAGACGAGGCAATTGAGGTCGGGTGAGATGTAGCTCCAGGCGCGCAAGAGGCCGAGCGGGTAACGCGTGTCGAGCGTGACGCGACCGACCGGCATCAGGCCGCGCTTCGTCGTCGGGATGTCCAGCGTCACGCTGGCCGTGCCCTGGGCGCGGATGTCGCACTGCGCCAACGCGCCGCCGCGATTGAGCAAGATGGCGAAGCGCTCATGGCGGCTGCGGTTCTCGATGTGCAACTGGTAATGCGCGTCGTCGCCGGCGAACACCGCTTCGGCCCGTCCGGGGCTGATGTACAGGTGGGCGAGGTTGCGAAAGGTGTGCAGAATGGACACGATGCCGACGCCGGTAAGCAGGAAAGTCAGCAGATAGCCCAGCGACAGGTTGTAATTGATCGAGCCGAGCAGCATTACCAAAAGCGCCAGGCTGAAGGTCAAGCCCTGGCGCGTCGGCAGGATATATACCCGTCGCTGCGACAAAAAAATCACGCCCGGCTCGGGCTCTTTTTTTGGCATCAGCAGGTTGTAGAGCTGCGAGTAGCGCAGGATGCGGTCGAGGTTCATGCCGCGCTGCCCTGGACAAACAGCCCATATGCTGGAAAGCGCCGCCAGACGGGCGTTTCCAGCGGGTATGCCGTTCTGGTGCGCTCCGCCATGCTCAGGGGATGGGCACTGCGGCGATCAGCACGCGGGCGATATCGGCGCTGCTGTGGCTGACGCCGTCATTGGCCGGACGCAGACGGTGTCCGGCAACGCCGGGCAGGATGGCCTGCACATCCTCTGGCAGCACCTTGTCGCGTCCCTCGATCAGCGCCCAGGCACGCGCGCCGTGCAGCAGCGCCAGCGCCGCGCGCGGCGACAGGCCCGAGGTGTAATCGGGGGAACGGCGCGTGTGCTCGATCAGCGCCTGGATGTAGTCGATCAGCGCCGGGGAGGCGTGCACGTGCTTGACCGCATTTTGCAATTGCACCAGATCGCCCGGATGCAGGCAGGGCTCGATCGAGGCAATCAAGTCGCGGCGCTCGACGCCCTGCAGCAGGGCGCGCTCGGCCGCGCGGTCCGGATAGCCGAGTTCGATGCGCAGCAAAAAGCGGTCGAGCTGCGACTCGGGCAGCGCGAAGGTGCCGACCTGCGTTGACGGATTCTGTGTGGCGATGACAAAAAACGGTTCCGGCAACGCGCGTGTTTCGCCCTCGGTCGTGACCTGGTGCTCCTCCATGGCTTCGAGCAATGCCGACTGGGTTTTCGGCGTCGCGCGATTGACCTCGTCGGCGAGGATGAGCTGCGCAAAAATCGGCCCCGGATGGAACTTGAAGCCGGCGGTGTCGCGGTCGTAAATGGATACACCGATGATGTCCGCAGGCAACATGTCGCTGGTGAACTGAATGCGGTGGAAGTTGAGCCCGAGCAGCTTGGCGAGGGCGTGGGCGAGCGTTGTCTTGCCCACGCCCGGCAGGTCTTCGATGAGCAGGTGGCCGCGCGCGAGCATGCAGGCGAGCGCGAGCCTGATCTGGTGTTCCTTGCCAAGGATGATCTTGCCGGCCTGGTCGATGACACGTTTGATGGATGGATTGTTCATGGGGGCGTGGATGAAGTTCAGGAGCCGAGTTTATCGTGGAATTCCGATATCATTGAACCCGGGCCTGCAGAATAAGTTCAATAATTTTCCGCCTGCGCCCGGCGATTCCAATACGTGCGCCGCCGCTGCCCGGATGCAGGGCCGGCGCGCCGAACCGGCAAAGGACATGACCACCGCTTTCATCACCCACCCCGCATTTCTCAAGCACGACATGGGCAGCCATCATCCGGAACAGCCGGCGCGGCTGACGGCGATCGAAGACCAGTTGATCGCCTCGGGTGTCGCGCCATTGCTGTCGCGCTACGAGGCGCCGCAGGCCGCGCTCACCGCCATCGGGCGCGTGCATCCGATGGACTACATCGTCGATATTCGCAGCGCCGCGCCGCAGGCCGGCATCGTGCACATCGACCCGGACACGGCGATGTGCCCGGGCACCTGGGAGGCCTTGCTGCGCGCCGCCGGCGCCGCGGTCCAGGCCACCGACCTGGTGATGTCGGGCGAAGTGGACAACGCTTTTTGCAGCGTACGCCCGCCCGGGCACCACGCCATGCGTAAGCGCGCCATGGGCTTTTGTTTTTTCAACAACGTCGCCATCGCCGCACAGCACGCGCTTGATGTGCATGGCCTCGAGCGCGTCGCCATCGTCGATTTTGACGTGCACCACGGCAACGGCACCGAGGACATTTTCGCCGGCGACGAGAGGGTGCTGATGGCAAGCATTTTCCAGCACCCGTTTTATCCCTACAGCGGCACCGATCGGCCGGCCGCCAACATGGTCAACGTTCCGCTCCCCGCCGGCGCCGGCAGCGTTGCGCTGCGCGAGGCGGTGACGCAGGCGTGGTTGCCGGCGCTCGAGGCGTTCCGGCCGCAGATGATTTTTTTCTCCGCCGGCTTTGACGCCCATATCGAGGACGACATGGCGATGCTGCGCATGACCGATGCCGATTACGCCTGGGTGACGAAGCAGGTCAAGGCGGTGGCCGAGCGGCATGCAAAAGGGCGCATCGTGTCCGTGCTCGAAGGCGGTTACGCCCTGTCGGCGCTGGGCCGGAGCGTGGTGCAGCACATCAAGGCGCTGGGCGACATCTGATTCCGCCGGCCCGTCTGCCAGCCGGGCTGTCACGTCGCGCCGGTGAGGGCGCCATCGAGCAGCAGACCGGCCGAGCGCGTGATGCCCTCCGGCGTGAGGCCCTGCGGTTTGAGCACCAGAGCTTCGCCATAGCGCCGGTAATTCTTTGGCATCGACTTGCGGTAGGCCGGGTCGTAGTGGTTTTTCAGCAGATCCGCGACCAGCGTCGGCCAGTCGCCGCTGTCGATGCTGGCGTTCCAGCGTGTGATTGTCTCGTGGCCGTGTAATTGCAGCAGGCAACCAAGGCGGTCCTTCAGCAGCGACGGGTCGCCGAGGAAATGCGCATAGTCGCCGATCAAAAATTGCACCCGTTGCGCGAGGTCGGTTTCGATGTGCACGCAGGGGGCGGCGCGCATCGCGGCAATGAGCGCATCGGGCACCTGCAACTGGCCGATTTTTTTGGACTCGGCCTCGACAAACACCGGGCGCCCGGGATCAAAGTGGCGCAGCCGGTCGCAGACCAGGCTCTCGAACATGCGCTGTGCCGGCTGCGGCCTGCCGGGCAGCCCGCCCAGCAGCGAGCCCTTGTGGCAGGCGATTTGTTCCAGATCGAGTACCTGTGCGCCCTTGGCGGCCAGCGCTTCGAGCAGACGGCTTTTGGCGCTGCCGGTTTCGCCGCAGACGACACGATAAGTGAATGTCTGCGGCAGCTCGGCCAGTTGCGCCAGCACCGCGTTGCGATAAGCCTTGTAACCGCCCTCCAGTTGCGCCGCCTGCCAGCCGATTTCGCGCAGCACGTGGGCCATGGCGCCCGAACGCTTGCCCCCGCGCCAGCAGTACACCAGCGGACGCCATTCGCGGCTGCGGGCGGCGAAAAGCGTTTCAAGATGATCGGCGATATTGCGCGACACCAGGGCCGCACCGGCTTTCTTGGCGTCGAACGGTGACATCTGCTTATGCAGCGTGCCGATTTGCGCGCGCTGGGTGTTGTCGAGCACGGGTGCGCTGGTGGCGCCCGGTACATGGTCGTCAAGGAATTCGGCGGGCGAGCGCACATCGATGACCTCGGAAAATTCATCGATACTTGCAACGCCGACCGTGGCGGGGTATTTCAAGGTGGGTGTCCTGATGGCAACAGCGTGGCAGTCTTTATGGCAGCAGCGGCGCCGTAGGGCGGGCCGGAAGCCATATTCTAGCGACTTGGCCTCGGGACGGGGACGGGGCCAGGGCCGGGTCGCTGGCCCGCAGGAGCAGGCGGGGCGATTCAGGCGGCTTTGCGCCGTTCGAACTCGACCTGGATGCCGTTTTGTTCTACGAGGTGCCGGCCCGACCGAAGCCGTCTCTCAACCGGTATTTCCAGTACCTCATACACCGGCAGCAGGGCGGCGTTTGTCAGGTCATATTTCAGGTCATATTTCAGGTCATATGTCAGGTCATATGTCAGGTTTATGACATTGCTGTTCATTTCTTCAACAAGGGTTGCAGGGCTTTCCATACGTTCTCCAGGATGAGGGTCTGGGCTTCCTCGGTCGGATGGAGTTGATCCTGTTGGAACAATTCCGGCCGCTGTGCCACCCCTTCCAGCAAGAACGGGACCAGCGCCAGACCTTGCTCTTTGGCAAGCTCGGAAAAGCTGCGCTGGAATTGCTCGGTGTACTGCGGACCGTAGTTCGGCGGCATGCGCATGCCGACGATGACGACCTTGCTGCGGGCGGCTTTGGCCGCCTTGACGATGGCTGCCAGATTGCCGCGCAACTGCGCCACCGGCAGGCCGCGCAGGCCGTCGTTGGCGCCCAGCGCGAGCACCAGCACGGCCGGTTTGGCGTTGCCTAGCGCCGCCGCCGCGCGCGCCGCGCCGCCGGCGCTGGTTTCGCCGCTTATGCTCAGATTCACAACGATATAATTGAACTTGTTTTGCTGCAGACGCTCTTGTAATAGGGACGGCCAGCCCGCACCTTGACGAAGGCCGTAGGCGGCCGAGAGGCTGTCCCCGTAAACGACGATTGCCGGCCGACCGGCGGCAGGCGCGCCGGTCGTAGTGGCGGATTGGGCGCAGACACAACAGGCTGACAACAGCCAGGGCAAGAATTTCAACCAGGCGCTCATACCCCGTTCCGACATGTCCAATTCCCATCCTTCCGATCAAGCCATCATTGAAGTCCGCAACCTGGCCAAAAGCGTCCCCAACGGCTCGGCGAACCTGGATATTTTGCAGCAAATTGATCTTGCCGTGATGCCGGGCGAGGCGCTTGCAATCGTCGGCGCATCCGGTTCGGGCAAATCAACCCTGCTCGGCCTGCTTGCAGGTTTGGACGTGCCGAGTAGCGGAAACGTTCGCCTCGCCGGCGAAGAATTGTTCGAACTCGATGAGGACGGCCGCGCCGCGCTGCGCGCGCGCCTGCTCGGGTTTGTGTTCCAGTCGTTCCAGTTGCTGCCGGCACTGAATGCGCTCGAGAATGTCATGCTGCCGCTGGAACTGGCCGGCCGCGACAATGCCGCTGCTCTGGCGACGGCCATGCTCGAGCGGGTGGGGCTGGGCGAGCGTCTGCGGCATTACCCGCGCACCCTGTCCGGCGGCGAGCAGCAGCGTGTCGCGCTGGCGCGCGCCTTTGTCATGCGACCGCAATTGCTGATGGCCGACGAGCCGACCGGCAACCTCGATGCGACGACGGGTGCGGCCATCATCGAGTTGCTGTTCCAGCTCAATGCCGAGGCCGGGACACTGATACTCGTCACCCACGACGAATCGCTGGCCGCGCGCTGCGGCCGCCAGATACGCCTCGCGGCGGGGCGCGTAGTTTCGTGAGGGATGTCGTGAGGAATGTCGTGAACGGATTCGTAAATAGTTTCATCAACGCGCTCGTAAAAAAGGGATCGCCATGTCCACGCTGAGCCTTGCCTGGCGCATGTTGCTGCGCGACTGGCGCGCCGGTGAATTGCGCGTGCTGGCACTGGCGCTGGCGCTGGCGGTGACCAGTGTCGCCAGCGTCGGTTTTTTTGCCGATCGTGTGCGACAGGCGCTCGCGCGCGAGGCGCGGCAACTGATAGGCGCCGACCTCGTGGTTCAGGGCGATCGCCCGGTGCGTGCCGAATTGCGCGACGAACTCGCCCGCCGCGGCCTGCAACAGGCGCACAGCGTCGGTTTTGTCAGCATGGCGCGCAAGGGCGAAGTCGCACAGCTTGCCGGTGTCAAGGGCGTATCCGAGGGCTATCCCCTGCGCGGCAGGCTGCGCATCGCACCGCAGGTCAACACCCCGGATGCGCCGGCCACGGGCATTCCCGCGCCCGGTTCGGTCTGGGTCGATGAGCGCCTCGCCGCGACGCTGGGTGCGCGCGTCGGTGATGTCATCGAGCTTGGCAACAGCCGCCTTGTCGTGGGGGCCATCCTGACGCTGGAACCGGACCGCGGCGCATCGTTCTTCAACATTGCGCCGCGCCTGATGTTGCGCGAAGACGAGGTCGCCGCAACCGGTCTGGTGCAACCGGGCAGCCGCGTCTGGTACACGCTGCTCGCCGCGGGCGAGCGTGAGCCGGTGGCGCAGTTCGAGAACTGGCTCAAGCCCCGGCTGGTACGCGGTGAAAACCTGCAAAGTCTGGAGAATGCGCGTCCCGAAATACGCGCCTCCATCGACCGCTCGCAGCAATTCATCGGGCTTACCGCCCTGTTGGCGGTGATTCTGGCGGCGGTGGCGGTGGGCCTGTCAACGCGGCGCTACAGCCAGCGGCACCTTGACGGGTATGCGGTGATGCGCTGCTTTGGCGCCAGCCAGCGGCGGCTGTTCGCCCTGTTCGGCTGGGAATTTTTGCTGCTGGGCGCCGGTGCCGCAGTGGTCGGCGGCCTCGCCGGCTACGCCGCACAATTTGTCATTGCGGCACTGGTGGCCGGTCTGATGCTGGTCGAGTTGCCGCAGCCCACACTGTTGCCGGCCTTGCAGGGCATGCTCGTGGGCATGGCCTTGCTGCTCGGTTTTGCGCTGCCGCCCCTGCTGCAACTGAAAAATGTGCCGGCGCTGCGCGTGATCCGGCGTGACGTCGGGGCGCCGCAACAAGGCGCGCTGTTCGGCTACGCGTTGGGCACGCTGACCATCGCCGGCTTGCTGGTCTGGCAGGCCGGTGACGTCAAACTCGGCCTCATCGTGATGGGTGGTTTTGTCATTGCCGGTCTGGTCTTTGCCGTTGTCGGTTATGCCGCCTTGCACGGCCTCAGTCGCTTTTCGGGCGGCGGCGGGCTGTCCTGGCGTTACGGCCTTGCCAGCCTGCGCCGGCGCGCGGTGGCCAACACGGTGCAAATCCTCGCCCTGGCGCTGGGCCTTGCGGCAATCCTGATGCTCACCTTCACGCGCGGCGATTTGCTTGAAACCTGGCGCTCCAAGGTGCCGCCCGATGCACCCAACCGCTTTATCGTCAACATCCAACCCGACCAGCGTAGCGGCGTGCTGGAACTGTTCCGCACCGACAAACTGCCACCACCACAGGTGTACCCGATGATTCGCGGGCGGTATACCGCAATCAATTCGCGGCCGGTGGATGAAAAGGAATTCGCCGACCGGGCACGGCGCCTGGTCGAGCGTGAGTTCAACCTGTCCTACATGGATGGCATGCCGGGGCACAATTCCATTGTCGCCGGCCGCTGGTTCAGCGACGAGGACAGGCAGCGCGGCGCGCTGTCGGTGGAGGAGGGCATCGCCAACACCCTGGGCTGGAAACTCGGCGACGTGCTGACCTGGCAGGTGGCGGGAAGGACTTTTTCCGCGCCCATCACCAGCGTGCGCAAGCTTGACTGGGATTCGATGCGGGTGAATTTTTTCGTCATCGCGACCCCCGGTCTGCTGGGCGAGTCCCCGGCGAGTTTTGTCAGCAGTTTTCACCTGCCGGCAGGTGACAGCAGTTTCACCGGCAAGTTGTCGCGCGCCTTCACCAATCTCACCGTGGTGGATATGAGCGCCATCATGGCGCAGGGTCAGGCGCTGATCGAGCAGGTGGTTCGGGCGGTGCAGTTCGTGTTCCTGTTTGCGCTCGGCGCCGGCGTGCTGGTGCTCTATGCGGCGCTGCTGGCAACACAGGACGAGCGCATGCAGGAAGCGGCGGTGATGCGCGCGCTGGGTGCAAGCCGCGCGCAGGTGGTCGCAGCGCAGCGTGCGGAGTTTGCCGCGCTGGGCATTATCGCCGGCCTGCTGGCCTCGACCGCGGCCGTGGCCATTGGCTGGGCCATCGCCCATTTCGTGTTCCAGTTTCCATACCACATGAACCCCTGGATCTGGCTGGCCGGTCCGGCACTCGGACTGCTGTGCGTGGGTTTCAACGCCTGGTCTGGTACGCGCGCCGCACTCAGCCGTCCACCGATAGTGGCACTCAGGGAGGCTTGAGGCAAAGCATGATCAACGGCCCGGGCAAAACGCCCTACGACGAAATCGGCGGTGGTGTGAAACTGCGCGAAATGGTCGAGCGCTTCTACGACCTGATGGACCTCGAGCCGGTCTTTGCCGGCATTCGAAAACTGCATCCGCCCTCGCTTGAGACTTCGCGCGAAAAGCTCTACATGTTCCTGTCCGGCTGGATGGGCGGCCCGGGCCTTTACATGGAAAAGTACGGCCATCCGATGTTGCGCGCGCGGCACCTGCCGTTCGCCATTGCCAGCAGCGAGCGCGACCAGTGGATGGAATGCATGGGCCGGGCGATGCAGGAAGTCGGTGTCGCGGATGAATTGCGCAAGGGCTTATACAATGCGTTTGCACAGACTGCCGACTGGATGCGCAACTGCGAGGGCTGAAAAAAATGAATGGTAAATGGTGAATGGTGAACAACGGTGAATGATGTCCCGCTGATCGTGCTGGTGCTGCTTGCCGTGGCCATGGTGGTGCTTCAGGTGATCACGCTGCTGCGCAGCCGCCAGGGTCTTGCACAGGACAGCCTCGACCGGCTGGCGCGGCGCTCGGACGAAATCGCCGAGCGCCTAGAG
>Ga0163149_10007000_pt1 | contig 11437 bp, 10 predicted proteins | sample OliLakLV19MP5G1_FD_148604 | JGI IMG/M metagenome (GOLD analysis project Ga0163149, IMG submission 148604) | Freshwater microbial mat bacterial communities from Lake Vanda, McMurdo Dry Valleys, Antarctica - Oligotrophic Lake LV.19.MP5.G1 | ecosystem: Environmental > Aquatic > Freshwater > Lake >...
GTACCTAAGCGCGAAAAATCTTTGACAGCTTTAACCACATCCTTTGCTTCATCAATATCCAAGCCCTTTTCCTGCACTAAATCCGCAGTCGCGGCTCGTTCAGCCTGGGTTAAGATCCGCAATTCATACAAAATGTCGCTGCCTTTGCGATCGAACAGCGATCGCGTCGCTTCAGATACGCCCACCGCCATAATCGTGGCATGAACCTGAGCGCCCACAATCACCTGGTTTTGTTGAATCGGTTCAAATCCAGTCTCTTCAAAAATAGTTTGGGCATCGTAACCCGCTTTTTGCAACGTTTGGCAGGCTTGTCCCCATGACACCCAGCTTCCCTGCTTGCGACGAAGATTGAGAAATAGTTCTGAGGCGTTGATCTCAGGTTTATCGGGAGTGGATGCATCATCGCGGGAGTTTTCAGTCATCGGTTAAGGTTGGTGAAGAGTTTGAATTTAACAAGTTGACGGTTCTTCCTGTCTCAAGGCATTATAATTGATGCACAAGGGGCTATAGCACAGTTGGTAGCGCGTCTCAATGGCATTGAGAAGGTCAGCGGTTCGAATCCGCTTAGCTCCATAGAAAGTACAATTCACAATAATAGACAGGTTTTGATTTAAGAGATCTTTTAGGCAGCACCGCTGGAAGATGGGTAATGAGTGATTGAAAATGCCCGCCGCCGTGCCGAGTCGATTATGAACGATGGTAAAGCGCAGTGTTACTATTACGCGATCACTGGCTGCGGAGAGTTCGGGTTGCCCATTTCCAGTTAGGACAACAGCAGGGTAGTGCCCTTACGTAAAGGACAAAGAAAAAAGCACAGTCCTGGGAGCCTTACCTAGCAGGACTTCTGAAAATAGCGCTTATTCTCCAGCCTTTAAGAAATAGGACTACCGCCAATTGCTCGACTCAGTTTTATGGACGCGCTAATTCACCCGCTGCCATTGATGTCATTAGAGATCAGCTTATGCAACGGGGCGGGAGTGGCAAGGATATTGCCAACCTAGAAAGAGGACAGTTCTATGCTGTTTCGGAAGCACTCTCAACGCCGACTAAAATTCAGTCGCCCCTTTGTTTGAGCTATCCTATCATCCATTGAGTCCTCCTGATGAGGTAGAAGTGCTTGCATTAGCGAGAGCTTCACGAGAAGCTATCTTTTCTCCATGAGGACAAACTTTAAAGACTATTTGCGAACGTACAAGTACAATTCGCAATAATAGTACAGATAACAATAAGCAGGGTTAGCTGCTATGACTTTTGATCTGTCCCGTATCGATCGCATCACAGACTACGACGAGGCGATTGATGCCTTGGAAGAGTATGTTGAAGATTTGGTTGATGAATTTGTTGAAGCGCCTGAAGGCAAGGCATATCTAGCCGCCTATCCTGAGACGGCAGAATCTGTGGGGGGGTGGATTGATCAGCTCCTTTATTTTGGCTATGCCTATCAATCTGCAACGTTGCCGCGCATGACGAAAAATGATGTCGAGGCGATCGTCACTGAGCTATTTCCTCGAAAAGTTTCTTTGCCCGATCCAGAAGACGCAAATACAACAATTCCTGAATTAACTGCTTTTTGGCAATTTTTGAAACGAGAGTACAAGCACCCCAACGCCAGCAAAATTCTGAGTTTTCTCAAAAAAATTCAGCCCAAGTTCAAGCAACTGATGACTGATTCCAGCAAGTTTGGCATTGCCAAGTCTTTCCTATCTGCGGGGATGGCAGCAGGCTTTGATATGACATCGAATGAAGAGGTGCAGGCATTTCAGACGCAATATAACGCGAGTCTGCGGGATGGAGCGGTTAATACACCACCAAATGCATTACCACCATCTGTGGCATCTATGCTTGGCAACATCAACTTGCCAGCCGATAATGTACCCGGAGCGATGCCGCCGCCAAAAAAAATTGCTGCACCTAATGAATGCGATCGCAAAAGTAATCGGGTTTGCCGAGCAGGTTGATCCATCAAAGGTTCATGACTCAGAGAACTTGTCGCTATTAGAACCCGAAGTTGGCTTTAACCAGGAGCTGCGATCGCAAATGTGGCAAAATGCGGCTGATGAACTACCAGCGTTATCGGATCAGGCGATCGCCGTTTTAACGCAACAAACGATTACGGAAACAGAGCCAGGAACAATCCTACGAGACTTTCAAACTCTGCTGGATTTTATCGGCGAGGCTGGAGTTCCCGTGAGCGGAACGTATCATCTCCTTTCCCAAAGTCTTTTAGCAGAACTGAATCAGCGCTTGAGTCACCCCATTCAGCTTGACCTCAAACGTCCGGTGCAGAAGTCTTTCCCATCGATTAATGGGCTATATCTCCTGCTTCGGGCAACTGGGCTAGGATGCGTTGTGAGCAAAGGGAAGAAGCATCAGATGATGCTCAATTCCGAGATTGTGCCATCCTGGAACAGCCTTAATCCTACAGAGCGCTACTTGACTCTGCTGGAAGCCTGGATGATTCGCGCAGACGAAGAGATACTAGGGGAACGCAAAAGCCCGTTGAATGAGGGAACAAAATGCGTTCAGTTTTGGCGATCGCTGCCCGACACAGGACAGAAATTTAGCAAGCAGACCGACCAACAATCGTTGAGTTATTGGCCCGAACTGCATAATTTAGCGCTGCTGAATTTATTTGGCTTCCTTGAGATTGAATCGGGCAAACCGGAAGATGGAAAAGGCTGGCGGGTGAACAAGATTGCGCGATCGCCCTTTGGGGATGCCATGATGCAGGTGATGGTTCGCGCCTTTTTGGAACAGGGGATGATGTGGGAATCTGAGACGAACCCAGCGCTGCCGTTTAACGATTTTCAACCTGCTTTGCAGCCCTATTTTCCAGAATGGCAAAATGTCTTAGTCATACCGCAATATGGGTTTCGTGCTGGGGTGCATATCTTTAAGGTATCGCTGGGCAAAGCATGGCGGCGAATTGCGCTATCCAGTGACATGATGCTGTCTGATCTCAGCAGTTTAATTCTGGAATCTGTCGATTTTGACACCGATCATCTAGATATGTTCAGGTACAAAAATCAAGTGGGTCGCACGGTTGAAGTTGTTCATCGCTATGCGGATGGATCTCCTTCAACCAATGAAGTTCGCGTTGGCGATCTTCCGCTGGTTGAGGGAGCCTCCATGACTTATATCTTTGATTTTGGCGATTGGTGGGAATTTGCCGTGCAGCTAGAGACAATTCAGCCAGACGATGCGCGATCGGATTATGCAGAGATCCTTACCAGTCATGGGGATGCACCACCGCAGTATCCAGATTGGGATGAGGAGTAATCACTGTGAACCTTCGGGTTTTGGGTTTCAGGGGGCAGGGATTCAAAGCTCAAAGCTTTCCTTCATCCTCTGCCATAAACTGAGATGCAACTTAAAGTCTGCTTTGCGGTGTAGTGAAACTCAATCCGATTGAGAATTTTGCGCTCGTTTCGGTTCAAGGACATCCACAACTAAATCGATTGTTCTGACCTAACGGTAGCGTCCTTGCAGCCGTTGACGGATCAAGCCAACAAAGTCAGCTTTTTGGCGATGGGGAGTGACTTGATTCGCTCAATATTGAGTACCTCGGCGATTGGACAATCCCCAATCCCTTGACCGAGTGCTAATAAAACCTGTGCCCGTTGCAATGGACGAACTTGACGGACTCCAACTAAGCTAATCTTTTCTAGCGGGTCGCGTTCCTCATCTTTGAGGTGAATCTCAATTCGTGGCATACTCGATAGATGGGTTGTATTACTTTATTTCTAGTCTGCTAGATACATTCCCCAGCCCTTGTCCCCGTGGAGAAGGGGAGCAGGAATAGGTATTAACATACGCCTCACCAGAATTTGCCCTCACCGTTCGGCTGAGCGCTCACGTCGAAGCCCTAAATCCCTCTCTGGGAGAGCGGAAGGATTTGTGCAGGGCACTCTAATGGACAATGGGCATAAGCAACCCTTCAAAGGCGGCAGGCAATGAGACTATTGGTCAGTAATGATGATGGAATTTTTTCGCTCGGCATTCGATCGCTGGCAAACACGCTAGCAGAAGCCGGACATCAGGTTTTTGTGGTCTGCCCTGATCGCGAGCGATCGGCAACTGGGCATGGATTGACGCTGCATCAGCCGATACGCGCTGATTTGGTGGAATCGGTGTTTCATCCCACTATCAAAGCGTGGGCATGTTCTGGAACGCCCTCAGATTGTGTCAAGCTGGCGCTGTGGGCATTACTGGATCAGAAACCCGATCTGGTGCTGTCAGGGATTAATCATGGTTCCAATTTAGGCACCGATGTTCTCTATTCGGGCACGGTATCGGCTGCCATGGAAGGCGTGATTGAGGGCATTCCAGGCATTGCGTTTAGCTTAACCAGTTTTTCATCTCAAGACTTTGTGCCAGCGGCAAATTTTGCGCGATCGCTGGTTGCCAAGCTCGAAAAACAGCCCCTTTCCCCATCAATGTTGCTCAATGTGAATGTGCCTGCCGTAAAAGCAGAGGCGATCGCGGGGGTCAGCATCACTCGTCAGGGCATCCGCCGCTACGTGGATGTGTTTGAAAAGCGGATTGATCCACGCGGCAAAACCTACTACTGGCTAGCAGGAGAACTGCTGGAGGAGGTAGAAGACTCACCGGATCTTGCCGAGATGATTCCTACTGATGTTCAGGCGAATCGACAAAACCATATTACAATCACGCCGCTGCAATACAATTTAACCGCATCAAAAAGTCTAGAAAGTCTCAAAGATTGGGGAAAAGATCTATCTGCTAATACGCCCTCAATCAGTTGAGCTATGATGACGTTCAAGATTTGCGCGTTGAAAGGAGCAAGTAAGGACGTTGCTGATCAAATATTTCTTGGCTTTCTCTTAGAAGTTTGTAAAACTGCATTTGTTAAATGAAAAAGTGAAAGCAGAGATGACTGAAATGTTCACATTGTCATGCTGACCGGTACTTTAGGCTTGGGGGATTGATATGATTGTGAGGCTCAAAAATTTTTGGAACTGTCCAGAGAGAATCGAATGTGTTTTTAATCATTTCAATTAGCGATCTGGATCACTGCTAAAGTAGCGAATTTCCATAATGCTGAGATAGGTCAAGTATGCTCGGAATTTGCTGTCCAGGTAAATGAACTAACCGAAGTTCGTCCTTGGCAAAGTAGTACTCGTTTGCAACTCATCAAAGTTCACAGAGAGATACCATGTCCAGTGCGCTAGCTCATTTTGTCATCAACTTTTGGGGAGTTCGAGGTAGCATTTCCTGCCCTGGAGCAAGTACCGTACGCTATGGGGGAAATACGCCCTGTGTTGAAATGCAAGTGGGCGGCAAGCGGTTAATTTTCGATGGGGGCACAGGAATTCGGGTATTGGGGCGATCGCTTCTATCCCAAATGCCTGTCGAGGCGTATATGTTTTTCACCCATTCCCATTGGGATCACATTCAGGGATTTCCCTTTTTTGTGCCTGCCTTTGTCAAGGGTAATCGCTTTCATATCCACGCCGCGATCGCGCCTGATGGCTCCACGATTGAAAAGCGCCTACATGACCAAATGCGGCATCCTAACTTTCCAGTACCGCTACAGGTGATGGGTGCCGACTTGCAGTTTAACGATTTGCAGATTGGGCAATCGGTGAATGTGGGCGATGTGCTAATAGAAACTGCGCCGTTGAACCATCCGGGTCAGGCATTAGGCTATCGAGTCAATTGGCAAGGATATGCGGCGGCGTATGTCACCGATACTGAACACTATGCAGATCACATTGATGAAAATGTGGTGAAGCTAGCACAGAATGCAGATGTGATGATCTACGATGCTACTTATACCGATGACGAATATTATTCAAAGCAATCTAGCAAAATCGGTTGGGGGCACTCTACCTGGCAAGAAGCTGTCAAAGTTGCCAAAGCCGCTAATGTGAAGAAGCTGGTTATTTTTCACCATGATCCCTTGCACGATGACGACTTTTTGGATCAGATTGGAAAGGATGTCGCCAGGGAATTTCCCAATAGCATTCTGGCAAGAGAAGGCATTCCGGTTCAAATTGTGCCATCCTCCTCTTGCTTAAATGGGATCAAGCCACTGAAAGAAATCCAGGTTTCCGTTTAATCAGTGAAGGCGTTGTGTGTCAGACTGTAAAGCGTGTGGATTACTTCATCAATCGCTACGGTTCTTACTCCAACTGCTGTTGCCCTCGGAAACTTTGATGGTGTTCATCAAGGGCATCGGCAGGTAATTCAACCTGTTTTGGCATTTAACGATCGCGCGATTCGTGAAACGTTAGCGAAGCTTTCCACAGGACTCCCTACGGGAATCGCGATGCCTATCTACTCCACTGTGGTTACCTTTCATCCCCATCCTCAAGAATTTTTTTCGGGTCAGCCGCGCCAATTACTAACTCCACTACCCGAAAAAATAGTTCAGCTAGACGCAATGGGAGTCAAACAGCTAGTGATGTTGCCGTTTGATCAGCAGCTAGCGGCACTTACGCCGGAGAAATTTGTTCAAGAGATTTTGGTAGAACAATTGCAGGTTTGCCAAATTAGTATCGGTTCAGATTTTAGGTTTGGGCGAAATCGGGCAGGAACGGCAGAAGAACTCCAAGCGATCGCTGCCAACGCAGGAATTGAGGTGATGATTACCTCGCTGAAGCTACTCGACGAGAAGCGAATTAGTAGCTCTGCGATTCGTGAAGCCCTGAAAGCCGGAGATGTTGCCCTTGCCAACTATCTTTTGGGTCGCCCTTATACGCTGGTGGGAACCGTTGTGGAAGGTCAACGGCTTGGCAATACCCTAGGCTTCCCCACTGCTAACCTTCAGCTTCCTCCTGAAAAATGCCTGCCTCACTCAGGCGTATATGCAGTGCGGGTGCAGTGGTGCGAAAAGGGCGATCGCGCCAGCGCTGACTTGTCAGTTCGCCCCCAACCCGGTACAGCCTTTCAACCAGGGGTGATGAACTTGGGCTATCGACCCACGGTGAATGGCACTCACCTAGTTGCCGAAGTGCATCTACTCAACTGGTCAGGCAATTTATACGGACAAGTCCTCTCTGTTAGCCCGGAGCAATTTCTCCGTCCCGAACAAAAATTTGAGTCGCTGGAGGCGTTGAAAGCTCAAATTAAAGCAGACTGTGATGCTGCTAAAGCCCTATTTATTTGACAAGGTAATTCATCGTGGGGCTGTTTTGAGAAAGGTCATCTATGAGTTGCGGTACTTAGATAGGCGTAAGTTCTTGGGTAGGGCGTTGTTTGGAAATTTTTGTAGTGGGCGATCGCACTGAAGCCCGTCGGTTAGTTATAATGACCCACTAGCCGCTTTGCTTCTTCCTGCATAGTAGGCTGAGGCATCTTGCTAAGTCCGTTAAAACTCAGTTGTGGAAACCCAGGTCGTTCTTTACATTTATTCATTTCCCTCGTATTTGAAGGAACAGCCGAGAGTAAAAATTGGTAGAACATCTGGGAGTGCTGATGCTGATCCTACACAATTAGCATGGCAGCGTATAAGCGCACAGGTTAGAACCTCGCATCCAGAAGAACCTTATTTACTGAGTGCAATTAAAATTCCAGACGAGCGTGTAGAATCGATAATTCATTCGGTAGTGTTTCAAAGATGTTGCTGAAGCGTCTAGACACCTGACCAACTGGGACTTCTACAGACCCCAACAACATGTCTAGAACACTACCGAATAATCGATCGCCCCTTTTGTCGCAGATTAAGTAGCGCGATCGCGCCCTGATCAACCGCTACCCATTCACTCAGGCTAACGACAAGACGCGATCGCTGACACGATTACAACGTTTCAATCACCTCAGACTTGGCAAATCTTACCTTCGCTAGACTGGCATACTTATCATCTTCGGATCGATAGCCTGCTGCACAAGCAACGACCGTTGCATAGCCTTTTTCGGGAAGTCCTAATACCTTGTCATAATTCGCAGGTTCAATTCCTTCCATCGGGCAAGTATCCACACCCAGCAACGCCGCACAGGTCATAAAATTGCCCAATGCAATGTAGGTTTGCCGAGTTGCCCATTCATTTACGCTCAAGCTCCGGGCACCATAGATCACATCACTGACCATCACATTACGATAGCCTGCCAGTGCCTCTGGCTCAGCACTTCTCACTTCAGCCGTGCGTTCAACAAAGTGATCAACATGCTCAGCAGTGAGATTCTTTTTGATAGTAAACACCACATAATGAGAGCATTGACTGACTTGCGCCTGGTTCCAAGACAAGGGCTGGAGTTGGGTTTTGAGCGCTGGATTAGTGATAATCAAAAACTTCCAGGGTTGCAGCCCGTAGGAAGAAGGAGTTAGGACTAGGGATTCTTCTAAAGCTGCCCAAACATCTGCCGGAATCGTTTTAGTAGAATCAAACTTTTTGGTGGCATATCGCCAGTTGAGACGTTCTAGCAGGTCAGTAGGTGTGGTTAGGCTCATGAATCAAAAACGCTGCACTTTAATTACTTGATGAGTATACTTCACACCATGTAAATGAGGCTGTGTAGGGAAGAACGGAGTTTGGAGTCCGGCGTATCTGCGGGAAAGATAATTTGCGTTTTGCGGAAATCAACGCTGGAACTTCGCACCCCGTACCTTGAAATTTATTGAGGTTGATTAATCGCGTGTAAGCCACATTCTTTTTTCGTTGCATCTTCCCACCACCAGCGTCCTTCCCGCTCATGCTGGTTCGGCAAAATGGCTTTTGTGCAAGGTTCACAGCCAATGCTGACAAATCCGCGATCGTGGAGGGAGTTGTAAGGAACTTCGTAGGAGCGGATATACATCCAGACATCGGCAGAAGTCCAGTTGGAGAGCGGGTTGAACTTGACTAGGGTGCGGTCGCCTGCTGAAAATGCAGTATCCGCTTGCACGACAGGAACTTTGCCACGGGTTGCAGGGTTTTGATCTTGCCGTTGCCCCGTAATCCAAGCATCTAGGGTGGAGAGTGTGCGGCGCAGCGGAGCAACTTTACGAATGCCGCAGCATTCATTGTGCCCATCTTCATAGAAACTGAAAAGACCCTTAGCAGTAACCATCTCTTCCACTTGGGCTGCTTCGGGAAACAGGATTTCGATCGCAATCCCATAATGTTTTCTGACGCGATCGATAAACTGATAGGTTTCAGGATGAAGCCGCCCGGTATCCAGGCTGAAAACTTTGACCGCTTTGTTTAACCTGTGTGCCATGTCAATCAGCACTACATCTTCCGCACCGCTGAAGGAAATTGCAATGTTGTCAAACAGGCTCAGCGATCGCTCTAGGATTTTCTGTGGGCTTTGACCCGCAAGTTCTGTCTCCAAACTGGGAATATCGAGTGCGGCAATCGTTTGCGCCATGATGGGTGTTCTCTCAAAAAGGATCGTCTTCACGCACAGTCCATTCTACCAAGCCATTGTCTACCCCAATACCGTTCCGCAATCCTTTAGGAGAGAAATCGGCGTTGCTGATCAGAAGTATGAATTGCCGTTCTGAGTGCAACGTTGGCGTAGCCTGCCGCAGGCTGAGGATCTCGGTAAATACGTCACTCAAATACGTCACTTTGGGATGCTCGAACCCTACGGGAAGCTAGCGACAGGATGGCAAGTTCAAATTCATATTTTGATTAAGCAATGCCTTTGTTCGGACATCAGTTTCAAATGATTAAATGAATCTGTAGGGTCTGGTCTTGTGTCTGACTGCTAGAGTTGAAGGCACCCACAAGAGGTGCCCCGACCCAACACCGATCTCAGATTTTTAGATTGCCAATTGGGTCAATATTCAGCGATTTTCGGGTTTGCGATCGCGCAGCATTAAAGCTTCAAGGGCAGCTTGGGGAGTAATCTTGCCTTGCAGCAGTTGATCAACCTGATGAGAAATAGGCAGGGCGATCCGCTGTTGACTAGCGAGGCGCACAAGAACTTGAGTCGTGTTGATGCCTTCAGCGGTTCCTTGCAGAGATTCTAGAACGTCAGATAGAGATTTTCCTTGAGCCAAGCCGTAACCGACTTGATAGTTGCGGCTGAGGGCACTATTACAGGTGGCAAGCAGGTCGCCTAGCCCGGATAGACCGTAAAAAGTTTCGGGTTTAGCGCCCCAATTGATGCCGATGCGGATGATTTCTGCCAGACCACGAGTGACCAAAGCGGCTTTGGCGTTAGTGCCCAATTGCAAGCCGTCGCAGGCTCCTACCGCGATCGCAATCACATTTTTCAAAATGCCGCCCAACTCCACGCCTAAAATATCGGCATTCGTGTAAACCCGAAAGCTGGTCGAAGAAAGCGCCTGCTGTACCTGTTCCGCCGCCGCTTCATTCGCACTGGCAACCACGGTCGCAGCCGGCAAGCCCTTTTGAATTTCTGCTGAAAGATTGGGTCCCGATAGCACAACTACAGGGTGATCGGGCAATGCCGCCTGCCAAATTTGTGAGGGCAGATTAGGCAATTCTGTTTCACTGCCTGAATCGGGGTCAAGCCCTTTGGTGGCAGACACAAAAATGGTATTTGGCGCGATTTTCAGCGATCGCACTTGCTCCGCTACCTGGCGTACTCCTTTCATCGATACGGCAGAAACTACCATTTCTGCGCCAGTGATCACGGACTCTAAGGACTGGGAACCTTGCCGCGACCACATTCGCACAGTATGCCCTTGTTGTGAAGCTAGGGTTGCCAGGGTGGTTCCCCAAGCTCCGGCACCAAGAATAGCGATCGTTAAGGGAAAAGGGAAAAGGGGAAGGGAGAAAGGGGGAGGGATTGGATCATTCATTACTCAAAACTTTACTGCGTGGGTGGCGTTCCATGAGGGCGCGTACCTGTTCTGCGTGGTAGGAACTGCGGGTGAGCGGGGAAGACACCACTTGTAGAAAGCCGATGGATTCGCCATAGTCACGCCATGCATCGAACTGTTCAGGCGTGATGAAGTCTTGAACTCCTAAATGCTTTTGGCTGGGCTGGAGATATTGACCAATGGTGAGAATGTCACAATCTGCTTGCCGCAGGTCATGCATCACTTGTTTCACTTCATCGTCAGTTTCGCCCAAGCCTGCCATAATGCCGCTTTTAGTGTAAACCCAGGGAGCCAATTCACGAGTGCGGCGCAGCAGTTCTAGCGATCGCCCATAGTCTCCTTGGGGGCGAACCCGGCGATACAGGCGCGCGATCGTTTCGGTATTGTGATTTAACACATCTGGCTTGGCATTGAGAATGGTCTCTAGCGCATCCCAGTTGGCGCACAGGTCAGGAATCAGCACTTCGATCGTCGTGCCAGGAGAAGCAGCGCGGATGGCGTGAATGCAGCGATCGAACTGATAAGCGCCCCCATCAGGCAAATCATCTCGATTGACTGAAGTAACTACCACATGATTTAAGCGCATTCGCCGCACCGCTTCTGCAAGGCGATCGGGTTCCGTTACGTCGAGCGGCTGCGGTTTCTTTTCAAAGTCAATATCGCAGTAGGGGCAGGCGCGAGTGCAGGCGGGTCCCATGA
>Ga0163149_10007001_pt1 | contig 11437 bp, 10 predicted proteins | sample OliLakLV19MP5G1_FD_148604 | JGI IMG/M metagenome (GOLD analysis project Ga0163149, IMG submission 148604) | Freshwater microbial mat bacterial communities from Lake Vanda, McMurdo Dry Valleys, Antarctica - Oligotrophic Lake LV.19.MP5.G1 | ecosystem: Environmental > Aquatic > Freshwater > Lake >...
TTCATATACAATGGCAACCACCGCGAATGCCAAGCCGAGCCCACTCAACATTAGCAACAATGGAAGTACCGACAGCAATTCTGTGACCTTTCGAGCGAAGCCTGAAGTAATTCCTGAACACTCTCACACGCACAGTGCCATCAGTGCAAATGAAAGCGAGAAAACCTTTTTAATCGCCAACGGCTCTATTCCTCGTTCTCCGCTTGCTGCTGCCCCGCGGAGTTTGTCTGCCCCTAGTGGTGGCGGTGTTCCCATAAACGGCATCATCGAGAACTCCATTCCAGATCCTGCCCCCGGCGCGTCTTCTGCGGTTGAAATCAATCGTCCCGGCCGAGTTGTTGCCGTCGAAGAAGATGAAGAAGATTTTATTCCGGGACCCCCCGAAGAGAGCAAGGAGCCAGAGGGGCAAAGAAAGCCTATCTCCTTTAAAAATCTATTCGGCAAAGGTAACAAATCGCCTGGAAGAAGATTAAGCGCTAGTCAAAACAACAAAGGCATTGCAAGCAGCAAAGGCAGCACGGATAGGCTTAACTTCAGTGACAGGCTCACAAAAAGTCAACAGAAAAAATACCAAGAAAAACACGGTACTGACTGCCCCGCGAATCATAGTCACTGTCAGCACCATCTTATTCATGCCTTACCAGATCCAAGTTTAAGATTAATCACTCCCGACGAGATTAACGATGGCAAAAGCGACGAATTGGATCTTTCTCTCACGGAACATCGCATCAAAGGAAACGGAATTTTGGCCTCCCGAGCCGATCTCGACCTGGCAGTAAGTTTTCTTCATTATGAAATTTCCGGTGACGAATTTTCTTCTTGAAAATCTTCCATCACATCAAACGTTCTGACTGATCACCGAAACTCATTATCTGAATTTTTCTGAATCAATGGTTTTAGCCCGCAGAATTTGCAGCAGGATGTAATCTACTTCAAGCAGCTGCAGCAGGTGATATGAAACGCGTGCAAGAATTGCTCCAGAATCGTCCTGGTCATGTTGATTTTCGGGATTATGATCGCCGTACTGCCTTGCACGTGGCAGCCTCTGAAGGACACTTGGCGATTTGTAAATACCTCGTGGAAGTGAAAAAAGCTAAAATCAATCGCAGTGATCGATGGGGAGGAAGTCCATTGGATGATGCTCATCGACACAGACATCATGATGTAGTGCTGTTTTTGCGACAACAAGGTGCCATTACAGGAAGTGGTAACCAATCGACAAATCTTATTACAGCAGCGGCCGAAGGAGATGTTGATGAAGTACGCATGTTGTTGACTGCGGGTGGGAAGGTTGTAGAAGCGATCGTGAGTAAGGGTGATTATGATAGACGAACCCCGCTCCACTTGGCTGCGTCTGAAGGACATACGGAGATTGTAAAATTGCTGTGTGATGCACAGGCTAATGTGAACGCCGAAGATCGCTGGGGAAGTAGACCGCTCGACGATGCATTGAAGGCAGAACAACCGGATTGTGCCGAAATTCTGAAACGTCACGGTGCCATACAATCCGAAATTATCAGCAACAACAAAGGAAATGATTTGGATGCCTCTCAGACGAGACGAGAAAATGATAATCTTAAAGTGGACTTTGAGGAATTAGAAATGGTGGATCGAATTGGGTCCGGCGCATTTGGTGAAATCTTCAAGTGCCAATGGAGAGGTACCATGGTAGCAGCGAAATGTATCAAGTCTGCAAAAATTCGACAAGATTGGGTCAATAAACGTGCTCTGGAAAGTATTGAAGCTGGAGCAGATGTCGATGAAGCTATGAGGATAATGGATGAAGCAGAGATGGAAAAGGACGAGAAAGAAGAAGCGTTGAATGATTTTCGACAAGAAATTTCGGTTTTGAAGTCCTTGCGGCACCCGCACATCGTGCTCCTGCTTGCGTTTTCGACCACGGAAAATTACGAAGTCATGATTTCCGAGCTTATGGAATGTTCCTTATTGGATGTGTTCAAAGCGCACCAAGTACACGGGACGCGGCTTGCTAAAAAGAGTTCCATTTCCTATGCCATTCAGTTGGCCCGAGGAATGAACTACCTGCATACCTGGTAAGTGCATTGTACATTTATGTGCTCTGATCGATATTCCCAAGTTCGACGCCAGAACCAAGTGACTAATGTTCTGTCACAACAATTGTTTTGTTTTACAGTAAACCTCCGGTAATTCACAGAGATTTGAAACCAGGTACGCCCGTTCTTTTTTTATTCGTGTAGATATGGAAGTTACCGGTATAATTTCGATTACTCAATGCTTTCTGTTTGCTTCAAAGCCAATTTACTGCTCGACCACACTGGCGTGCTCAAGATCTCTGATTTCGGTTTGGCAAAAGTTCGACCAGATCCAAAAAAGAAGCAAGGAGATAAAAACCGTTTCATGACAGGTGAAACTGGATCCTACCGATTTATGGCTCCAGAAGTTTTTAGACATGAGGATTACAGCGAAACAGTAGACGTGTACAGTTACGCTATGATCCTATATTATCTGTTAGATGGTAAGCCTCCGTGGCCTACCCTGAATGGCCTGGATGCTGTGAGAAGAGCATCCGATGAAGGCGACCGCCCCATCATTCCACGAAACTGGGATCAAAGACTCGCCGGTTTGCTTCTGGAATGTTGGGATGAGAACAAGACAGCCAGGCCTCATTTTAAGCGCATTTTGGAAGTTCTAGATAATTACTGCCGTAAGTTTCTGTTGTCGATGTCATCAATCATGATCTGAGAGAGCGGAGTATGTGATTGGTTTTGATACTTACTAACCTTGCCCATGCTTTGAACTATGCCCAGGCGATGTGTTCCACACAGACATCACCAAGCAGTCTCGCGCAACAGATACTGAGTGCAGCTGCATCATTCTGTAGCTTCGAGTTCATGTGCATTCATTTTGTATACAACAAATTATGAGAGATTGTACAAGGGATTAATTTGGGGTAGACTGCCCTCGTTTTGTTGCCCTAGCCTACGAGTAGTTGAATCGAATAGAGATCTGGTACTTGTTAAGCTTTAAAGTTACATTGTACGATAAACGTAGAAAAAATACATTATTAAGGGTACTAGTACATGGTTATCAACCAAGATACTGCACTACAGCTCACCATCTGCAATGGTCGCGAAAGATATTTTAGCGTTTTTTGGATCTTGTTGACTTTTGCTTTCCATCTCACCTCGCAGTTCTTCTTCTATATCAAGGGAGGCTAGAATGACATTATGAGAGGGTTTTGAACCAATTTCTACGTCGCGCGGTAACAGCTCATTGGTAGTGTCGTTGCTAGCGAGAGAATCGCACGCAAAATGGACATCGTGCATAGAACTTTCGTGGTTATCCATTTCGTCGAGACACCAGTTTACGCAGTCATGGATGGAAGCGAAGATGTGCTGCCGACCAATTTCATCGGCCAAGCCACTCAAAACCAACTTATCCATTACTTTGACCCCCGGATTACAGAGACAGAGCTTGATAGATCTCTCCTTGTAGGTTTTGTTCATATCCTCCAGGATATGCAACGCACTGGTATCGATATGACCCACAGGACTCATTTCAAGCACAATGTACTTAAGAGACCCGTTGCTTTCTCGAAGCTGTTCCTCCGCTTGTCGTTCATATTTCGTGACTTTTTCTCGCACATTTTGAGTATTTGCAAAGTAAATAGGAGCATCAATACGGACCATGACGATTCCGGCATATCGTTCCGCCTCTGGATACTGCTTGACGTTCCGATAGACGGTCGTGCCTGGCAACCTCCCGAGTACGGCAGTGTGTGGGTATGCCGACTCGTAAGTAACCAATAGCAACGACACAATCACAGCAATCGCCAACCCAATTTCAACTCCCAAGAACATTGTTCCGACGCAGGCAACCACCCACACGCAAAAATCAAATTTATGAACCCGCCAGAGATACATTGCTTCCTCGTAGTCGAGAAGTCCAAGGACTCCAGAGATGACAATGGCGGCCAAGACTGCCAGTGGCTGGTAAAGGCCGGCGACAAGCATTGTTCCAAAGGTGAGAGGTGCAAAGACTCGTGAAAATCATTTTGGGTGCATTCCAAACTTACCATCCTTTCAAAGACTGGAGTCAAAAACAACAAGACAAGCATGACAAGAGTGGCCGTCACGATTCCGCTGATCCCTGATTGAGCACCACTTTCATTGTTGACAGCACTTCGACTGAAGGAGCCAGTCACTGGATATGAGTTGAAGATACTGCCACAAAAGTTCGCCATTCCCAACCCAATCAATTCGATCGAACTGTCAAGCTCGTATTTGTGTTTGCTGGCAAGCTGTTTGCCAATTGCAATGGATTCCATAAAGCCCACAATTGTGATGCTCGACACAACCTGTGGAGTTGCAATTGGAGGAGTTGTGAGGACTTGACACTTTCCAAATCAATTGCACACGAGTGGGTACTCGACCCCCTTCTCTGGACCTACCAGCATGAGTTTATCAGCATTTGCAATGGGGAACCACAGATCTGTTGTGACCTTTGGGAAACCTTTTGGGATGCTTCCGACTACAGGAATGCCCTTTCCTTCTAAATCGAAGATCACGTTGAGCACAATGGAGATGACACAAACAGTCAAGGGTCCAGCAGCTCGGATCCACTTGAATTTCGGGTATGTCTTTCCAATGTGCTTCATCGCCACCAGTGCTAGAATGGCAAACGAGCCAACTAGAAAGGTTTTGTAGTTGAATTGGGAAATACCTTCAATGATGTACTGGATCACTTCCTGGAGGACATCGCTCTTAGGGATATCATATCCAAAGATGTACTTGACCTGGGACATTCCGATAATTACAGCAGCTCCTGTCGTGAACCCACTGATGACCGTGTGACTCAAGAAGATTGTAATGAATCCAAGTCTGCGCGCGCGTATACATATAAGCCATGCAAGTGTGAGATCGAGTAACCATGACGATTCATATTCATGGAATCGAACAGCAACCGATGGACCCACCCATCTAGCAAGCCAAGCTAAGCCACGCTGAAGAATGACTGGTTCGATGTACTTACCGTAGCAATCCCAAAGCAATGTACATGCATCCAACCAGAAAACTAACTTGAATGGCCAGCTGATTGTAAACTTCTTGGTAATTCGGCGTGTTATCGGGTGTCTTTCCGAGCTTTTCCAATTCATGAGTCAACCCAGTACTTAGCAATAGCGACACCAAGGCGACGGGCCCGACCGCCAATTGCCTTGAACTTCCGAATAAGGCGTAAGCATAAACGGGCACCAATGCGCTGTACAGTCCATATTCCACGGGCAATCCAGCCAACTTGGCATAACTCATGGACTGAGGCACAATCATGACCCCAACCGTGCATCCCGCGATGATATCTTGTAACAAGTTTTCTTTCCATTCGTACACTTTGAGCCACTTGCACATGGGGAGAAAGATCTCTAGCCACTCCGACTTAGTTCTCGATTTCCATGTGGAATGAAGAGCTCCTACTCGTTTCTGAGACCATGTCGACGAACGGGGTCGCTTCTGATCGGGAACATGGTGGCGTTTGTTTTGAAAGGAATCACTGGTAATGTAGTCCAATGTTTTTCGATGAGTTGTCACGATGCGTTTGCGTGCAGCGGATTGACTGCTATGTGTTCCATCTTCGGAAGATGGAACGACTTGGACTGTCACAGTGCCAGTGGGAGCACTATTGCTTTGGTGAGTTCCAAAGGTAGACGCCGATACAGCCGATCCATCTCTGGAGCAGGCTTCGTCCAAGACTTTTGGAGGATGGCCGTCGTTGCCGTTGTTATCCGTCATTCTGGATGAGTATATCTCTGGCTGCTTGACTATAAATCAATAGGCGCTATATTTTTACCAGCTGCGACTGCAAACGTGAACACGAGTCTTCGGAAGTGACGGACTGGCAAAGCCGATGCAGTATCAAGTTCAATGACTGGGTCAAGATAGTTAACAACCTCTTCAAAATGGAAAACGCGATACGGAATATCTGGCCGAAAGCTTATCAACTCACGCTGATTTGTGTGAGCGAGAGACGTTGGATGGATGGCATAAAGAAAGCCAAACAAACATCAAATCAATGTTAGCAATGATCGATGGAAGATGGATGGATTGATTGATGATTGATGGTAGTTGAAGCGCAAACCTTCCCGATTTTGAGATTCGAGATGCAGTAGGACGTACGATACGACCTCGACGTATGGTCACGGACCGTATTACTACTTAACCAGGTAGTTACAGTAACTAGCTACAGTAGTAGTACAGTAGTACCAGGTACCGGTTGCTTGGTACGGTACATTGTACTACTACTGATAGCTAGCTAGCTAGCTAACTAACTAGAGACTACTTGTACGGTTGTACTACCTGACTAATTAAATTTTCTGGAACTGTAGTAGTGTAGTAGTACTGTATCGCATGTACACTCTTTGTACTATGGGAACGACCCTCGTACTATTAGTCGTTTGTCCAGCGTACGTAGAAGCTACTACTACTACTAGCTAGCTAGTACAAAATTTCTAGAAGAAGCGGAACATGTGGCAGGTTCGCAATGTTTCTCCGTGCATCGCGGTATCTTTCTTTCTAAAATCGACCTCTTTCGTGAGAGGTCGACCTGTCGTCTACGACATTCCACAGAAGCAGCAGAAGCATTTTTTTGGTGCAGTTTCAACGTTTTCATGTTTTCTTGTCTGGTACGTACGCCTACAGTACATCGTAGTACAGTACTAGTACTCGTAGTACTCGTAGTATTCTACGCACCAACAGTGTCACACTAGTAGCTAGCTAGCTACTGGTAGTGGTACATCGTAGTGTCACTTTTACTGTAGTATTGGTGGTTCTACAATACTGGTACATTTGGTGGGTGTCAACTTAACCGTCAATCTGATTCAAATCTTTCATGTCATTTTTTGAAATTTTATGTGGTCGAGAGATAAAACGAACCTCACAACGGGAGATGGAAGGACCGATTGTTGGATGCACAGTGCCTCGGAAACATCAACGGTAATAACCAAACGTGAAAATAGTATCCCCATGCAGTCGAGTAGTCTTCTAGAGATAGAAGTACGGTAGAAGAACGAGATTTTACCACTCCGAGACCATTATTTTGTTGGGCATTATTAGTCATTAAGTCTGCTCCTCCTTTGACAGCCAGTATGAATGATATCCCTTGATAAAGTCTGGCATTTTCTCGCCAGCCTTGGTTTGGTCTGGTGTTCTTTTTGCGTCATTTTTTGCACAGTGGAAAGTGGACATAACAGACGCAATCCTGCAAACAATGATGACAGTACACACGACAGAAATGAAGACCAAGTAGAACTCAGTCCTACACATGTGAACACCGACAACAACAGTCACAACAACAATGACGACAGCCATCCAAGAATGGTTTGGAAGCCAACCAAGATGAACATTATTATTCTTTCGTGTTTTTTGTCATTTCTTGTTGGATGTGGCAAAGAGATAGCAGACGTCCTATGGAATGGATGGCCATGGTGTATGAACGGCGTTTGCCACGGAGATGGATGGGATGTAGTTGCGAATCTAGTCGGAAAAAGTCAATGTTGCATCAGTGGATGTTAAATATTCACTAGCATTGGAATTCTAATCCCCAGGACGATTGTATTTTTATGATTTGAAGGAAGGAGACCCTCCTCGTTCCAGCCAACCAATCGCTGTGCACAGCGTAAATCGCAATCCATGTCACATCACAAAGCTACGGGTACGGATACATGATCCTCTCTTTCATTCACGTGCAAGTCCGAAACGGCTGTGCTTCTATCCATAACTCGGCGCGACGACGAAGTTCGGCGACATAATCAACGAGGCACGCTTCAAATATGTACTCACCATCGTCATTGGTGGTGGCCACATCAGTCAGCGTTTGGTCTGCCCGTTCTCCACAAATTGCAAGGGCTAAGCCCGCGGCATCCTTTACTAGATTCATGAGAGAAGGGTCAATTTTGGACAAATTTTGTCGTTGGAGATCGCCAAGTAGACCTAAGAGTTCACTCATAATCTTTCCCCCATGACGCGGCATAATGGGGTAGGCTGCGTGAAGCAGGTGAACTAAGGCCAAGACTACAGGGGCAAGCAGCTTCCGCGATGAATTGTACTTCCAAAGCGGCGCCTCCTCTGCTAACATATCAGACGTGCACCAGCCTCCGCTGTAACGTAGAATTGGTAACAATGCTTTTAGTCCCAGCCGTCCAATTTCCATAGCATCCACATTCCCAATCGCCTCTGGAACGGTCGCATGTTGGTGGAGTAACGGTATGATACCACCCACTAGCAGCGCCCAAAGCAGATTGTCAGGGTCGGACACTTTATGATTGTGCTTGGAGAGGACAGTAAGAAATTCTCGCGTAGTGGCTCGCCGGTGCTTGACAAAGACACTTCGGTTGATTAGTCTGTCCCCGTTCTTTTGGTGAAACATGAATGATGCATAGCATAGCATGCTTTGAGCGCGACTTAGAAATACAAAGGCAGGACCTTCACGGCAAGTCTTGCAAGCAAGGTCCAGGACGGGCAGCAAGGATCCTGTGAACTCGTCGAATAAAAACTCATCACGTTTAGCAGCCAATATTTCTTCATGACCAGTGATGCTAACCTTCTTCTCATCCTCTGTTGGCAACGTCATCCCGAGCAGTCGAATCAAAGCAGAGGCCCCCATACCAATGTGAGACGACGCAGTGGCACTTAGTAATTCGTAAATGATGGGCAGTAGTTCCTCGAGCATAAACGATGCGCTCCTGTTATCGTCCCCCGCTGACAAGTCCTGCACCGCAAATAGATCATCGCGTTCTAGTAAGGAAAGATAGTGCATGACCACGTGAACCCGAGAGGGCGTGTTTAGAAAGGCCTTCACATCATCAGCCTTCTCGCGATCGTCATTTGGAACGGTGGTAGTCCTGCCCAAGTGCAGTCTTGTTGTCGTCGTTGTAATTGTTGAGAGCCTATCCTCGGCAACCGAAGCAAGATCCCGCCCAAAGAAATGCGCACGAATAGACTTCGACAGGGCGGCTTTTCCGTTGCAGCTAGAAAGCTCCCGTAAACAATCCCGTATGACTCGTGCTAGTGATGGTGAATTATTGTCTTTCGCATCAGAAATATCCCTCCTCGCAGACTGGGCCACTCCAGTACAGGTTCTCTCTACTGGAGCTAGGATTCCTCTGTGCCGATACAAATTCCCCCAAAATTCTTTCACGACTAATGACACAATCCCAGTGTCAAGGTCCTCCCAAGCACTTCCATTCAACCGAAGCTGCGCCCAAAAATTTTCGTCTGTCAGATGCGATCCCAAAGAAAGAATAGAGCTTGTTTCGTTGTGATGATCATGATTGCGCGGAGACAGATTGGGTAAATACAAAAAGAATTGGTCTGAATACACTCTCAGTAAGCTTTGCTCCAGAGAGGGATCCACATCACGGGGATCCATCTTGGCGCATCCAAAGGCAAGCATGACAACCGCGCATTTCTGAATGTGGTTTTTGACAGAAGAAATAACAGCCTGCTTGCTATTAGGTGTTGCTCGGGACGTGAATTGGTATATGACGTCCACGAAGTGTGTAGCAATGCGGATCATGGTGGGAAGAATTATGTTGGCGACTTGAAACGAAATAGATGGAGCATCCAAGGCATTTCTTGCTGTTTTTTGCTCCATCTCTTTGTCCTTCATGAAGACAGCGACTCTGGTCATGAAACTGATGTCGGAAGCAAGAATTGAAAGCGATTCTGTCTCGATGAGTGGGCGGCAGAAGGATCCTTCTTGATCATACTCTGCAATGGTGACAATTGCATCGGTTTCTTTCCGAGTGGTTTCAGCATTGGTATTTTCAACATTCAAAGAATTGCCAAATTCTAACATAAGATACGAGAGCAACAGCTCATAGTGTTGCAAAACGGGGACACCAGTTTCTGTCACCGTTGGATTAGAGGACGCAAAAATTGATTCAGGAGGAATCAGCGTTGGTCGGATCCATCTTGTGTATCCGTGCAGGGCGTGCACGAGGAGGGTGTCGTTGTTGCTTGTTCCTCTTGGGGGGGGCGAATCTTTAGTCAATCGATCCAGCCAGTGTCGAATGACAGGCGGTATTGGATATTCAGCTGGGTTTCCGAAGTATGACAGTGTCTTGGGAATACAACTGTTGTCGATAATATGAATAGGATCGCTGTAGTGCTTCACGAGAGCACCGAGTGCTTCGTCCACTCTTTCTTCCACAGATGAAAGAGCAGATGATGGCGACAAATCATGGGGAGAGGAGCTTACAATTTCAATAATCATTTCTAACGCCCAGTTCCCCAGGCAATTGCCACTGACCTTCGCAAGGTGCAAAGTGTTGCATTTACTGTAGTACTAGCTACCGTACGTAGTAGCTACTCAAAGTGGCACTCCGAGTAGTACGGTATGGTACCCACTTTTGTTCCCTTTGTTGTCTCCACACCCTCCTGGCCATTCCTGAGTGAAAAATGGTGGCAAGGCATTGCTGTCGTCTGTGCCACCAACCTTCGCCTCCGGGGAGAGCGCATGAAAATCACGCACTCGATGATCGCCGCTATCTTTGGGATTAAGAACGTCTCTACAAGTGCTGTACCGTCTTCACAACCCACACTTCTGATTTGGAGTTCTCTTTCGTTTGTCACAGCTTAGTGTTGATCACAATAGTTAGACAATCACAACAATTAAACTGCCCGTCAATGTATCAAATTTAGCTAGACAGTCAGCAAGAATGACAGCTTGCTGCAGCATTCAGTTGGCACTGCAGTGCTTGATGGCCGCCAATGTCATGGATGCGCTTCAGACATGCAGCTAGCGCCATTGCTAGCTAGTCAGCAGTTTCCAGTTAGCTGCTGGACAGTGGCTCTAGTTGGTGCAACAAAAATGACATCATGCGGTCCAACACATCATTTGAATCCATTCCAACTGTTGACAATCTGTTTGGGAGCAATATGCGCAATGATCTGGTTCTCTTTGTCACCAAGACCATGACAACCATCAGCAGTGGGGGGCGGGCTTTGTTTTTAGCACACACCTTCTTTTGATCACTGAGACAGTCATCATGTTTCTTAGAAGGGCGGGGGCACCACTGCAAGTGTCTGGGGGGCTCAAGCCACACGTGAGATGCTTGCAGATGGTGTGTGCAAAAGGATCCAGGAGAGAACGCAACATTCTTTTGAGCATCAACAGACTCAACTTTGATTTTGACTTGGGGGGAAAAGATCCTTGTGGAAATCAATGACATCCATGTTTGGTGATGCTTCTTGACCAAAATCCACATCAAGCACACAACCCAGACTGTTATTGTTAGCGACATGAGTCATTGGAGCTGCTACCCATGGAAGACTTACTGATGCTGCTAAGATGGTCAGTGTCCTTGGAGTGTTTACGATTTGGAGCACACCACCCAATGAACACATTTCCTTTTGCACTTTAACACCATCTCGGTGCGAATTGTTGTCTTCCCGTGCACGCA
>Ga0163149_10007002_pt1 | contig 11437 bp, 10 predicted proteins | sample OliLakLV19MP5G1_FD_148604 | JGI IMG/M metagenome (GOLD analysis project Ga0163149, IMG submission 148604) | Freshwater microbial mat bacterial communities from Lake Vanda, McMurdo Dry Valleys, Antarctica - Oligotrophic Lake LV.19.MP5.G1 | ecosystem: Environmental > Aquatic > Freshwater > Lake >...
TCCTTAAAATGAGATTCTTCTTCGAAATCAGCTACAATGGCACCCACTATCACGGCTGGCAAAACCAGAAGAATGCTGTTGGTGTGCAGCAAGTGGTGGAAGATACTTTGAGTAAATTATTCCGGGAAGAAATTTCAATTGTAGGTAGCGGTCGTACGGATGCAGGGGTGCATTGTGTTCAGCAGTTTTTTCATGCTGATATTGAAAAGGAAGTTAAGCCGAATGATCTGGTTCATAGGCTCAATGCCTTTCTACCCAAAGACATTGCGATCAGAAATATTTTTCCGGTTAACGAGGATGCTCATGCCCGCTATGATGCCATAGAGCGTTCCTATCAATATAAAATTACGAGAGTAAAGGATCCACTCTTGGTCGGGTATGCGCATTATTTTTTTCGCGATCTGGATGTGCCAACCATGGAGCGGGCAGCAACGTTATTGGTAGGCGAACATGACTTTGAATGTTTTAGTAAAGTAAAAACCGATGTGAATCACTTTATTTGTGACATTAAACAAGCCTGCTGGAATCAAGAGGGTGATGTTTTGATCTTCACGATCACCGCCAATCGATTTCTTAGGGGAATGGTAAGGGCCATCGTGGGAACATTGTTGGATGTTGGCAATAGTAAGTTAACTGTAAAACAGTTTCAGGAAATTTTGAAGAGCAAAGACAGAAAGAAAGCAGGCATGAATGCTCCACCAGAGGGTTTGTATCTGACGCACGTGAAGTATCCCAAATCAATATTTAATTAAGAGTTCCTCTAAAAAGGGGGATAAGTGATGGAAAAGGAAAAAGCGAAAAGCGGAAATATTATTGACTGGAAAGTGCTTGGCCGCATCATGCAATTTGTAAAACCCTACCGGAGACGATTTTACATAGTGATTTTGCTTACCGTGTTACTGGGCTTTCTTACACCCGTGAGAGCCTGGCTTATTCAATATACACTGGATGAGCACGTAGCCTATGGGAAATACTGGAGTATGGTCAATGTAATCATACTACTCCTGGTGTTGTTGATCATCCAGTCGGCAGGGCAATATGTCCACACTTATATATCAGGCCGCATTGGTCAGTTTGTGATCAGAGATATACGGATTAAGCTGTATGAGCATATTATTAGTCTGCGGTTGAAGTTTTTTGACAAAACCCCGATAGGGAGGTTAGTAACCCGTAATATCTCAGATGTTGAAACATTGGCCGATGTATTCACGGAAGGCCTGGCCGCTATGGCGGGTGATCTTCTTCAGATTGTGTTCATTCTTGTTTTCATGTTTTATACTGATTGGAAGCTGGCCTTGGTTTCTCTTTCCACCATCCCACTCATGGTGTTATCCACCTACGTATTTAAAGAGAAAATAAAAGTTGCTTTCAATGATGTGCGCAATGCTGTGGCAAATTTGAATTCATTCGTGCAAGAGCACCTTACGGGAATGAATATTGTGCAAATATTTGGCAGTGAAAAAAAGGAATTTGAAAAGTTTGATGAGATTAACAAAGAGCATCTCGATTCAAACCTGCGTTCGGTGCTGTATTACTCCGTCTACTATCCGGTAGCGGAAATTATTGCTGCCATGGGCATCGGTTTACTGGTGTGGTATGGGGCGAAGGGAGTGATTCATTTTGAACAAACGGGAATAACCGTGGGCACGCTCACCGCATTTATCATGTACATCCAGATGTTTTTCCGCCCCATACGCATGGTGGCCGATCGTTACAATACGCTGCAAATGGGTATCGTCAGCACATCGCGCATCATCAATTTGTTAGATGACAAAACGGATATCATGACCAATGGCACTTACAAAACGGATCATGTAAAAGGAGAAGTTGCATTTGATCACGTCTGGTTTGCCTATAATGATGCTGACTATATTTTGAAAGACATTAGCCTGCAAATAAAAACCGGGGAGACCGTTGCCCTGGTGGGTGCTACCGGAGCAGGTAAATCATCCATTATCAATTTACTCAATCGTTTCTACGAAATAAACAGGGGCAGCATTCGTGTGGATGGTGTTGATATCAATGACTATGACCTCACCAGCTTGCGCAGAAATATCGGAGTTGTTTTACAAGATGTATTTTTGTTCAGCGACACGATCAGGAATAACATCACACTGGGTAACCCGGAAGTAACGGATGAAATGATTTTACACGCTGCCGACCTGGTAGGGGCCCGGAAATTTATCGACCGTTTGCCGGGAGGACTAAATTATAATGTAATGGAGCGTGGCGCCACCATATCGGTGGGTCAGCGACAATTATTGTCCTTCATTCGCGCCATGGTGTATGATCCAAAAATTCTGGTATTGGATGAGGCCACTTCTTCGGTGGACAGTGAAACGGAAGAGATGATTCAGGAAGCAATTTCCAAGATGATGAAAAACCGCACCTCCATTGTGATTGCACACCGGTTGTCAACGATTCAAAAGGCAAATAAAATTATTGTTCTGGATCATGGAGAGATCAAAGAGCAGGGAACACATGAGACGCTTTTGCTCAAAGAAGGGCACTACGCCCAACTCCATAAAATGCAATACAAAGAAGTAGTCTGACGTTCATCTCTTACAGCGATCATTCGCTTCAACGTGACATCAAAAGAGTTATATTTGCTTTGATGCGCCTATCTAAAGCATTCATACTTTTATTTTTTGGCGGTCTTTGCCTGACACAGGTTTGTTATGCTCAAACAAACAAGTATTCAAAGAGCAAACTTCCCCGTCCTTCCAAATCCAGGCCAGATAAATCTTCCATTGTTTGTCCCATTTTCAATGAAAAACGCTATCCTTATCAGGGCATAGGCATTAAGCTAGGCGATCCGTTTGCCCTCACGTATAAATTTTATGCCAGCAGAAAACTCGCTTTTTCTATTGATGCCGGAAAAACCGCAAGCGGTTTATACAATGAATATTATCGTAACTCCTTTATGGATTATATGCCCGACACGTTGATGGCCAATGAAAGCGTCCAGTATCTTTCTCACAAGGTTACAGCGAATATATTTTTGGAGGGCAAGTTCCTATATCAATGGGATGCTGAAAAAATAGCCAATGGTCTTCAGGTTTATGCAGGGGTGGGGTGGCAGTGGAGGAGTGCAAACATCACGTATAAATATCTCTATGCTGATTCATCACCTGGAGGAAATTCAGAAGTTGGAACCTCGACCCAAAACCGTTTTACCTATGGTCCAGTAGGTGTTTTGGGATTTGAGTACGCATATTTCTCAATCCCAATTTCTGCATTTATTGAAATAGAATGGTTTTCAGATGTGAGTTTAGATCCTGGTTACAGCAGGTTTCAGGGAGGCGTGGGTCTGCGCTATGTCTTTTAATTTCCTTTATTCAGCTTCGTCCACCTGCATCTGTTTTTCGTAAAGTTCCTGGTAGGCACCTTTTTTTAATAACAGATTTTCGTGTGTTCCTTCCTCGATTATTTCACCATCGTGAAGTACAATTATTTTGTTGGCCAGCTTTGCGGAAGAAACCCGGTGAGAAATGATAATAGTGGTGCGGTTCTGCATGATTCTTTTCATGCTGTTGAGAATGGTGTTTTCAGTTTTTGTATCTACGGCCGACAGGGCATCATCCATGATTAGTATTTTAGGTTCACGTGCTACCGCGCGCGCAATGGACACCCGCTGTTTTTGTCCCCCCGAAAGAGTGATGCCGCGCTCACCCACACGCGTGTTGAAGCCCAGAGGGAAAGCAATGATGTTGGCAAAGACATCCGCGTCTTTGGCTGCCTGGAGTACTTTATTTTCATCAGGCTTATCAAGTCCGAAAGCAATATTGCTGAAAATGGTATCACTAAACAGGAAAACATCTTGTGGCACCACACCGGTTTGGCTTCTCAGATTTTGAAGGCTATAATCTTTCAACGGAGTGTCATCAATCCTGATTTCACCTGAGGTGACATCATACAAGCGACTGATCAGATTCGACACGGTGCTTTTGCCTGAGCCGGTGGTTCCAATGATGGCGAGAGATTCGCCCGGCTCAATTTTAAATGAGATTTTTTTTAATGCGCGAATGCCGGTATCCGGATAAGTGAATGTGACATTGTCAAATTCAATCTTTCCTTTTATCTCCCTGACAAGATTCTTTTCCGAAACGATGTCGGTTTTGGTTTTGAGAAATTCATTGATTCTTTTCTGAGATGCTTCAGCACGTTGCACCAAACTGATAGTCCAGCCCAGCGAAGCAACCGGCCAGGTAAGAAGGTTTACGTAAATGATAAACTCTGCGATGTTACCAAAAGTCAATGAGCCATTGATTACTTCCACACTGCCAGCATAGACGGTAAGAATGGTGCTCAATCCGATCAACCCCATAATGAGTGGAAAGAATAAAGACTGAACACGGGTGAGCTTTAATGATTGCCGTTTATACTCATTGCTTTCGTTCGCAAAATTCTTCACGGATTCCTTTTCGCGTGTGAATGATTTCAACACACGAATGCCTGAAAAAGCTTCCTGCACAAACGTGCTCAATCTTGATTGGCTCTTCTGAATCTCCTCCGACCGATGTTCAATAATCGTATTCACATAAAAAATACTCATAGAAAGAATGGGCAATGGAATGATTGCATACCAGGTCAACTTGGCACTTACGTCAAACATCATCGGGATCAACATAATAAATAATGTTACCAGTTGCATGCCATACATAATGGATGGCCCCAGGTACATGCGCACCCGGCCTACATCTTCGCTGATGCGGTTCATCAGATCCCCGGTGTTATTTCTGCGATAAAAGCTGAGCGGAAGTGTCTGATAGCGCTCAAAGATTTCATTCTTTAAATCATACTCCACCAATCGGCTCATTACAATTAGCGTTTGCCTCACGAAGTAGAGGAACACTCCGCGTAGAAGAGCCATTACCAGGATCAAAACAGCATATAATAAAATGCCGCTGGCAAAAATCTTGAAGAAATCATCTTGAATTTCACTTCCTGAGAAAGACCGGTAGACCCTGATGTTATCTACCACCAGGTCGATGGAGTGGCGCACCATCTGTGCCGGATAAATCTGGAACAAGTTGGAGATAATCACAAACACAAGGCCCAGGATCAGGTGCCATTTGTATTTAAATAAATATTTATTGAGGTATTTAAGCTCCTTCATGAAGGATTATTGTTTCGCCATTCAGGCGTTTTTAAGAATAATATGAGGGCACTGATTGATAGCACGGAAGAATGTTTTTTTGTTGCAATCGTTTGAAACGTTTAAAAATCAATGATTTTGAGATAATTTTGCCCGTTCTTTTCAACTTCCTATCCGTTGTAGGGAAGGCGAACAAAAGTAGTTAATCCACCTAAAACAAATGTCCATGGAGATTAAAGAATTAGAAAAAGTGAACACCGGTGTGTTTGTCAGGTGCTGCCAACAATCAATTCAAGGAGGAAGTAAACGGTTATATGCTTATAGACAGAAGTATTGCTGATGCACCAGATTTTCTCGTTAATGCATCTTTTCTACTTTCAGTTTGGAAGTGTAATTTTGCAATCACTAAATACGTTCTTACCACATGCTTAACAGACGCACTCTCCGGATCAAAATCATGCAAACTCTTTTTGCTTTTGATCAATGCAAGGAAGCCAACCATACCCTGGCACATGATTTAATCGATGATCGATTTTCCCCCGATTTAAATTCCATGGAGGTGCAGGACAAAGAACTTCTGCGAAGCCAGAAAAAAGCAGCCACCCAATTATTTGATAAGCTCTTTATAGGACAAACACCATCTGCCGAAGTGGATGAAAAAGTAAGCAAGGTGGCAGAAGAAGCCTTGCGCATCTATCATCAGCAAGTAAAAAAAGATCAGGACTTCCTCGGAAAAAACAGTCTGCTCGAAATAGAAAAACTCTCTCACCTTTACCTCAGCGTACTTAGCCTGCTTACTGAATTTGCCGAGCTGGCAGCGGCAGAAAAAAAAGTTGATCATTCCAATTTTGTAAACCATCTCTGGATAACCGCTATATCCAACAATGAAGATCTGAAAAAGCAGTTGCTACGTTCAGATGCTGGCTGGCAGAAAAACATAAACAAAGTGAGGGGTTGGTTTCGTGAGATAATCAAAGACGATGAAACCTATTTAGAATTCATAGCCGCAAAAAAACCCAATGAGGAGAGCCAGAAGGATCTGATTCGTCACATGGTTAGGAAATTAATTTTGGGTGCAGGGCCGATCAACGATTTCTACGAAGAACAGGATATTCGGTGGGCCGAGGATAAGGTTATTGTGCGCAGCCTCGCGGATAAAACCATCAAGTCTTTTGCGGATGGTAAAATCGAAATTCAAAAGCTTTCGCTGGATTGGGAAGACGATAAAAAATTCATAGAAAAACTGTTCAAAAGCACCATCGAATTGGATGAAAAGTATAAACAGTTAATTGCCAAAAACACTAAAAACTGGGAAGTCGATCGTCTGCCGCTCACGGATAGGGTGGTCATAGAAATGGCAATTGCCGAAATGATCCATTTCCCTAATATACCGGTAAAAGTTACCATCAATGAATACATTGAACTGACCAAAGAGTACAGCACTCCAAAAAGCAGGCAGTTCATCAATGGAATTCTGGATGTGATTTCCAAATCCATGAGTGAAACGGGTGATATAAAGAAAAGCGGCCGGGGACTTATTGATAATAAGTAATGGGATTAAACTTATGGTCTGATTTAGCGGTGTCTATTAATTTAGATTCGGAAATCATATCTTTGTCGTCCCTAAATCATACAAAATATGAGCAAAAAAGGAAGTAATGCATTAATGATTTTTTTGGCAGGAGCAGCAGCAGGAGCTATTTTGGGAATATTGTATGCTCCCGACAAAGGCTCCGACACACGCGAAAAACTCTCTTTTCAATTAGACAAGTATAAAAAGATACTGGAAGATTTTCTGGCAGATATAGTTTCCGGGAAGGAAACCCCGCTCACCACGGAAGCAAAATCGCAAGGACAAAAAGTAGTTTCGGAAGCAAAAGACAAGGCGCAGCGGCTGCTGGATGATGTGGATGAGCTTTTAGAACAAATTCGTGGAACCAAGAACAGTTAACGAATTGTTAAATCCAATCAACGGAATAGAAAAACACCCGGGTTACTTATAGTTTTGAAGCTGGATAGAAAAAAAGTTAAATCAAAGAATATGAAAATTGCAATCAAATTAATGTATGTACTGGCTTTGGCCGTTTTAATAATGAGTTGTAAAGACCGTGCGTCTGAAAAACGGATTGCGGAGTTGGAGAGTCGCATTGCACAAATGGAAGGAAGTAAAAACACAGCCACGGCTACGCCAACGGTAGCGCCCGAGGCGGCCGCAGAGGAAAAGAAGCCTGAAGGCCCCCTGCCGGTAATAAGTTTTGAAAGAACAGACCATGATTTTGGCACGGTCACGGAAGGGCAAAAGGTTTCCTATACCTACAAAGTAAAAAACACAGGTGAAGCTCCTTTGATTATTCAAAGTGCACAGCCTTCATGCGGGTGCACCGTGCCTACCTGGACGAAAGAGCCTATTCCAGTTGGCCAATCCGGTTTTGTAACAGCTGAATTTGATAGCGGTGGCAAGCCAGGTATTAACAATAAAACGATTACAATAACCTCCAATACCTGGCCTAAAGTGACTACCCTTCGCTTCAAAGCTATGGTAACACCAAAAGCAGAAGCGGTTGGTCCGGTGAAGTAATCTTTTAATTAAACAAAAGAGATCAGGTCATCCCAAATCCTTAACCGGGTTTGGGATGATTGTTTTATTAGAATAACTTAGCAGCCCAAATTTTTTAATTATGAACTCAATTTTATTACAAGCACAATCCGGTGGTATGACTATGCAATTGCTCTTTATGGGCGCTATCATTGCCGTATTTTACTTCTTTATGATTCGGCCACAGCAGAAGAAGGCCAAAGACCAAAAGAAATTTGTTGACGAAATTAAGCGTGGTGATTATGTGGTTACCATCGGTGGTATGCACGGTCGCATTGCTGATATAGAAGATGACACCTTTGTTGTTGAAGTAGAGCGCGGAGGAAGAATCAAATTTTCAAAGTCTTCTATCTCTATGGACTCAACGAAAGCAGCTGCTGGCAAGAAAACAGCGTAGGCTTTTTATACACAAACGTCCGCAGTGGATGCGGGCATTCCGGTAAAGGGTATGAACTTCGCTCGGGTTTTTAAAAACTTTTTTCAATTTAACCGGACAAACTGGAAGGCGACCATCCTATGTTTTTTGGCGGCCGCTATCTTCTGGATCTTTAGCGCGTTCAATAAAAACCATGCTACGACCATTAGGTTCCCCCTCCGGTTTGAATTTGATAATCAAAAGTTTGTATCGGTTAATCCTCTGCCGCACCACATCAGTATCAATGTAAGTGGCAGTGGCTGGGAGTTGTTTCGCAATACGCTGGGCATCAAACTTCCCGAATTGATCATTGCCCTGGAGCGCCCTGTTGAAACAAAAAAAATTCCATCAAGTAGCCTAGCGCCCGTTTTGACAAGTCAGTTGGGTGGGCTACATATCAATTACTTGGTAACGGATACCCTGCACATATACCTGGATGAAAGAATGTCGAGAACATTCAGACTGTCAGCAGACATAAGCAAAGTAAAATTTCGCCAGGGATATGGAAGCACGGGCGTACTAGAAGTTGTTCCTGATTCGGTAATTATAGATGGCCCCAGGAGCATCATTAAATCAATACCCGACACGATTATATTGCCCGTGTCTGGGAAGCAGATTAGTAAATCATTTCGTGATGAACTTGAAGTGTCCCTCTTTAATAGTGAATCCGTTAACCGTAACCCTCCGGTGATTTCGGTGAGCGTGGAGGTAGGTCCGGTTGAGACCTTTGAAGCAAAGTTAAAAGTGAAGTCCATAAATCGCCCCCGGGCATTGAAGTCTTTCTTTACCGACAGTGTAAAAGTTATACTTCTGGTTCCTGTTAATCAAAGCGAAGATTTAAGAGGAAAGTTATCGCAGGTGAATGCAATTCTTGATTTGAAAGATGCGCAGAGAGGATCGTATCAGATATATCCAAAGATAATTGGGCTGCCAATCTACGCACAGGTAGTTTCAATTGATTCAGTGAGTTTTAAAATCAATTAATGCAATTGATTTAACAATGCACCAACCCATTCAAATAGGAATTACAGGAGGGATTGGATCCGGCAAGAGCCTGATATGCCGGATCTTTCAAGTATTGAATGTGCCTGTGTATGATGCCGATAGCCAAGCGAAAAAATTAATGACCACTGACGGAATACTGATCGATCAGATTAAAAAAGAATTCGGATCATTGTCTTATGATGCGGAGGGTGTATTGAATCGGGAGTTTTTAAGTGCCACGGTTTTTGCAAAGCCAGACAAATTAAAACAACTCAACGCCTTGGTTCATCCCCGGGTAGCTGTTGATTACAAGCGGTGGGTGGAGGGACAAGCCAGAAGTAAATACGTGTTGAAGGAGGCAGCCTTGTTGTTTGAGTCGGGTTCCTACAACATGTTAGATAAAATTATTTTGGTAACGGCACCCCGTGAAATACGAGTGCAAAGGGTTTTAGCAAGAGATCCTCATCGCACCAAAGAAGCTGTTGAAAAGATTATTCAAAACCAATTATCTGAAGAAGAGAAGGCGGAAAAAGCAGATTTTATACTTCGCAATGATGAAACCGAACTGATTGTGCTTCAGGTATTGGATTTACACAGGCGGTTTAACTCAATGAACTAAAAAACGTTTCTATTCATTCATATACTCTCTACTAATCAATGAAAAAAACACTCATTACCGTTGCTGTGGTAGCGGTGGTTATATTCTTACTCGCATTGCCGAAACTAAATTTATTTAAGAAAGAAGCGCAGCTTTCGCCCGGGGGATCGCCCCAGGGTGGCCGGGGCGGAAAACTCTCGGTAGATGCAGTGATTATTAAGCCGGCACTATTGGATAATAAGCTTAATGTAACAGGTTCGGTGTTACCTAATGAATCATTGGAACTGAAAAGCGAAGTATCCGGCAAAATCATTTCTATTCTTTTTAGGGAGGGTAAGCAGGTGCGTAAAGGCGATGTTTTAGTTCAAATGAATGATGATGAGATAGAGGCTCAGCTCGAAAAGCAGAAGTATAACCGTAAGTTGAATGAGGATAACGAGTTTCGCCAGCGTAAACTGTTAGAGAAAGACGCTATCAGCCAGGAGGAGTATGATAATGCACTGAACAGGCTAAATACAGCGGGGGCCGATATCCGGTTGCTAGAAACACAACTGGCCAAAACCAAAATACAAGCACCTTTTGATGGTGTGATCGGTTTACGTTTTGTAAGTGAAGGAGCATATATCTCACCCAGTACAGTGATTGCAACCCTTTACAATATTTCACCTGCTAAAATAGAGTTTGCTGTTCCGGGCCGTTACAGTTCTCAGGTTTCTCCTGGAAAAAAAATCCGATTCACTATTGAAAGTGATTTGAAACTCTATGAAGGTGAAGTGTACGCTATCGAACCTCGCATTGATCCAGACACACGTACCTTAAAGATAAGAGCTCTTGCGGAAAACAGACGGGGTAACTTACTGCCGGGTCAGTTTGTTAAAGTTGAGGTAATACTGGGATCCATGAGCAATGCATTATTAGTTCCAACCGAAGCGGTAATTCCAGAACAAGCTGGTAAGAAAGTTTTTATTCTTGAAAATGGAAAAGCAAAAGAAGTGTTTATCGAGACAGGCATTCGCACAGCCAATTCTTTAGAGGTTTTGTCAGGATTGAAAGCAAATGATACACTGCTTACTACCGGCATCTTGCAATTGAAGCACGGAATGGATGTTCAGATTTCGAAGTTAAATTGATTGTTAGTAAGGACCAAAAAATAAAGCCATGGCAAGTTTATCGATAACCAGTATTAACAGACCCGTTCTGGCTATAGTAATGTCTTTAGTGATTATTCTTTTTGGCATTATTGGTTTTTCATTTTTGGGTGTACGCGAATTCCCCAGCGTAGATCCGCCCGTGGTTACCGTGTCGTCAACCTATGTTGGCGCTAACTCTGATGTTATTGAGTCACAAATTACAGAACCACTTGAGGAGGCTGTCAATGGTGTTCAAGGGGTACGAACAATCACTTCGGTAAGCCGGGAAGGAAGAAGCAACATTACCGTAGAGTTTGAATTGGGTGTAGATCTCGAAACGGCCGCGAATGATGTTCGCGATAAAGTATCAGGGGCACTTAATCGTCTTCCTCCCGATGTGGATCCGCCTCGGGTAGAAAAGGCAGATGCAGACTCAAGCCCGATTATTTTCCTGACGATTCGAAGTGATAAAAGAGATCTTCTTGAGATATCTAACATTGCAGAGTTATATTTTAAAGAGCGTCTTCAAACTATTCCTGGTGTAAGTTCGGTTGGTATATGGGGCCAGCGCAGATATTCTATGCGTTTATGGATGGACCCGATCAAGCTAGCTTCT
>Ga0163149_10007009_pt1 | contig 11431 bp, 6 predicted proteins | sample OliLakLV19MP5G1_FD_148604 | JGI IMG/M metagenome (GOLD analysis project Ga0163149, IMG submission 148604) | Freshwater microbial mat bacterial communities from Lake Vanda, McMurdo Dry Valleys, Antarctica - Oligotrophic Lake LV.19.MP5.G1 | ecosystem: Environmental > Aquatic > Freshwater > Lake >...
GCCGTCGCCGGCCTCGCGATCTCGTGGACGTTCAAGGTCATGGACAAGTGGACCAAGGACATCGACGAGAAGTCGGAGTTCAAGAACGGCAACACGGCACTCGGCGTCGTCTACGCCGGCATCTTGATCGGCGCGTCGACGCTGATCGAAGCGGGCGTCTCGGGCGTCAGCGCGGGGCTGACGCAGTTCTTCTCGAGCATCTTCCACAGGATGGGTTGAGCGCGCGCCGGACTCCGGCGTGCACTTTTCTTCGCAGGGCGGACCGCTGGACCGCCCTGCGCGCATTTCAGCCTGGATCCTGCGTCGAATCCGGGCTCGAACGCGATGCCTCTTGCCGCGCGAGCTCACGACCGCGAACCTCTTCGATGACGATGCGTGCAGCCTTTCATGCCCTCGCCTGTTCCGTGCGCGGCTGCGGTCTGCCGCTCGAACGCGACGAGCGCACGCTGCGTTGCACAGCTGGTCACGCGTTCGACGTGGCGCGCTCGGGTTACGTGAACCTGCTCCAGCCGCAGGATCGGCGATCGCTCGCGGCGGGGGACTCGAAGGAGGTCGTGAACGCGCGGCTCGCGCTGGAGGAGCGCGGACTCGGCGTCGATCTCGAGGCGGCGGTCGCGGAGCTCGCCGGGCTAGCGCGCGCGAGCCCTGATTTCAGAGGCACGAGCGCCCTCGTGCTCACGGGCGCGAACGCCGTACCCTCGAACTCGAGCACCGTGCTCGACCTCGGCGCGGGAACCGGTCGACATCTCGCCGCGCTGGCCGTCCGCTTCGACTGCGCGGCCGTCGGACTCGACCTGAGCGTCCACGCGATCGAACTCGCGGCGCGTCTTCACGGTTCCAGCGCGTGGTGCGTCGCGAACTGCGATCGCGTCCTGCCCGTGCGTTCCGCATCCGTCGATCTCGTGCTGAGCATCGATGCGCGTCGGCCCACGCAGGAGATCGCGCGCGTGTTGCGACCCGGTGGACGAGTGATCGTCGCTGTCCCCGGCGCGCGAGACCTCACCGAGCTGCGCGAGGTCGCTCTCGCCGACGCGCGCGATCTACCCGGCCTCGCACGCGTTCAAGTCGAATTCGCGGCCGATTTCGAGCTCGTTGCGCGACGCGAGACGATCGAGCGCATCGAGCTCGACGCGCGCGGACTGCAGGACCTCTCGCTCGCGACCTATCGCGCCGGGCGTCGCTCGGAAGGTAGTCGCGTGGAGGCACTCGCCGGACTCGTCGTCACCGTCGCGCACGAGATCGGTCTCTTCGCGCGCCGACCCTGCTGACGCGGCCGCTATCCTCCGCGCGTCCAATGCCCGAACCCGAGTCCGAGCACGCTGTCCGATCCTCCGCGTCGTCGGGACCCGCGCTCGTCCGCAACGTCAGTCTCCTCGGCGCGACCGCGCTCGTCGTCGTGAACATGGTCGGTTCGTCGATCTACACGCTGCCGGCGTCCATCGCGGAAAAAGTCGGACCGCTCGGGATCGTCGCGTGGGCGCTTACGGCGCTGGGCTACCTCTTCATCGCGATCGTCTACGCGCGCCTCGGGACTCGCTATCCGCGCACTGGTGGGCCGTATTCGTACGCTCGCACGGCGTTCGGGGACCTCGCGGGCTTCGTCGTCGTGTGGACGTACTGGCTCAGCGCGACGATCGGCAATGCCGCGATCGTGCAGAGCGTGGTCGGTTACGCGCCGGATCTTTGGCCGGAGCTCGCGGGAGATCGCGTGCTCCAGTTCGCGCTCGCACTCGTGCTCGTGTGGATCCTGTGCGCGATCAACGTGCTCGGCGTCCGCTTCGGCGTGCGGCTCCAGGTCGCGATCCTCTTCATCGGACTGCTGCCGCTCGTCGTCGTCGGAAGCCTCGCGCTCGCGCATTTCGATGCGGCGAACCTCGAGCCGTTCGCGCCGCACACGTGGAGTGCCCTGCCCGCCGGAATGGCGCTCGTCGTGTGGGCCTACTCCGGCGTCGAGTCGGCGACGGTGCCGGCCGAAGAAGTGCGCGAGCCGGGCACCACGATCCGCCGCGCGACTTACTGGGGCTATGCGATCGGCACGGTCGTCTACCTCGCGCTCGCGATCGGCATCGCGGGCGCGCTCGAGAACGAGGCGATCGCGAGTTCGACGCGACCTCTCGCGTTGCTGGCCGAGAAGACCGGCGGCAGCGGGCTCGCGCTCGTCGTCGCGATCACGGCCGTGATCGCGTGCCTCGGCACCTTGAACGGTTGGCTCCTGATGGCTGGGCGCATCCCGGTCGCCGCCGCCCAGGACGGAGTGTTCTTCGGGCCGCTCGCGCGCATCCACCCGCGTTTCCGCACGCCGGCGTTGGGCCTCGTCGTGGGCGCGCTGATCACGAGCGCGATGCTCGTCTTGCTCCTGCGCGAGGAATTCCTCGACGCATTCGGATTCATCGTCTACCTGGCGCTGTTCCTCACGCTCGTCCCGCACCTGCTCGCGGCAGCAGCCGACTGGAAGCTCGGCCGCGGGAGCCAGCGCGTCACAGCCGCGGTCGCGTTCGTCTTCGTGGCATTCACGATCTATGGCTGCGGTCCCATCGCCGCTGGATGGGGGCTCGCGCTGATCGCGCTGGGACTGCCGCTTTTCCTCTTCCTGAGACGGACGCGCGTGCCGCGATACTGACGTTTCACGGCGGGCCTGTCGTTATCCTGCGGCCGCTCACGTCCCCCGGAACGAAACCATGCTCAACCTGCTCCTTGCCGTCGCGGCTTCAGCCGCGGATCCGCACCCGTTCTCCATCCACGACATGCTCGCGATGCGTCGCGTCTCGGATCCGGAAGTTTCTCCGGACGGGAAGTGGGTGCTCTACACCGTGCGCAACACGGATCTCGACGCGAACCGGGGTCGGACGGATCTGTGGCTCGCCGCCATCGACGGTTCGACGACGCGCCAGCTCACGTCACACGTGGAGAACGATTCGTCGGGCCGTTGGACGAGCGACGGGAAGTCCGTGTTGTTCCTGTCGACGCGCGGCGGCAAGTCGCAAGTCTGGCGTCTGCGACTCGACGGTGGAGAACCGACGCAACTGACCGATCTGCCGCTCGACGTCGAGGGATTCGTCACGGTCGCGGGTAGCGAGCGCCTCGTGCTCGTGCTCGATGTGGTCCCGAACGCGGATGGGGCGCGGGAGATTCCCGGCACGGTCGAGCACGATGCCGCCCAGGCGAAGGCGAAGAGCAAGGCGCGGGTGTACGAGAGCCTGCTCTACCGGCACTGGGACACCTGGGAAGACGCGAAGCGCGCGCACCTCTTCACTTGGGATGTCACGAGCGGTCCGCGCGCACTCATGGCGGGCATGCCGATCGACGCGCCGACGAAACCGTTCGGCGGCACGGAAGAAATCGCGGTCTCGCCGGACGGCAAGGACGTCGTGTTCACGGCGCGCGTGCCTGGACCCGAGCAGGCTTGGACGAACGACCTGAACCTGTGGCACGTGCCGAGCGATGGTTCGGCCGCGCCGAAGTCGCTGACGGGTGACAATCGCGCCGTCGACAGCGTGCCCGTGTTCGCTCCGGACGGGAAATCGCTGGCGTATTTGCGCATGGAACGGCCGGGCTACGAATCGGACCGTCAGCGCGTCGCGCTCATGAGCTGGCCGCCGACGGGCGCGCCGAAAGTGCTCACCGAAGCCTTCGACAGGTCCTTCGGCGAGATCGCTTGGTCGCGCGACGGGCGTTCGATCCTCTCGTCGTGCGACGACTTGGGCCACAAATCACTCGTCGCGATCGATGCGGCGAGCGGCGTGGTCACGAAGCTCGTCACGACGGGCTCGAACGGCAGTGGTCGATCGACGGGCGAGCGCATCGTGTTCGCGCAAGACACGTTGTCGAGCCCGGCCGATCTCTGGTCGTGCAAGCCGGACGGCCAGGACGTGCGCCCCATCACGAAGCTGAACGCCGACCTCGTCGCCGCGGCGAAGATGGGCGAGTACGAGCCCTTCACGTTCGCCGGTTGGAACGGAGAGACGGTGCACGCTTGGCTCGTGAAGCCCGTCGGATTCGACGCATCGAAGAAGTGGCCCGTTGCGTTCCTCATCCACGGCGGACCGCAAGGCAGCTTCGGAAATCACTTCCATTACCGCTGGAATCCGCAGGCTTATGCCGGTGCGGGCTTCGCAGCGATCATGGTCGACTTCCACGGATCGACGGGATACGGGCAGGCGTTCACGGACGCGATTCGCGGCGATTGGGGCGGCAAGCCGTACGAGGACCTCATGAAAGGGCTCGACGCGGCGCTCGCGAAGTATCCATTCCTCGATGGCACCCGCGTCGCGGCGCTGGGAGCGAGCTATGGCGGCTACATGATCAATTGGATCGCGGGTCAGACGGATCGCTTCAAGGCGCTCGTGAACCACGACGGGAACCTCGACGAGCGCATGGCCTACTTCGACACGGAGGAACTGTGGTTCCCCGAGTGGGAGCACGGCGGCCCGCCGTGGGAGAACCCCGAGGGCTACGGCAAGCACAACCCGATCGACCACGTCGGGAAGTGGAAGACGCCGATGCTCGTCATCCACGGCGCGAACGACTTCCGCGTGGTGGACACGCAAGGCATGAGCACGTTCACCGCCTTGCAGCGCCGGGGGATCCCGTCGAAGTTCGTGCACTTTCCCGATGAAAACCACTGGGTTCTGAAACCGGCGAACTCGGTGCTGTGGCACGAGAACGTGATCGAATGGATCACGCGCTGGACGAAGTAGTACCGCGACGAAGTCGTACCGGAATGAAGTAGCCCGGCACGTTCCGTCTCGGAACGTCGCCGGGCTGCCTCACCGAGTCGAGCTCGGCCTCCTCTAGAATCACCGCGTCAGAGACGCGACGCAGCGAGGTCCCGCACGCCCTCGGAGCGTGTGGAGAATTCACGGGCGACGCGCCGCGGTGCAGAGGGTTTCACACGCTCTCAGGGTCGAGCGCCGCCCTGAAAGACCTGACCGACCGGGATCGTGATCACGTTCGCGGCCGTGATCGAGAGCGGCCACGCGGCGATGATGGCGTCCTCGGCCGTGACATCCGCGCCCTTCACGACATCCTTCGGATAGACGACGGGTGTCGGCGTGCCCGACGTGATCGCGGTGGCGAGCCCGGCTGCATCGTTCGTCACGGCCGTGAGGACGAGGTCGTCCGTACGCATGTGCTTCGCGATCGCCGCGTTCACTTCGTCGCGCGTCACAGCGTCGAGCATCGTGCGGAAGCGGGCCAAGTGCCCGTCGACTCCGTAGAAGCGGTCGTCGATCGCGTAGCCCAAGCGATCGTGCGTCGACTCCGCGAAGTGCGTGGTGTATCCGCGCAAGAAGTTGCGCGTGTCCTCGAACTGCTCCTCGGTGAGGCCGTTCTTCGCCAGGGTCTCGACCTCGCGCAGCGCCGCGCGGATCGCGAAGGCCGCGTTCTCGGTCGAGATCGTGCGGATCCAGACCTCGAAGAGCTGATGCGCGCGACCGACGCCGGTCGGCGGCATCGAGCGCCGCCCGCCGCGCGGGAATGCCTCGATGTACGAGTAGTTGCCGTAGTTCAACCCGCGTGACTCGCGGATGACTTGATAGAGGTGGCTCGAGCTGTTCCTGTGCTCGCCGAGCCACGAGTTCGCGATCCACAGTGCGTAGAACTCGCGCGATCCGCGATGCACGTCGAGCGGCGTGCCGAAACTGATGGATGTGCCGATCGCACTCGGATTGTCGACGAGCACGACGTGCCGACCGCGAATCGGTTCAGGAGCGACCGCGACTTTCACGCGCAAAGCTCCGGCCTTCACGTGGGCCGCGATCGTCGAGGACAGCGCTTCCGCGAGGTTCGCGTCGTAGCCGCCACCGACGCCGACGACCATGCCGCTCCGCGACCAATGCGCGGCGTGGAAGGCCTTCACGTCGGCGAGCGTGATCGACTTCAGCGACTCGACGGTGCCGAGTTCGACGTGCGCGTAGCGCGTACCGCGGAAAACGCGCTCCAGGAGCGACGCCTTGCCGAGTTCCTCGCCCGAGGCGAAGCGCAGGTCGTTCTCGATCGCCGAGATCGACCCGGCGCGCAGGCGCTCGAAGTCCTCGACGCGGAAAGCCGGCTCGGCCACCGCCTCCGCGAGGAGGCGCGCGAATCGCGTGGCGAGATCACGATGGACCTGTCCACCGACGATCGTCATCTCGCGATCCGTGGACGCGGAATAGCCGGCGGCCATGGGGAACAACGTGCGCAGGATCTCGTCGTAGGAGCGGTGCGCGGTCGCGCCTTCGGCGACGAGTGCCGCGGTCAGCGAAGCGAGGCCTTCCTTGCCGACCGGATCGTCCTGACTGCCCGACTGGACCCAGATCTGGATGGAGACGGTGGGATCGCCTACGACCGGCATGAGCACGGGCGGTTGATCGAGTCGCGCCGAGCCCGAGACGGTGATCGGTTCGACCGGCAGAGCTGCCTTCGCGGTCGCCATCGGCCGGATCGTCAGCTTGGCGGTTGCCCCGGGAATCGTCGTGCCTTTCGTGAACAGCGTCGCGACGGTGGCGCCGTCCCGCACGAGCCAGTGAGCAGCCGCGCGACGAACGTCGTCCGGGGTCACTGCGTCGAGCGTCGCGTACTGACGATCGACGTCGGCGAGGTCGCCCGTGTGCGCGACGATCCGTGCGAGAGACGAAGCGACGCCGTCGGGCGTGGTCAGCGTCGTGAGGAAGGAGTAACGGCGGTTCGAGCGCACGGCATCCAGTTCGTGCTGGGCGATCGGCGTCTTGCCGAGTTCGTCCACGACGGCCCACAGCTCGGCCTCGATCGCCCGCACGTCGGCGGGATCTTTCACTTGGGCGTACACGCTCCACAGGCCCGGGTCGCGCGACGCATCGAAGGAAGCGCCGAGCGATTCGACGCGCTGCTCGTCGAGCACGAGCTTCTTGTAGATCGGGGAGGTTCCGCCGAAACCGAGTTCACCGGCGATGCTGCCCGCGACCGCGAGCCTGTCGTCGGCGTCGAAAGCGGGGCCTTTGAAAGACAGGACGACGAGCGGAAGCGTCTTGCCGTCGAATGGCACGTCCACGCGGCGCATCGCCGTCTGCTTGGGCTCCCTCGGCACGGCGGGTGCGACGAAACCAGGCTTCCACGGCCCGTATTTCGCGCGAATCTCGCGCAGGGTCTCATCGGGATCGAAGTCGCCGGTGACGACCACGACGACGTTCTCCGGCCGGTAGAAGCGGCGGAAAAAGCCCTTCGAGTAGTCGTACTGCTTCGGCATCGCGGCGATGTCGGCTTCGAACCCGATCGTCGTGTGCTTGTAGGTGTGCACGTCGAACGCCGTGTTCTGCAGCGACTCGAAGAGCACTTCGAACGGACTCGAGCGGCCCTTGCGGTACTCGCCGTAGACGGCGCCGGCTTCCGTGCGGAACTGGTCCTCGACGTACTCGAGGTTCTGGAAACGATCCGACTCGATGTCGATGACGGTCGGAAGGTCCTGCGTGCCGACGGAGAGGTGGTACGCGGTGTAGTCGTCCGTCGTGTACGCGTTCGCGTCGGCGCCCATGCGGGCCACGATCCCGTCGTACACGTTGCCCGGGTGCCGCTTCGTCCCGCGGAACATCATGTGCTCGAAGAAGTGCGCGAAGCCGGAGACGCCCGGCTCGACCTCGTCGCGCGAACCGGTGCGCACGATGGTCCAGTACGACGCGAGTCCATCGCTCGGCATCGGGACGAGGATGACCTTCAGCCCGTTGTCGAGCGTGGCGCGCTCGACCTCGTAGGGGAACGTGGCCTCGGAGCGGGTGGCACCGGCGCCGTCGCGCGCGGTCTTCGAGTCGGCGCCGGGCGCGATGCTCGGTTCGGCGGTCATGGTCGTGGAGCAGCCGGCGAAGATCGCGGCCGTGAGGACGTGGGAGTACTTCATCGAGTCGGTGTCGTTTTCCGCAGGGATTCCGGCACAACGGGGGCCGAACAAGGTACTCGCCCGGGCGCGGAACGGCACGGGGTTCAGCGGAGGCGGCGTTCGATCCCGGCGGCGAGGCGTTCCAGAGCTCCTCGGTGCTGTACGAGGAACAGCGAAGGCTCGACGAGCTCCAGTTCCATGACCCGCGGCCGACCTTCCGGATCCCGGGCGACGTCGACGCGCGCGTAGAGGAGGTCGTCACGGTGATCCGAGAGCACGGCTTCGCCGAGTGCGCGTTCGTCGGGCTCGATCGCGATCGCCTCCGACACGCGCTCGGGGTCCTCGCCGAAGCGCGGTGACTTGCGCACCGCGTGCGTGAACTCGCCGTCGATCCACACGAGCGCACGCTCGCCGTGACCTTCGACGGAGCGTTCATAGGGCTGGACGAGGACGTCGCGTTCGCGCACGAGACTCGCGAAGTGACGCTCGCCGGCCGCGCCATCTTCGGCGCGAAATCGCAGTGTGCCGAAGGATCCGGCACCGACAGCGGGCTTCACCACGACGTCGTCCCAACCGCGCGCACGGAGTACATCCGCCAGGAGCCCGCGCGATCGCGCAGCGACGAGTTCGGTCGGGACGATCGCGATCCCGCGCCGCTCGAGCGCGAGGAGATAGCCCTTGTGCAGGTTCTCGATCACGATGCGCGCCGGATTCCAGAGCGGCGCTGCACTCGCTGCGCATTCGATCCAGGCTCGGAACGCGGTGAGGTCGTGGATGTAGTCCCAGGTCGACCGAATCACGGTGGGAACCGGCTCGTCCCAACGCTCGCGCGGGTCGTTCCAAGCCGCCATCCGCACTTCGATCCCGCGGGCGCGCAGCGCCTCGAGCAGGATCTCCTCGTCGACGTCGGGTTCGGGGAGGGGACGGCAGGTCGCGATGCGGAGGCGCATCGTCGCGATCCTAGCGGCGACTCGCCGGGCTGCGCTCGAGGGGGCGAATCCCGTATCTTCTGCTCGGCCAGGAACCCCACGTGCGCATCCTCTTCGTCTATCCGAACCTCTACACGCAGATGGGGTTCAACCACGGGCTCGCGTCCTTGTCGGCGGTGCTCAAGGTGAATGGGCACGAGACGCGGCTCGTCAATCTGAACGAGAACTTGCCGCCGATCCCGACCGCCGACGACTTGTGGAGGACGATTCGAGAGTGGCGGCCGGGCCTCATCGGGTTCTCGTGCCTCACGCAGCAGTATCGCGCGGCGCTCGAGATCGCCGAGGACTTGCGCGCGCGCGCGACGCGTGCAGGCGTCGAGTTGCCGCCGCTCGTCGTCGGCGGGATCCACCCGACGATGGTGCCGACGGACGTCATGGCCGACGGGGCCTGGGATCACGTCGGCGTGGGTGAGTGCGAGGACGCCTTGGCGGAGCTCGCGCGGCGTATCGAACTCGGGGAATCGCCCAGCGACGTGCGCAACTTCGTCTCGTGGAAGGACGGTGCGCGCCCCATCGCGGCCGCGCGCAACTCGCACGGCCCCGACGCATTCGTCGCGAACCCGGTGGGGGAGTTCCCCGACTTCGCGCGACTCCCGATGCCGGACTACGAGCTCTTCGACGTCCAGCGCATCACCGACCAGAAGCATGGTTGGTTCGGCCTCATCACTTCGCGCGGTTGTCCGTACCGCTGCACGTACTGCCTCAATCACAAGATCGTCGATCGCTACAAGGCCGAGCTCGGCCGCAGCGTGAAGGACATCGGTTTCTTCCGCTTCCGACCGGCCGCGGCGATGCTCGAGGAAGTGCAGTTCGTGCTGTCGCGCTACCGCGGCGTCGGCACGTTCATCCTGGACGACGACCTGTTCACGCAGAACGTGCCGCACGCGCTGGAGTTCTGCGACCTGTACGCGAAGAGCGGCATCGGCGTCCCTTTCGTCGTCAACGCGCACGTGAAACAGCTCGACGAGCGCGTCGCCGAAGCTCTCGCGAAGGCCGGTTGTCGCATCCTGAAGCTCGGCATCGAGTCGGGCTCGCCGCGCGTCCGCAAGGAAGTCCTCAAGCGTCACATGACGCAGAAGGACATCTTCGAGACGGTCGCGTCGGGCGAGCGACACGGGCTGCACACCTCGGGCTTCGTGATGGTCGGTCTTCCCGGCGAGACGCATGCGGAGCGTTGGGAGACCGTCGATCTGCTCGCCGAAGCGCGCATCGGCCGCTACCGCACGTCATTCTTCTATCCGTTCCCGGGCACCGATTCGTACCGACTCGCGATCGATGGCGGCTACTTCGACCCCGCCGCGCCGCGCGAGCTGGCCGACTTCACGGAAGGCTCGATCCTCGACTTCGGCGAGGACGAGAACCTGTTCATCGACAAGCTCGGCACCCTCATGCCGTGGTTCGTGAACAGCCGTCTGTCGCGCTTCCGTGAGTCGCCGGCTTCCGAGCGCTATGCACCGCTCGTCGAGCGCGTACTGGCAATGACCGCTGCAGAATGGGCTGTGTTCAAGCCCGAAACGCGCCACATCGACTCCCAGCTCGCGGCCGTCTGCGTCGCAGCGGGCGAGGAGCACTACGCCATCCGCTACAACGCGTTCATGGGCGTTCGCAGCGATTTCTACTTGGCCGAAGAGCGCGGGCTCGAATGGACGACGGCGTCCGCCAAGCCATCGATCGAGCTGCGCGAGGCCGCGCGCGAGACGGCGACGCTGCGTCGCGAAGCGTCGCTCGCGGCCGCGGCTGCCGAGGTGTGCTGAGACCGTGGATCGTGCGCTCTCGTCCACTGCGGCGTTCGCGGGCTTGCGCATCGCGGTGCTCGGCGACTTGATCGCCGATCACTGGCTCTACGCGCGACCGTCGCGCCTGTCGCGCGAGGCGCCGGTGCTCGTCCTGCGGCACGAGCGCGAGGAACTCGGTTGCGGCGGCGCGGCGAACGTCGCACGCAACTTGCGCGCGTTGGGGGCAGAGGTCGCTGTCTTCGGTGCGGTCGGGCGCGATGCGACAGGCCGCGAGCTCGCCGCGGCCCTCGCGGCCGAGCGCATCGAGATCGGTTCGATCGCCTCGGTCCCGGGTTGGACGACGCCGACGAAGACGCGCGTTCTAGCCGCGGAATCACGGCGAAACCCGCAACAGATCCTGCGCATCGATCGCGAGCCGAGTGAACCGATTCCGGCCGATGTGCGTGCCACCGTGGCGTCCGCTCTGCACCGGCGAATCGCCGAGTTCGACGCGGTGCTCGTGTCGGATTACGAGTATGGCATCGTCGGGCGCGAGGCTGCGGATCTGGCACGCGCGTTCCTCGAATCGGGACGCACGGCCGTCCTCGATCCTCGTCGCGGCCTCGAGATGTTCACCGGCAAGTTGACCGCGCTCACGCCGAACGTGGGCGAGCTCGCGACGTTCGCGCGTCGATCCGTGGACGACCTCGTCAGCGCGGAGGCCGTGCGATCGGCCGCGCGTGAACTGCTCGAGCGTGTCGCGTCACGGTGGTTGCTCGTCACGCGTGGAAACCTGGGCATGGCGCTGTTCGGCGAGGGAATCCCGCTCGAAGGGTTGTGGATCCCCGCATCGGGCGATGGCGAGATCACCGATGTCTGCGGTGCCGGCGACACTGCGGCGG
>Ga0163149_10007013_pt1 | contig 11424 bp, 9 predicted proteins | sample OliLakLV19MP5G1_FD_148604 | JGI IMG/M metagenome (GOLD analysis project Ga0163149, IMG submission 148604) | Freshwater microbial mat bacterial communities from Lake Vanda, McMurdo Dry Valleys, Antarctica - Oligotrophic Lake LV.19.MP5.G1 | ecosystem: Environmental > Aquatic > Freshwater > Lake >...
GCCGTTCACCGCGCCGGCCGTTCCGGCGATGACAGAGACTTCCTCCGTGAGCGACCAGGCCGCCTACGACGCGAAGATCCACATGTCTCGGTCGGAACGGTTGCGCGCCGGCTGGTGAGCGAGCTCGGGACAGCGATCGCCCTGATCTGGGCGATCCTGTTCCTCGGGTTCGTGGTGTTCTGCCTGATCGTCAGCTTCTGGTGGCATGTCGATCGACGTGATGCAGAGGCGGAGTACGCTCGCCGCCGACAGGACGATCAGGACAGGAGAGCCAGATGACCAAGAGATCCGACTTCCAGCTACCGGTGCGCACGTCGATCGACGCAGACGCCCGGGTGATCGCGTGGGATCCGACCGACACCAACGGTGAGCCGTTCGTCGTCCCCGCCAGCGTTCTGAGTGTGACGGCGCTAACGGTAGACGCGAACCTGTTGACCCGTACGGCCGGTGTGCCTGCCGAGATCACCCGGGCGAACCTGGCGGCCGACGCAGCGTTCTCCGCTCTGTACGAGCCGGTGCAGGTTGGCACGAACACCCACATCGGTCTGCTCACGCACACGGCGATCACGTCGGGGGCCGGCAACTCCGGTTTCGGTGATTCTGCACAGCGGTTAATCACGTCGGGCGACAACAATACTGCTGTCGGTCAGCGGGCACAGGAAAACGTGACGACCGGATCGAACAATATTTCTATTGGTGTCGACTCGCAGCGGCTCATCACGACCGGTGCATCGAATGTCGCTGTCGGCGTCAATGTTCAGCGTGCTATGACGACCGGATCGAACTCGACGGCCATCGGCCACAATGCTCAATTTTCGTTGACAACCGGGGGTAGTAACACCGCTGTCGGTGTGAGTGCACAGCAAACATTAACGACCGGGGCGTCAAACGTCGCTGTCGGAGTTAACGCTCAGTTTTCGTTGTCAACCGGTTCAACGAATGTCGCTGTCGGTGTGAGCGCTCACGGAAACGTGACGACCGGGGGGTCGAATACCGGCCTCGGCGATCACGCCCAGAACTCCCCGAATGGAGTGGTGGCGAACGCTCACACAACGGCATCGTTCGGCACATCGGTCGGACGTGAATCAGGTTTAGGTTCTGCCACCCAGGACGACGACATCACGACTATCGGCTATCGGGCGTTGGCAACCGGTGCCGGCGCAACCTCGCTCGGTTCGGGCGCTCACGCAGCGTTCACACAATCTGTCGCTCTCGGTATGTCCACGGTTTCGACCGCAGCGGCACAGGTCCACCTGGGTTCGAGGCACATGGAGATGGTGGAGATCACCGCCCCGGCTGCTGGTGCGACGAACTCTGCCCGGATCTTCGCTGAGGACAACGGTGCGGGCAAGACGAGGCTGATGGTCCGCTTCGCCACCGGCGCCGTGCAGCAGTTGGCGATCCAGCCGTGACCGCCGACGTCGCCAACTTCCTGCGGAGCCTGCTCACCGCCCAGCAGATCAACGCCGGTGACCCCAACCTGGCCCACACCTGCGCCCTGGTCGTCGCGGCACTCGACCAGCTCGACCAGATCATCACCACACAGGAGACGACCCCATGACGAAGCTCCCCACCCTCGAACTCGACGACGTCCTCGCCGCCGATGTCCTCGCCACGTTCGGCGGCGCACCCGGCTACCTCGCATGGCTGGCGAAGAACGTCGAGAGCCGGTACGTGATGAAGGCTGCCGCAGACTCCGACGTCGATCGGGAATCGAAGCGTGACACTGCGATCAAGGCCGCTGAGACGAAGGTCGTCGCGAAGCTGGCCGAAGCAGTGGCCGCCGAAGCCGTCAAGCCCTGACACCCCCTCCACCCTGTCGCCGTCGTTGCGGTGACGGGGTGGCTGTCTACTGACGGATCGATCCGACGTGGCACACTGGGCCAGACCAGGAGGCATACATGGCACTCGGCTACAGCACCGCTCTGCGTGAAGCACAGCTCAACGCAGTCACCACCGCAGTCGGCGGATCCGGCTTCCTGCGGATCTACTCCGGCACGCGGCCGGCAACCGGCGGCGCGACGACGACGCTGCTGGCCGAGCTGACGCTCAACGCCACGTTCGCACCGAACGCTGCGAGCAACGTGCTCACGCTGAATGCGATCACCGCCGACACGAGCGCCAACGCCACGGGCACGGCGTCGTGGTTTCGGATCGTGACCTCGGCCGGCACGTTCGTGATCGACGGCGATGTCGCCACCTCGGGCTCGGACCTCAACGTGTCGACCACTTCGTTCGTCGCCGGTGCCACCGTCTCGGTGTCGAGCGCGACCATCGCTGCGAACAACCCCTGACCCATGCCAGTCACACTGGCAGACTTCGTCTACGCAGTTCGCCCGACCGCGTCCGACAACGAGATCATCACCGGTACCGCCCCGACTGGTTCAGCGAACTGGTCGGCCGGTGTCCAGTCGGACTCGGCAAACGGGTACATGTCGCACGCCACCCCGTCTGGGGTGACGGCACTGACGACCAACTACACGCTGGTCGTGGTGATGGACCCGAACGAGGCGGGCACGCTGAGGCGATGCCTGCTGTCTGTCCCTGCCTATTCGAGCGGCTCGAACACGTCTCCGTTCCACAGCCTGGCAATCGCAGCGAACAACAGCACGACCCAACTCACCCTGTTCACCACCATCTCGAACAGCCTCAACCAGTTGGCGTCCGCCACTGCGGCGATCAACACGGGCAGCGACGGGCAGAAGTGCTACGCCGTTCGCCGCAACGGAACCGCCGTCGACTACATCGTCAATGGTGTCGTGCATTCCTCGGGGACGTTCCCCTCCGGCGGTGACGCAGACTTCGTTCCCTCTGGTGACATCACAATCGGCAGTCGTTCACGCACGTCTCCCGGCGAAGGGCTGGCGGGCACCTACGTGTTCGTCGGCATCTCCAACCGCCAACTCACCGACGCCGAGCTGGTCGAGATCACCAATGCCCCACTCGACTTCGAGGGCACCTCGCCGGTCACCGCCACGCTCTCTGCGACGCAGACGAACCAGACGAGCACGATCACCTCGGCCGTGACGATCACCGGCACGATCGCCGTGGTCCAGGGCGACCAGCGCTGCACCATCCACGCCCAGCGGTTCGGCGGGGTGTCACAGGACCGGATCGAGCCGGGCCCGGTGTTCCCCGGCCGCACGCGCCGCCGGTACTTCAACGCCTCGAAGAACCCGGTGACCGGGCCCTGAGCGCTACGGTGAGCGCCGACATGGTTCCCGTCGAGCACAAGGAGTAACTGGACATGGCCGCATTCACTGAGTCCGCAGCGCTGCGTTTGCACGCTGCAACCTCCAGCACCACCGCCGAGGCGTGGGCGCTGACCACACCCGTCAAGAGCCTGGTGATCACCAACCGGTCGCCAACCGACCTGTTCGTCACGCTGCGTCTCTCGAACACCTACACCGCCGACGATGCCGGCGTGACGGTCGCCGTGGCCGAGGCCGACGAGACGTTCGTCATCCCCGGTGTCGAGACGAGCGGCGCCCTCGAGGGCAAGGAGATCTTCCGCTCGCCGCGAGCGTCGTACGTGTCCGGCTCGATCATCGGCTCGACCTCGTCCTACTCGGTCGAGGGCAAGATCTGGTACTGAGCCACCCCGCCTCCTCAGGCGCCACAGCCCCCGGTCGCACACCAGCGGCCGGGGGCTGCTGCGTTTTCAGGCCACACTTGGCGCATGACGACTGAGGACCAGGCGAAATACACCCACTCCGCAGCACGCAAGGCGCTGATGAGCGGCATCAACGGGCGCAGCACCCAGTACGAGCAGGGCCTCGCCCGGCGCAACCGGGTGCTCGAGTTGGTCAGCGAGGGCCAGACCGTGCTGCAGGCGTGCAAGCACCCCGACGTCAACGTCGCCTACGGGACGTACAAGGCGTGGAGGGAGCGGTTCCCGCACTTCCGCGCTGAGATCGACCGGATCCGTGCCGGCATCGACGCGCTCGCTGTCGAGTACACCGGCACTCGCGCCGAGTTCGCGGTCCGCTACTTCGGCATGGCGTACGCCAGCTTCCAGCTGATGTACCTCGACGAGATCGACCGGATGCCACCCGGCAACATCGTCATGGCGCTGTGGCCACCCGAGCACGGCAAGACCACCACGTACGAGAACTTCGCCACCCAGCAGCTGAGCGAGCAGCCGAACTGGCGTGGCACGATCGCGTCGGAGAACATCACGATCGCGAAGAAGATCCTCGGCCGTGTCCGCAACCGGTTCGAGCCGAACGGCCCGTTCAAGCAGCTGATCAAGGACTTCGGCCCGTTCCGGCCACCGCGCAACACCGATGTCGAGCACGCCGCGCAGCCGTGGAGCCAGCAGATGTTCAACGTGTTCAAGAAGTCCAGCCACGACGAGCGTGACTACTCGATGCAGGCGCTCGGCTATGGCAGCTCGATCGTGTCGACGCGCTGCGACCACCTCCACATCGACGACGTGCAGTCGACCAAGACCAAGGGCGACACGAACAAGATCGAGGAGTGGTTCCGCCAGGACGCGCTGTCGCGCCCCGGCGAGCACGGCAAGACCTCGATCGCCGGCACCCGGGTGGCCGAGGACGACTTCTACGAACGGATCGCTGACGACGGCGAGCTCGACGGGATCCTCAAGGTGCTGAAGTTCAAGGCGATCATGACCGACTACTCCGATCCGGACAACCCGGTCGAGAAGCCGCTGTGGCCGGAGCGGTACTCGCTGAACATGCTCGACCGCCAGCGGCGCAAGGCCGGCCCGGAGGCATGGGACCGCAACTACATGCAGAACCCGGGTGCGTCCAAGACCGACGCCACGTTCACCGACGCTCACCTCGAGCGCGCCCTCGATCCGCTGATCTCGCTGCGCCACCCACCGACACCCCGCTCGATCGTCTACGTCGGCCTCGACCCGGCGCTCGGTGGCCAGAACTGTGTGATGGCCTGCGAGCTCGGCCCATCGAAGCTGATCATCCGTGCGATCCGCGAACGCCAGAACCTGCGCACGAACGAGGAGATCATGCAGGAGCTGAATCACGTCGTCTACAACATGAACCTCTCGGCCACCGTCAGCGACGTGGTGATCGAGGCGATGAACTTCCAGCGCGGTCTGAGCCGTGACGAGCGGCTGATCGAGATGGCCAAGCACTACGGCTTCGCGACCCGCGAGCACCTCACCGGGCTCAACAAGTACGACGAGGACATCGGCATCGCGAGCATGGTCACGTCGTTCATCAAGGGCGAGATCATCCTCCCGTGGGCCGACGACGACTACACCCGCAGCGAGGTCGGCGAGCTGGTCCGCCAGCTCAAGGCGTGGCGTCCGAAGAAGCGTGGCAACAAGCTGCGCCAGGACCGGGTGATGGCTCTGTGGTTCATCTGGATCCTGTGGCGCAACAGGTGGAAGTCGACAGACGTCGGCAGTGCGGGCTCTAGCTTCCAGCGCAACGTACCCTGGGCGGGTACCAAGTCGGGACTGATCATCCCAGTAGGAGCGTCTCTATGAGGTCTTTCGATGAGATCATCCGTCTCGTGCTCGACATGCAGCGCGAGCAGGGTCCGATGCTGATGCACATGCGTGGCATCCTCGATCGCTACGACGGCGACTGGGTGCTCCCCGTCCCCGAGGTGCCGAACGAGCCGAACATGCCGCCGCTCACACCCGCACTGATCGGTGAAGCGGTCGACTCGATGGCGATGCGCGCCGCCTCGACGCAGCCGATGGTCGAGTGCCCGGCGATCAACCCGCACAAGGACACCGGCCGGCGCTCGCGCCAGTACGCGACGACGCGGCGCAAGATCATCGCCGCCACCTACGACTCGTCGCGCTGGAAGCTCGGCCGGCGCCGGTACTACCGGCACCTGTCGGCGTACCACACCAGCTCCGTCGTGGTCATCCCCGACTTCGAGACGATGCTGCCCCGGATCGAGGTGCGCGACCCGCTGTCGACGTTCGTCGAGCCGCAGGCCAACGAGGAGCTGCGCCCACCGAAGTACGTCGCGTTCCTCAACCGGTTCTCGAGCCAGTCGCTGCGGGCCCGGTTCCCGGCATGCAAGTCCGAGAACGGCGGGCCGATCACCGGCATCGACGTGAAGATGCTGTGGGACATCGTCGAGTGGTTCGACGAGGACCAGATCCTGTTCGGCCTGGTCGGCCCCGTCGAGTCCTACGGCGGGCACGTCTCGCAGAGCTGGCAGGGGGCCCCGTGGATGCCGCTGTCCAAGCCGTTCCCGAACCGGGCCGGGATGGTCCCGGCCGTCGTGCCGCACAACGTCAGCCTCGGCAAGATCTCGGCTCGCCTCGGATCCCTGATCGGCAACGTCGACCTGCAGGCGAAGCTGATGGCGTTGAACATCATCGCCCAGGAGAAGGCGATCTTCCCCGACATGTACGCGATCGGGCGGATGTCAGGTCAACCGCAGGTCATCGGCGGCGAGTGGAAGGACGGCCGCGAAGGTGCGATCAACATGCTCGTGGATGTGGAGTCGGTGGGAGTGCTACGCACCGACCCCGGGATGGCGACGATGCAGATCAACGATCGGTTGGAGCGCAACTTCCGCGTCTCGACCGGGCTGGTGCCGCAGACAGGCGGCGAAACCTACGGTGCTCTTCGCACTGGCCGGGGCATCGATGCTCTTGCGGGCATGGCTCTCGACCCACGGATTCAGGAGCTCCACGAGATCTCCGAAGCGTGGATGCCGCACCTGAACAGCGCGATCCTCGCGACCTACAAGGGCTACTGGCCTGACCGGGAGTACACCCTGTTCTCGGGGTGGCCCGGCGACAAGGGCGAGGTCAAGTTCACCCCGAGCGAGCACATCGAGACGCTGTCGAACACCGTCAGCTACACCGCAGCCGGTGCTGACGTGACGCAGGCGACGCAGATCCTCGGCTCGATGTTCGGTGCCAAGGCGATCAGCTTGCGCACGTTCCGCCAGCGCCACCCGTACATCGACGATCCCGAGCGCGAGGCGCAGCTCGTCGACGAGGAGCAGTTCGAGGATGCGTTGAAGCAGACGATCCTGCAGCAGATGATCTCGGGCCAGATGGACCCGATGGTCGCGGTGCTGATCCGCAACTACATGCAGAAGGATCTCGACATCTTCGCGGCGGTCGAGAAGGCCAACGAGGAGATGCAGCGTCGCCAGGCCACAGAGGCCCCGCCCGCACCGGAAGGCATGGTGATGCCTCCGGAGGCGATGGCCGGTCTGGCGGCCGGGCCCGGTGGCATGGCCCAACCCCTCCCGCCAGGGGCAGGGCCGCCACCGGCGCCGGGCGATCAGGTGGCAACACCGCAGGGTGCCGCAGCGATGCGGCAGTTGATGCAGACGATGGGAGCATGAGATGCCGCGCAAGGCCAAGACCACACTCAGCGGCCAGCCCGCGCAGCCGATCGGCGCCGTTGCTGGTCAGATGTACGGAGCGGGCGTGGAGCAGATGGCGTTGCAACGCCAGATGCCAGCGCCGCAGGTGAGCGGCCCTGTCGCACCGCCAGCGGGCGCAGCACCACCCGTCCCGGTCGAGCCACTGCAGCCGTCACCGGCCGACAAGCACCGGCGCGCAATGGCTGCCGCCGAAACGATGCGTGGCAAGGCGGGTGTGCTGATGCAGCCGACGAGCCGGCCGAACGAACCGGTCACGACCGGGCTCCCGGTCGGGCCCGGAGCGGGGCCGGAGGTACTGGCGATGCCACGCGGCAACCCGATGGGCGAACGGATGCGCCGTCTCGCAGCGGCGACCGGCGACAGCTACATGCGTGAGCTCGCAGAAAGGGCAGGCGTGTGAGCATCAGCTCGTTCAACTCCAACCTCGGCCAAGACCTCGACCGGTCGCAGCGGGTGCGCGTGATCACCAGCCTCAACCCGTACATGGCGCAGAACATGGATGCCGTCAACGCGATGGCCGACTTGCCGATCAGCTTGTCGCAGCTCGCGAACGACGCAGTCGGCACGTACGGGATGATGGCCGGCGACTCGTTCCGTGGCCAGCTCGAGCTGATGTCCGAAGGTGCCCAACGCTCGATCTGGGCGACGCTGCCGAAGTCGCAACAGATGGCGCTCGCCCAGCTCGGCTACTCGACGCCGGAGACCAAGGGTGAGTCGTGGCTGGGCAAGGCGGTCGGGCCTCTCGACGAGGTCGTCGGCGGCGTGATGCGCGCCGGCACGAACGCGCTCGGTGCGGTCGGCAGTCCCGTGCTCGACAAGCTGAACTGGGTCATGGACCGACCAGCGCACCTGTACCGCACGATCCGCACGATGGACGAGCGCAACCAATGGCAGGCACTCGGCGGTGCGGTGATCGGTGGCGGGATCATGATCGCGTCGCGCGGTCGTGCGGGAGCAGGAACGCTGCGGACAGCCGGCTACATCGGGCTCGCCGGGCTCGCGGGTGCCTCGATCGCAGCCGGTGTGACCGACCCCGCCGACTTCGCCGCTGCGTTCATGGCCAGTCGCGATGGCGAAAAGACGTTCAAGCGCAGCTCGCGCGCGCAAGCAGACGAGTTGCTCGGTGATCCCCGGGTGATCGCGCTGGCCGAGAAGGTGGCCGAGGCAGAGATCACGGTCAGCCAGCTCGCCTACGAGATGGCCGGGATGCGCGAGGGCGGCGAGAACGCGCAGCTGCGCAAGATGAACGAGATCGTGGCCCAGTACGCAACCGAGGGCACACCGGAGTTCGAGGACGCGTTCGCGATGCTGTACGAGGCGACGCAGGATGCGTCGTTCGTCAAGGCGGTCGAGATCTTGCGCAACGGCAAGATCAGCCCCGGGCGTGACGTGGCCGACATGGTGTTCGATCCCGGCGAGAAGGGTTACTCGATCGTGTCGGGCGCCGTCGATGCGGCGTGGCTGATCGCTGTCGACCCGACGTTGATGCTCCTGGACGTGGTGATGCTGGTGAAGGCGCAACGTCGCGGGATGCAGGGCGTGCAGGGTGCGGAGGCGGCGACACGGTTCCTGCAGATCCAGAACCGCAACACCGACGTCAAGTACGCGCACTCGTTGGTGGCCAAGGCGATCGACGTCGAGGACTTCGAGAGAATGCGCCAGATCATCCCGAGCTGGTCCAGCCAGTACCTGCACATGGTCGAGTACAAGCGCAGCGTCCAGGCGCTCGGCGGGATGCGGGACGGCTTCACGCTGGCCGAGTTCAACAACTACCTGATCAACGTCGTGCACCTCAAGCCGTTGCTGCAAGGCGTGGGCACCGTCAAGGCCGCTGACGGCGTGATGATCAAGGGCCTCGGCAAGCAGACGCAGCGGTGGAAGCAGCTGACGGTCGGTCTGCGCGAGTTCACCGACTCGTTGTCCGACCCACGCCTCGAGCGCGAGCTGTACGACCGGGCACGCGAGATGCTCAAGCAGAACGCCGACCTCACCGACGAAGCGATCAAGGCACTGGGCGACGACGAGCTGCTGCGCGCTGCGTTCCCTGCTTCGCTGTACGGCGACATGTCGCCAGTGGGCGAGCTCGTGATGCCGTGGCATCCGCGTGTCGACTCCAAGCCGTCGCAGTTCGGCCGGTTCCTCGGTGGCACCTGGCTCGGTGGCCAGACCGGCGAAGTCCTGACTGCGTTCACCACGATGATCCCGCGTGGCAACACGATCGCACTGGTCGACGACGCATCCAAGGGCCTCGCTGCGACCGACGACATCCCGAAGCTGATCGAGCTGTCGCGCTACCTCGGCGTGCCGTCGTACGCCCGCACGGAGTGGACCCGAGCGATCCTGAATGCCCGCAACCCTGGCGACCGGATGCTGCTGATCAACTCGTGGCTCGACAACGCGCTGACGATCGCTGGTGCCAAGGGCACCCGTCACGGCCAGGAGATCGTCGAGAAGATCCTGCAGCGCAACCTGCAGGCGTACGCAGCGGGCGGGATCGACTCGCTCCGTGGCGCCTCGACGGCGGTACTGCCGTCGCACCAGGCGCTCAAGGTCGTGATGCCCGACCTCCACGAGATGCGCAAAGCGGCCCGCACCGGACACATGGTCGACTTCCTCGGCCTCGCAGACCTGCCGTTCATCGAGACGGCCGTGACCAAGATCTGGAAGCCGGCTGTGCTGTTGCGGATCGCGTTCATCCCGCGCGCTGCTGGCGAGGAGTTCCTCAACTTCATGGTCCGTGGCGGAATGGGCGCGCTCGGTCAGGAGCTCGGGGCTCGCTCGCTCGGCCGGCGCGACGTGTTCCTCGGTGCTGTCGACGAAGCGCGCACGATGGCACTGACACCACTCGAACGTGAGCTGGCCGCTGGCGGCTGGGTCAACGAGCTGCCTGCGCACCTGCGTCCGATCGGGCGGAACATCAACCGCTACCGGGCGTGGGCGGCTGAGGTCGGGCCCGAGGACATGGCAGCGGCGCGGATGATGGCGCGCTACAGCTTCGCGGATCCGATGGAAACCAAGATGCGCCAGTACGCGACGTTCCTGTCGGAGAACGTGCTGCGCGAGGGCGCTCGTCCGGCGCGAGCGCTCGGGGCCAGGACCACGAACCGCATCGAGAAGATGACCAAGGGGCTGCCGCACGAGGTGGCCGTCGCAGGGCGCCGCGTCAAGGTCCGCGAGAACGTCACCGCCAACCTGACGTCGGTGGCATTCGGCAATCGGTACTCGTGGCGGCGGATGCTCGCTGGTGGCGTGCACTCCGATCTGCAGTCGGCGTCGCGGCAGTACTACGCGCTGCACGCTCGGGCGATCATGGGCGAGGTGTCGGCGGTGCACGCCGGCCCGGTCGACTTCCACGGCAGTTCTGCTCAGACGGTGCCGCAGTCGGTGCCGACGATGCAGGACGGCGTGATGACGGCTCAGGAGTTCCTGGTCGTGCGCGGCCACTTCGGCCGGATCTCCAAGAGCGACCCACGGTTCCTCAACGCCGTGCACGAGCAGACGGCCGCTGTTGCTCAGGATCCGATCATCCAACGGCTGATCGCCAGCCATCTCGTTCGGGTCAAGGGCTCCACCGTCAAGGTGTCCGACGACGTGATGGCCGATCTGCTCGGGATGTACCAGCGTTCGATCGACTCCGACCCGGTGTTCCGCATCCTCGGACCCGAGTTCGCCTCGGGCGCACCCGACGCCGACAACCTCGCGGTGGCTTTGCAGTCGCTCGACGATCTGCGTCCGCAGCCGATCAACGGCATCACGCTCGCAGACGCGCTGCGCGCCGAGATCCCGAACGGGCGTGATGCCACGTTCGAGGATCTGTACCCGGTGCTGCGCCAGTGGGGCCAGCAGATGAGTCCTGCCGAGCGAGCCGACGACTTCCTCGACGGGTTGGAGCAGCTGCGTCGCGTCGACTACCAGATGCGCAACCTCCCGCTCGCTGACCGGCGGTGGGCTGGGCCGGTGCTGCGTTCGTCCGAGACAGGCCACCGGATCAGACCCGACCAGATCCTCGGGCGCACGTACACCGACGTGGTTCCCAGTGATCCGCTCGGCGTACAGCTGAGTGGAGGC
>Ga0163149_10007022_pt1 | contig 11415 bp, 6 predicted proteins | sample OliLakLV19MP5G1_FD_148604 | JGI IMG/M metagenome (GOLD analysis project Ga0163149, IMG submission 148604) | Freshwater microbial mat bacterial communities from Lake Vanda, McMurdo Dry Valleys, Antarctica - Oligotrophic Lake LV.19.MP5.G1 | ecosystem: Environmental > Aquatic > Freshwater > Lake >...
CGAAGGCTGCAACGGAATTAACGTGATGATTGTGTTTGTGTGCTTTCTATTTGCTTTTCGTGGTAGTTGGAAGCAGCTCGCCTGGTTTTTCCCGCTTGGTATTGTCCTTATTTATTTTGCTAATCTCCTAAGGGTTTCTGCGCTTTACTATGTGGCCGAGTATTGGCAACGCTATTTTTATTACGTGCACAAATACTTATTTACAGCAACCATTTATCTACTTGTTTTTGCACTCTGGTGGTGGTGGATGGAAAAGGTAAGTGGATTTTCTTTGAAGAAACTGATCGCACCAAAATAATGAAGCGATATGTTTTGTTAGGTCTCGCGCTCGTTGCTCTTTTTTTGATTTATTTATTTCAGCGCATAAGCTATGCGGCTTTAGTAAACTCAATCTTACCGGAAGTATTGGAAATTAGAAATGCCAATGCTATTTTCATTTTTAATAGAACGATCAGACTAATATTGAACGACTCCGCGTGCATGGTAATTATTTGGGCCTTGTTCCAGCAGGCAAAATTTTTGAAGGCTGCCTTTCTGGTTTTTTTGGTTGAGCTGCTGGTCATCCTGCCAATCTACTTCATCATAAAACTTTCGTTAGAGGGCGACTCGGAGCTTTCTTCACCGTTCTTATCACAAATTCACCGCATCATCGTCAATCCACTGCTGATGATTTTATTGATGATAGGCTTCGTGTATCAGAAATTGAATCAGCAGAAATAACTGTTCCTGCTTTCTACTTTCTACTTTCTACTCAATACTATTTTCCCATTCCTCATTCGTAAATCGTAATTCAAAATTCGTAATTCATCAATCTACTTTCTACTCACTACTATTTACTATTTACCATTTACTATTTCCTATTTTCCCCTATCTTTCTAAAATCAAATTCTCTATGGCGTATCGAATCCCGCTTTCCTATAATCCAATCGATGTCGATTCGTTCGCCAACGTATTAAAGTCTTACGAAGGTCTCCATCATAACCAGATAGTAACCGATTTTGAAAATGCAATAGCTGACCTTACGGGCATGCCGCATGCAGTGGCTGTTAGTTCAGGTACCGCAGCAATTCACCTTGCCCTGCTTTCATTGGGTATTGGAAAAGGCGATGTGGTGCTCGCCCCAACATTTACCTACGTGGCTACTATAAACCCAATTTTATATGCTGGCGCACAGCCGGTTTTGATTGACTCAGAAAATGAAACCTGGAACATGGATCCAATTCTATTGGAACATGCGATTAAATCGTTGCGGCAAAAAGGTATAGATCCCAAAGCCATTATAATTGTTCACACCTATGGAATGCCCGCTAAAATGAATGAAATACTCGCTATCGCGAAAAAAGAAGGCATTCCAATAATTGAAGACGCAGCAGAATCCTTGGGGGCTAGGTATGATGGCAAAATGACCGGCACGATGGGGGAGGTTGGCATCTATTCGTTCAACAACAATAAGGCCGTTACAACCTATGGTGGGGGAGTTTTAATCACACGTAATCCTCAAGTTGCGAAAAAAGCCCGCCACTATGCTTCGCAGGCAAGGGAAGATTTGCCATTTTATGAGCATAAGGATGTTGGATTTAATTACCTGATGAGTCCTCTCAATGCAGCCATGGGTTTAAGCCAATTACCTATGCTTGAGCAGAAAAATAGCGCCCGGGTACAAGCCTTCCAGCTATATTCAGAATCTCTTAAAGATAAGGCGGCATATCAGTGCGATACCGAGATTAGATATTCAAATAGGTGGTTATCAACAATTTTGTTAAGGGACAATAGTACTAAAGAATTGATTTTCAACGAATTAAAAGAGGCTGGCATTGAAACGCGTCCTCTTTGGAAACCCATGCACCTACAGCCACTTTACCAAAATGTGGATAAATATTTGAATGGAACTTCGAAAGATTATTTTAATCGAGGGTTGGCACTTCCTTCAGTTTTTGAAAATCCGCAACAACAGGAGGAAGTGATACAGTTGTTGAGTCAGTGAGGCAAGGGTTACAAAAGTGAATTGAAGCGGTATTTAAACGCAACGTTTTACATAAAAATTGAGGTTTTTAGTTATTTTTGCTTAATTAGAATAATCCTAATCAACTATGAGGAAGTTTTATCTGTTGCTGTTATCGTTCTCATTTAGCCTTGCTTGCTTCAGCCAGACGATTCAGTCATCAGGCGTTGGTAGTGGCAATTGGAATGATCTTCTTTCCTGGACACCTAATACAGTGCCGACTTCAGCAAATTCCACAGCCATCATTATAAACAATGGACATACAATTACCTTAACAGCCATAGCAACCATTGATCAAACAACAATTAACTCAGGTGGAACATTAATTATTAATTCTGGGATTACACTGACGTTAGGTGGTGGAACAGGGGATGAATTAACTGTCAGCAGTGGGGGAACGATAACCAACAATGGTACTATTGCTTTTGGTGGAATTCCAAATAGAACCGTTGTATTAAATGGGACTTTTAACAATAATGGGGTTTTGTCCGGAGTGACTGCCGCAAAGTTAAGTTTTACCTCAGGGTCAAATTATTTCCACCAGTTTGCTGATGGTGGGGCAATTCCTTCGGCAACATGGAATGCGGCCTCAACTGTTAATATAGTAGGCTACACTTCTGGCAATTTTAACCCGCCAACGGGGCTAAATCAAACATTTGGGAATTTTATTTGGAATGCTCCAGCACAGGATGTTGCAATTTCTTTAGATGGACTTCTGACTAGCATCAATGGAAGCTTCACTGTTACGGATACAGGTACAGACGTTCTATATTATTCACTAGGGGGCGCGGGCGGAACTATGAATATTGGCGGAAGCCTTAACGTGACCGGGGGTGTTCTTGGTTGGACGTCTGGTGATGCTGGTCCAAGTACATTAAATATTTCCGGTAACCTTAATTTCTCTAGTGGTTATACTCAGTTAGCGGATGACCAGAATCTTTCAATAAACGTAATTGGCAATTTTTCAGTTTCAGGAGACGCACAGGTAGATTTTGCCGCAACAAGTGCAATAACAAATCTCAATTTACAAGGAAACTACTCTTTCACTGGCGGAGATATTTTCGTGGGAGGTACAGGAAATCTTAATTTTATAGGTGCTTCAGCGAAGACATTTACATCAACACTTACACCATTGGGTAATCTAAATTATTCTGTTGCTTCACTTTCTACTTTAAATTTATTGGGTTCTAATTTCGTTGCGGGTGGTGGTAATTTTACATTATCCGGAACTCTTCAACTTGGTTCAACCGATGCAAGTGGAGCTCTTCAAACAGGTATTTCAGGCGGAAACATAAGAGTCTCAGGAACCCGACCCTATGCTTCTGGATCAACCATAGTTTACAACGGCACTGGCGCCCAGTTCATAGGCAATGGTTTTCCATCTGGTAGTGATGTTAACTTAGTCATTGATAATGCAAGCAATGTGACCTTGAGCACAAGTCTTGATATAGTTGCACTAAGAACCCTCACACTTACAAGCGGAAGCATTTTAATTGGAACTCAGACGCTGACTATAAACGGAACAGTAAGTGGCTCAGGTGGAATTGTAGGCGGCCCGTCTTCAAATCTTGTGATTGGAGGAACAGGAGCTTTTGGTACACTAAACTTTAGCGGTACTAATGAATTGTTAAATTTTACAATGAATCGGAATGGGTCTATTAATATGGGTGGTGACTTAACTATTTTAGGAGCCTTAACTCACACCGATGGAGCGCTTGTTTTAGGCTCAAATACTCTAACCATTAGTGGTGCTTACGCAAGAACATTTGGAACACTAGCAGTCACCTCTGCATCTTCCATAGTTGTAAATGGCTCAGGAGTTCTGCCATCCGGATCGGTCGGTATTACAGGAAGCGCGCTGGGTACATTGACTTTGAATAGATCGAGTTCCACGCTCGATGTTAGTGCGAGTGTAGCAATAACAAACCTAAATTTAGTTTCAGGAACATTGAATAATGGTCCTGGTCTCAGCATAGCTACGGGTGGTACTATTACGCGCAATGAGCAAGGTTCAATGACTACATCGCCAAATAACACAACAAATGCTTATAATGTTGTGTACTCAGTAACGTCACCTACCCCAACGGGTCCGGAGTTACCAACAAATACCACTGCATTAGCAAATTTCACAAAGCAAGGAACGGGTGCGTTAACATTAGGAAGTGATTTGACAGTGAACGGAATCATGATCTTGTCGGACGGATCATTTAACTCAGGGTCAAACGATGTTGATCTAAAAGGAAATTTCGTTAGCAATGCCGCCTCCACATTAACGGGCAGTGCTATTACTTTCTCTGGCGCCACAACGATTACAGGTAGTGCTACACCAACTTTTGGAATCATTACTATCACGGGAGTATTAACTCCGTCAGCCACGTTTAGAATAAATGGCAATCTCGTGAATAACGGAACTTTAAATGCAGGTTCGGCCACAACCATATTTGGTGGAACCACAACGATTAGCGGCTCTAGTGTTAGCTCATTTAACGATATTAGCATTACCAGCGGTAACACGCTTACAGCACCCGCAGGAAATATGAATGTAGCTGGTAATTGGAATAATACAGGCACATTTAATAATGGGGTAGCAACTAACACCGTCACGTTTAACGGTACAACGACTTTTACTGGTGCTGGCCTCACTCAATTTAGTGGAGTAACCATTAGCGGTACTTTGACATCTTCTTCCACCCTTAGGGTTGCTGGAAATTTTACAAACAACGGAACGTTTAGTTCAAATTCTGGTACGTTGTTGCTTAATGGCTCTGCCCTGCAACTGCTTCAAGGATCAACGAGAACTAACTTTAATAATATAACCATTTCAAATGTTGGCGGTCCTCCGGGTGTTCGCGTTGCCACCAATCAAGATATTAGTGGGGTGTTAACGCTATCTCCCAATGTTATTTTTGATCCGGATGGCGTTTCTGGCGCAATTGTTTTTAGATTAAGATCGTCTGCGGATAATCCTACAGTTGATGCAAGTATCGCCACGTTACCAGGCGGAGCCGTGGTGGGTGGAAATGTTACTATTCAGCGGTTTATGTCCCTTGAAGGTACTAATTCAAGAATATATAGATACATCTCCTCTCCGGTTCAGTCAGCCGCGGTTTCTCAAATTCAGGCTTTTATACCCGTAACAGGCACGTTTATAGGTACAAGTTCGTGTTCTGGCTGTCTCACCAGCCAAAGCATGTTTCGGTACAATGAATCTGTAATTACAGATACCAATGGCGATACCTTTGCAAATTTAGAGGATGGTTATGTGGATTTTCCCGATGCAACGAATACGGAAACATTTGTTGGAGGTACAGGATATACACTCTTTGTTAGAGGAAATGTTGCACCCATTTCAACAGCAGGTTCAGCGTTGTATGAGTTGCGCGGGTCTATTTTTTCGGGTAATCGAACCCTTCCGGTAAGTTTTACTTCCTCTGGAACAGTTGCTAATGATGGGTGGAATTTTGTAGGGAATCCGTATCCATCTACCATTGATTGGGATGCGGCTTCCGGCTGGACGAAAACTAATGTAAACAATGCAACTTACATGCGAGATAATGGCGCAGGAGCAGTGGCTACTTATGTAGGGGGTGTTTCGCAAAATGGTGGAAGCAGGTATATTAGCTCCGGGCAGGCATTCTTCGTTAAAAGTGATGGCGGAGTTCCATCCCTACAGGTTACTGAAGCGGTAAAAGTAGCGGGCACGCAAACGACTTTTTTCAGGGAAGGGGCAATACCCGATGTTTTGAGAATTAAACTGATAAAAGCAAACTTGCAAGACGAAACGGTAGTTAGATTTTCTCCGGACGCAACAGAAGGGTTTGACGGTTCGCTGGATGCATACAAACTTAAAAATGCTTATTTTAATTTTTCTTCTGTATCGGGTGAAACAAAGTATGCAATTAACTCACTTCCAAATTTTGGTTGCTCACAATCCCTGGCATTGAACATCGCTGATGCAACGGCCGGAGCGTATAGATTGGAACTTTCACAATTTGATTCTTTTGATGGTGCGGTTGAATTTTCGTTGTTAGATCAGTTTACAGGAAAAGTGATTGACGTTAAATCAAACCCGGTTTATGAATTTGAAATTACTACCGAGGCTAACTCAACTGGTAATAGGTTTAATCTCATCATTTCGTTAGCAGGCATTGATAATTCAATTGTTGCCGAAGCACTTGAATCCACATGTAGTAATGCGGAAGGATATATGATTAGCTTACCTTCATCTCAATTAGGCGTTTCTTACTATGCTTCGTTTAATGGGTCTATAATATCTGAGAATATTGCGGGTTCAGGAAGCAATCTTACCATAGGTATTGATCAATCAAAACTTTCAGTGGGGGATAACAATATTATTGTTTTTGGAAAGCGCGCATCTTGTGATGCCACTCCTTTGTTGCAGACAGTGAGTGTGAAGTTTGACAACGTGTATCAGATTCAATCAGTAACGAACGGAACATCCTGTCAGGAAGGCGCAGTGTCGCTAATGGCTAGCGGAGCACCTGAAAATGGTTCGTATAAATGGTATGAATCCATGGAATCTACTGATCCGATTTCAGGATCCAACTCAAGCAGTTTCAATACACCTCTCTTAACCAAGTCTCGTGATTATTATGTATCCGCGGTTAACTCATTAGGGTGCGAGGGCGAAAGAAAAATTGTTAAGGCTGAGGTTGTTCAATATCAAGATGTTTTAATCTCAGAGCCTGAGTATGGAGTGCTTACTTCAACCTATTCAGAGGGCAATGTTTGGTATTTTAATGATGCAATCATTGTAGGCGGAAATAAACAAAGTATTGCAGCCGATAAGTCGGGTGTATATAAGGTTGAGGTAACAATCGGCACTTGTAAAACGATTGATTCATACGACTTCGCAGTTACGGCTATAGAAGGTAATAGCTCAGATGGTGTAAGTCTTTATCCTAATCCGGTAACAACAGAATTGACCATCGATCTTAGAGGTAAGAAGGTTGCGTCTGTTAACCTGATCTCAAATACAGGTGTTCAATTGCATAATCAAAATGTTAGTGTTGGAATGGAGAACATCACGTTAGATATGCGAAGCAACCCACCAGGTTTGTACTTGGTTAAATTAATAGGCATTGATAAATCAGTATCCACGTATAAGATTATGAAGCGATGAGAATAGTTCGTTCACCTTTCAAGATTCTTTTAGTAAGTGTATCACTGATACTTTTTGTAGCATTCTCAGTTGTGGCTCAGCCAGGTGATCCTGCGGTAGATCCGGACGTTCCCATTACCGGAATTGAGATTTTGGTCGCTTTGGGTGGCATGTTAGGTGTCAAGAAACTCATTGCAAGAAAGAAGTCGAACTAATTATATGTAGCAGTGAAAAGGTTTCCAATATTACTCAGGCGCCTGAAAATCCTTCCACGCTGGGTAATTATTCTAATTGATGGCTCATTTATTATTTTCTCAACGCTGCTGGGCTACTTGTTAAGGTTTAACTTTTCAAGTTCTGATATACAAACAAACAACTATAAGCAAGGTATCCTGATTTATGCAGCGTGTGGGTTGCTTTCTATTATAACCACGGGCAGCTATAGAGGGATTATTAGATACACGGGGCTGCAAGATGGTGTGCGGATATTCTTTATGCTACTGTTGAATGTTGCATTAGTTAGTGCCATCAATTTGATTACCTTTTTTGTTAACGGAACTTTTATCATTCCATTTTCAGTAGTTTTTATAAGTCTATTATCATCATTCTTATTTTTATTTAATTATCGTTTGCTGGTTAAATATATATTCACCTATTATCGGGATGCCATAATTAAGAAGAGCCGTGTTTTAATATTTGGAGCGGGACAAACCGGTATTATCACGCGCCATGTGATAGACTCCACGCCACGCATGCAAATTGTCGGATTCTTAGAGGATAATGGAAATAAGGTAGGAAAGGTGGTTGATGGAACGAAAATTTACGATGCCCGAAAAGATAATCTTGATTACTATTTTGATGAATTAAGTATCGATGAACTTGTGATTACGGTGCGGGATATTTCGCTGGAGCGGAAAAATGAATTGGTAGATGCCTGCTTGCGTAATAAAGTTAAAGTAAGAACGATTCCTCCTGTAGAGAAGTGGGTGGGCGGTGAATTGAGCATTAGTCAGATTCGAGAAATTAATATTGAAGAGTTATTAGGTCGTGAAACCATACAACTTAATAATCCTTCAATCATCAACGACATCAAAGGCAAGCGAATATGCATAACGGGTGCAGCAGGATCTATTGGCAGTGAATTGGTTCGCCAGTTGGCAGCTTACTCCCCCGAGCGAATAATATTAATTGATCAGGCAGAATCACCGTTGTATGAAATTGAACGTGAAATAAAAGGAAAATTTGCTGTAAAGGTTATTCCATATTTAGCAGACATAACGAATACACATAGAATATCTTCTATTCTTGAGGAAAACAAGCCTGAGATAATTTACCATGCTGCCGCTTATAAGCATGTTCCTTTGATGGAGGGAAACCCTAGTGAAGCAATTCAGTGCAATATTTTAGGAACTAAAAACTTAGCTGATTTAGCCATTAAGTTTAAAGTGCGAAAGTTTGTAATGATTTCCACAGACAAGGCAGTTAATCCTACTAATGTAATGGGTTGCTCTAAGCGAATTGCCGAAGTGTATGTACAAGCTTTAAATAAGAAACTTCATGACGAAGGGAATTATAAAACTGCTTTTGTAACAACTCGCTTCGGCAATGTGTTGGGTTCAAATGGTTCTGTAATTCCGTTGTTTAAAAATCAGATTTCAGTAGGCGGCCCGGTTACAGTTACCCACCCGGAGGTTACCCGTTTTTTCATGACCATCCCTGAAGCTTGCCAGCTAGTTTTGGAAGCGGGTACGATGGGAAAAGGAGGCGAGATCTTTATTTTTGACATGGGTAAGCCTGTGAAGATTATAGACTTGGCTCGCAAAATGATTTTACTTTCAGGGTTGCAACCTGGCAAGGATATCGAAATAGTATTTTCTGGTTTGCGGGAAGGAGAGAAATTGTATGAAGAACTCTTGAACCAAGCGGAGGATACAATCCCAACGCATCACAACAAAATTTTAATAGGCAAAGTTGTGGCGCATTCGTATGAGGATATTAATCGGTATGTTGAATTATTCTTCGATCTTGTAAATGATAAGAATGAACTGAAGATGGTTGCACTTATGAAAGAGTTAATTCCAGAATTTAGAAGTAACTATTCGAGGTACGAAATCTTAGATAAGATTTAAGTACTATCTCTTAAATCCACCTTTCTTATTGTATCTATAGAAAGAACTTCGCTTTTTACTATAAGTTCTTCCATTGTTTTGTCCTCCTAAATCTAAAGGTAGGTAATACTCAATTTTCACATTTAGAAGAAAATAACCATCGTCATTATCTGGGTTGCCGCGTTGAGTTCCTGCAGGAGCAGCAGCGAATCCAACTTCTGGACGCCTGTCTGAGAGGGCAGCTGCAATAGGTTCAGCAAAAGCGGCAGTCCCTGGGTGAACGGTACTAACATCATCTAAATAATCTGTAAAAGTCTTTCTGTACCCACCTTCAAGCGCCACATTGAAATTAGGTCCTGCTTTTAATCTAACGCCAAGACCAAAAGGAATTACTAAGCCTATTCTACTATAATCAACTCCTTCAGTTTTTAACGGTTGTAAAGCATATTTTTGGCCCTGATATTCTGCCTTAGGATTCATGTAAAGTACCCCAACGCCTCCGAAACCATACACGTTAAAATAGGGTCGTCTGTAGTATCTATTGCCATTGGGGAAGAGATTAAAAGCTCCTGTAAAAGCGAGTTCCACGTTGTTCGATTGGAATGACAGATTTCTTTTAACGCGACCTCCATCATCGGCCTTACTGTCCGTTCCTTCCAAGGTAAACCATGTAAGCTCAGCTCTGGTGCTTATTCTGGGTGTAAAATAATATTGGAGACCGGCATTAAAATTTGGTTTTGCATCAATATAGTTACCCGGATTAGCAAGCTCACCAAAATAGGTGGAAGTGCCAGTACCGGCAACTAGAATCAATGCCCGGCTTTTTCTCATGGCGTAGAAACTTTGCGCAAACGCTAAGTCTGCAACAAGAATCAATGCAATAACAACTAACAGTTTCCTCATAGGTTAGCTTTAATCGTCCAATTTAAGCATTTTCGTTTAAGTAAACCAACTTACGCAAGCACATCTGTTATTTTTTGAGCTGCATCCTTTAATAAGATTGCTGAAAACACCTTTAATCCTGATTCTTTGATGATTTTAGCCCCTTCTTCAGCATTGGTTCCTTGTAGCCGAACAATAATCGGAACCGGAATATTTCCTACTTTCTTGTAAGCTTCAACAACCCCACTGGCAACCCGGTCGCAACGAACTATCCCTCCGAAAATATTGATTAAGATCGCTTTAACGTTGGGATCCTTTAAGATAATTCTAAAACCAGCCTCAACGGTTTCAGCATTTGCACTACCGCCCACATCCAGGAAGTTTGCAGGCTCACCGCCAGAAAGTTTAATAATGTCCATAGTGGCCATCGCAAGCCCGGCTCCATTTACCATACAGCCTACATTGCCATCCAACTTTACATAATTTAAACCAGATTTTCCGGCTTCTACTTCCAAAGGATCTTCTTCTGAAAGATCTCTTAATTCTTCCAGGTCTTTATGGCGATAAAGTGCGTTGTCATCAAGATTCACTTTGCCATCAACAGCCAATATTTTATTATCGGAAGTCTTTAACACTGGATTTATTTCAAACATCGATGCGTCAAGCCCTATGTAGGCTGCATATAAAGAGTTTATGAATCGGATCATTTCCTTAAAGGCATTACCTTCCAGCCCTAATGCAAAAGCAATCTTGCGCGCCTGAAAGGGTTGTAATCCTATGGATGGATCGATCCATTCCTTAACGATTTTTTCAGGGTGATTTTCAGCTACCTCTTCAATGTTCATTCCGCCTTCGGTGGAGGCCATAATAACGGGTCTGCTTGTGGCGCGATCCAATAAAATACTCATGTAGTATTCTTTAGGCTCATTCTCACCGGGATAATAAACATCTTCAGCAATCAGCACCTTATTTACTTTCTTGCCGGCTGCACCTGTTTGGATTGTGACCAAGGTTCCGCCTAAAATGGCCTTCGACTTTTCAAAAACTTCATCAATGCTTTTTGCAAGCACAACGCCTTTAGAACCCGTCTCTTTTACAGTTCCCTTTCCACGACCACCTGCATGTATCTGAGCCTTAATAACAAACCACTTCGAGCCAGTTTCGGCACCTATTTCCTTTGCAGCGGCAACAGCCTTGTCAGGCGTGTCGGCAACAACGCCTCTTTGCACAGCAACTCCGAATTTTTTAAGAATGTCTTTAGCCTGATATTCGTGGATGTTCATAATTAAGTAGTTTTGGAG
>Ga0163149_10007026_pt1 | contig 11414 bp, 7 predicted proteins | sample OliLakLV19MP5G1_FD_148604 | JGI IMG/M metagenome (GOLD analysis project Ga0163149, IMG submission 148604) | Freshwater microbial mat bacterial communities from Lake Vanda, McMurdo Dry Valleys, Antarctica - Oligotrophic Lake LV.19.MP5.G1 | ecosystem: Environmental > Aquatic > Freshwater > Lake >...
GCGCGTGGCCCCGGTGAACTGCATCTTGTTGCGGGACTGCGTGAAGTTGGAGGGCGCATCGCTCACGATGGAACCGACAAAGAGACAGTCGTGGAACCGCAGGTTGTTCGACATGCCCTTGGTGTCGCTGATGCGTTGGCCGCCGATGATCAAAGGGTCGGGTAAGAGGGCGTAGCCGGTAGTCGTCGAGACTTCGTTGGCCGGGATGTCGGCTTTGTCCAGCGGGGGCTCCGCCATCAGGATCATGGCCGACGGGGGAGTCGCGGTCGCCGGGAGCATCGTCGGATAACTGGTTTCTCCACTGCTGTCGCCGTAGATGATGCGGCCGGGCGTCGGCTCCGGGCGGCCCGTGCCCGAGTTGAGCGTAAGTTTGCCATACTCCGACCAGATCGCACTGGTGTTGACGGTTGACGTGCGAACCCACGTGACCCCGACGAACGTGCACCCTCGGAAGAGGGCGTTGGTGCCCACCGGAATCTCGACATCCTTGAAGATCATGTTCTCGAGCACCGGCCGGAAGTAGATGTCGGCGAACGAGGGCGAGTTGTACGGCATTTTCTCAAAGTACGCCGTGGCGTGATTGTCCGGCAGAGAGTCGTTGTTGGCGTCGGGGTCCAGCCGCAGATAGCGCGGTTGGGTCGAGCCTTCCGGGCGCGTTTCGATAAAGCTCGCGAGAGCACCGAGCGAAACGCCGCGGTTGCTCGCAATCTGGGCGCTGAACGCCGGGCCGTCCGCTGCGTCTTGAAGGGCGGTCTGCTCGGAGCCGAACATCGACATCGTGATCGGCGGCAGATGGTCGTCGTCCACGCTGAACTCCACCGGGGCCTTGTTGCGGCCGGCGATCACCGGCCCGCGGACCTTGGGCTCGAGAGCCCCTTGGGCGGATTGCCACGCCGCGGCGTCAGTGCGGAACTTGAGTTCGCCCCGCACCTTGGCGTACTGATCCTTGCGGTCCACCCAGCCATCGCGGTACCCGAGGACTTGGTCGCGGTAGCGGTCGATCTGTGAGTCGTAATCGAGCATGACCTCGCCCGCATCCCAGCGGCCGTTGCGGCTGCTGTCGATGAACCCGTAGACCCCGTTCCTGTTGCGGTCGGGGTTGGCGGTGTCGATAAGGAGCGTGAGGTCGTCGTCGAGGGCGTGGCCCGAGCCGTCCACGAGTTCCGGGGTCATCCCCGCGGCGGGCGTACCCGCCGTCAGCGCCGAGGCCATCGTGATCTTGCCGTCGTTGTTGCGGTCGAATTGCTTGATGAAGACGTCGAACTCATCGACGAAGCCGTCGCCGGTGACGTCGGCGAACGCGTCGTCGGCGGTGCCGTCGCCGTCATAGTCGGTGGTGCCGGCGGGGATGGCGGCCCCCTCGGTGGGGTGCCCGACGCGCAGGCGGTTGTCGCCGTCGACATCGGCCGCTTCCAGGGCGGCAAAGAGGTCGTCGAGTTTGTCGTTCAATACGGGCGTCATGCCGACAAAGTCGCTCCGCATCAAGAGCGGATCGCCGTCGTTGTGGGTTACGGCGTCGAAGCGGCAGCCGAGATCCCCGGAGATCATCACGTTCTTGCCGACCATGATCTTCGAGGGCGCGATGATGGCGTGCTCGACGCGTTTCACCATGCGGAAGTCCTGCATGATGGTTCGCGTGATGGGCGTTCCGCCCCGCTGATAGGCAAAGTCGTAGCCGGTGACGATGACGCGGATGTCGGTCCCGTTGGCGAGCGGGGCGTACGTTACCGAGTAGGAGAGCGGGTCAGGAGCGCCCTCGTCGCCGTGCCGTTCCTCGATCGTGACGGCGGGAGTGAAAACCCACTCGGTGAGCATGTATTCCGATCCCGAGGCGTTCGGCAGGGCGTTCCCGATCGTGGGTGCGCTGATCCCGGCGTCGGTCGCGATGTCCTGGTCAAGGGCGTGAATCTGGGCAACCGCTTCCGCGAGACTCGTGGCGTCGGCCAGGTCTCGGCGTCCGGCGTCCGGGGGGAGCACATCCACCGTGCCCAGGGCGCCCATGTCGCCCGACCACAGCGCCCAACCGAACCCCGCATCAACGTCGCTCCGGGAGACGACAAAGCGTCGGGCGGCCTCACGCAGGCGCGACCGGGCGATGGCCAGACCGGTCTCGGCGGCCGACTGCGCACGTCCCACGTGCAGGTGCGTCGCCGCAGTGGTGATGTTGCCCTTGCTCGCGATCGCCATCGCCACCGAGAGGCTCCCGAACAGGATCAGAAACATCATGGCGAGGACCGCGGCGATGCCCTTGCGGGGCCGCTTCATCCGGGAGCGCCGCCGGGGCGGAAGGCCCGCCGTGTCCACCGCTGATCCGCTGCGACGTTGAATCGTCAAAGGGCAACTCCTGCCACGCGTGGGCGGGGGGTTCGGAACAGGAAAAACTAATCGACGGGCACGATCCAGGTCGCGCGAGTAATCTCGGTCGCCTCCCCGGTGGAGGCGTCGGTGTATTCGACCACCACCGTGACGCGCACCGGGAACTCGTCGACATCGGCGGCGCTCATCTGCGAGGTCAGCGGTTGGACGGCGGAGTTGGCGAGAACGGAGTTGAAGTCATAGAGGGACACTTTCTCAACAGTGACCCGCTGCGACCAGCCCCGCAAGGCGATGATCGCCCCGCCGTTCATGCGGACGGTCCCGTCTACGTTCACGTCGGGAACGACGTCGCCGAAGGCGTCGATCGGACCCGCGAACGCGCCGGCCTCGCCAAAGGTCGTGCCGTCGAGGTCATCCAAGTCATCGATGTCGTCCACCGCGGTTTCGCCGGGTTCGCGCCCCCATCCGGAAAGGGTCGAACCGCCGCCGCCCACGGTCGTGAGCGAGAGACCGGTGACAGGGTCGTGGCGGTGGAGGCGGCGAGAAAATTCGCGGACCTCGTTCGCGAGGAGCATCCCCGTGGCCGCCCGGCTCGACCAGTTGTTGCTGGCGGTAAAGGCCGCCTGAGCATCGACGAAGGCCAGCACCCCAACCCCGATGATGACCAGGGCCATCATGGTTTCCAGGAGAGTGAAGCCGCGGCCGCGGCGGCCGCGGCCCCGCTTCGCCTGTTCCAACCACTCAAACGTTCGCCCGCTCGCCGCCCTCATGTGCCTCTCCCGCCGGAGCCCGCCCTCGGAAAAAAAGAGCCCGGGTCCGTGAGCGGCCAATCGGCTATTTCACGATCTGGCTCATCTTGAAGATGGGAAGAATGATGGCCATGGCGATAAAGCCGACGACTGTACCCATCATGAGGATCATGATGGGCTCGATCATGCTCGTCACCGCCTTGATATGGTCCTTTAACTGCTTCTGGTAGAAGGTCGAAATCTCGTCGAGCACCTCGCCCAACTTTCCCGACTCTTCACCCGCCGAGATCATCTGAGTAACGGCCCGGGGCAGGATGTTGTCTTTTTGAAGAGGTTGGGTGATCTTCTTGCCCTGTTTGACGCTGGCGTGGACCCGCTTCCAAAGGCCGCGGAACATCGAGTTGCCGGAAATCTCGCCCGTGATGGCGAGGGTGTCCAGCATGGGGACGCCCGCATTGATGAGTTGGCCCATGGTCTGGAGGCTGCGGGCGATGTAGAGAGACTTGAACATCGTCCGGACAACCGGCACGCCCAGTTTGACCTTGTCGAGCCAGAACTGCCCGACCTCGGTTTTGAGGAATGCGTAGAGGCCGCCACCGACGACGACGATCCCCGCCAGCAGCAGGTACCAGTTCTGCGTAAAGAACTTGCTTGTCCCCATCAGAAACTTGGTCGCCCAGGGAAGAATTTCCTCTTTGCCCTCGAAGACGCTCGCGAACTTGGGGAGAACGAACGTGAGCAGGAAGATCGTGACCGCGACCGCGAGCGTTCCGATAATGGCCGGGTAGATCGCCGCTCCCATGACCATTTTTCGGGTCTCGAGTTGCTGACCGATGTACGCGGCGATGCGGTCCAGCATCTTGGAGAAACTGCCCGACATCTCCGACGCCTTGACCATGTTGACGTAGAGGGGGTTGAAGAGCTTCGGGTGCCGCGAGATGGCCTCCGAGAATTGCTTGCCCGATTCGACGTCGTTCTTGAGCTGCAGGATCACCTTCTTGAAGCCCGGGTGCGTGGTTTGATCGCCGATCCCGTCGAGCCCGGCCCGCAGGTTGATGCCGGCCCGGATCATGACCGCCAGCTGGGTGGTGAAGTCCAGGACGTGCTTCTGCGTGGGCCGGCCGGTGTTGAGTTCCTTGAACTTTTCCGCCCAGCCCATGGTGTTGAGGCCGCCCGCGATGGGCGTAAGCGAAAGAACGTGCGCCCCCTGATTGCGCAGAATCACCGAGGCGGTCGCGGCCGTGTCGGACGCCAGCACGCCCACCTGGACTTGGCCGCTGGAGTTTCGGATCTGGTATCGATAATTCGGCATGACAGAGGGTGCCTCAAAGGTTTGATCCCCCGCCGTTCAGGGCGATCGGGGAGAGGGTTCGGGCGGGGTCGGATTCACGCGGCGAGCTGACGCTCGAGTTTGTCGGGGAAGGAGGACTGCGCGATCGCGTCTTCGCGGCTGATCAGGCCGTTGAAGTACAGCTCAGCGATCGAACTGTCGAGGCTCGCCATGCCGATCATCCGGTTCGTCTCGATGACGTTGGGAATCTCGAACGTCCGGGCCTCACGGATGAGGTTGCGCACCGCAGGCGTGCAGAGCAGCGTCTCGACGGCGGGAACCATCCCGGGGCGGTCGATGCGGGAGAAAAGCGTCTGGCTGACGACCGCCTGCAGCGTGTTGGAGAGCATCGAGCGGATTTGGTTCTGCTGGCCCGCGGGGTACATGTCGATAATGCGCTCGACGGTCTGGCTGGCGTTGACGGTGTGGAGCGTGCTGAGGACAAGGTGGCCGGTCTCCGCGGCAGAGATCGCGAGGGCGGTGGTCTCAAGATCGCGCATCTCGCCGACGAGGATGATGTCCGGGTCTTGACGAAGGGCGTGCTTGAGCGCACTCGCAAAGGTGGGCATGTCCTGCCCCAGCTCCCGCTGTTCGATCACGCATTCCTTGGACTCGAACGTGTATTCCACGGGGTCTTCAAGGGTGATGATGTGCTTCTTATAGCGCTGGTTCATCGCCTCGATCATCGCCGCCAGCGTGGTGCTCTTGCCCGAACCCGTGTCGCCGGTCACGAGCACCAGCCCGCGCGGCAGGTACGTCAGCCGGGCGATCACCTCGGGGAGGCTGAGTTTCGCGAGGGGCGGAACCTTGGTCTTGATGATGCGCATGGCGAAGGCCACCTTGCCGCGCTGCATGTGGGCGTTGACGCGGTAGCGGGCCAGACCCTCACAGGAATAGGAGAAATCGGCGTCCTTGACCTTCTCGAACGTGGCCCGGGCCTCGGTCGGCGCCATTTTTTCCAGAAAGTCCTTGGCGTCGTCGTTCGTGATCACCGGCATCGGCAGCGGCGTCATCACCTGATGCACCCGCATCATCGGAACGTGCCCGGCGATGAGGTGGATATCGGAGGCGTCCGCCTCGAAAGCGGCCTTTAAGATCAGGTTGAGTTCCACGGTCGGTGTTCTCCGGAGCCAGTCGGGTTTGGTTGATGAGGCGATAAAGTCCGAACTCCCGCATCCCTATCGGCCCATCGGTTGTCGGGCTTCCGATTCGCTCCGGGCCGCCGCCCAGGGCCGATACTCCTTCGCCGTTACAGTCCGGACAGACGGTCCCGCCGGTCGGCCCTTCGCCCGAGTGCCTCCCTCGTCGCGTCCCCTCGATACCCTCGTCGATCAGATTTTCCAAACCCCGCGGAACGCCTCCATGAACCGTTTGTCGGCAGAATCCAGCCCGTATCTTCTCCAGCACGCCCACAACCCGGTCGATTGGTGGCCATGGTCCGACGAAGCCTTCGCGGCGGCTCGGCAACGCAACATCCCGGTCTTTCTCTCGATCGGCTACTCCACCTGCTATTGGTGCCATGTGATGGAACGCGAGAGTTTCGAGAACCCGGCGATCGCCGCGCTCCTCAACGAAAAATTCGTCGCGATCAAGGTCGACCGTGAGGAGCGGCCCGACGTTGACGATCTGTACATGGCCGCCACGGTCATCTCGAACGGCCACGGGGGTTGGCCTCTCAGTATTTTTATTGATCCCGCAACGAGGCGACCTTTCTGGTGCGGAACGTACTTCCCGCCTTCGCCAAGCCCGCTGGCTAGGGAGCGGCCCACGTTCCCCCAGGTTCTTACTGCGCTCTCTGAAGCCTTCAAGACGCAGGCATCAGCCGTCAAGGAACAGTCGGAAGCGATCGCCGCGGCCGTCGTCGAGCAACTCTCGGTCACCCAGCCCGCCGCCGCGCTCGATGCGCCGACGGTGACGAACGCCGTCCATTCGCTGCTCCGAATGTTCGACCGGAACCACGGCGGTTTTTCCGGGGCTCCAAAGTTCCCCCAGCCGATCCTTCTCCTGTTCTTGCTCGACGTCCGCGATGCGACCGAAGATGAACCGACGCGCCAGGCCATCGACGCCGCCCTGCGACGCACGCTGGACGGCATGATGATCGGGGGAATCTCCGATCACGTCGCGGGCGGCTTTCATCGGTACAGCGTTGATGCCCACTGGACGGTGCCACACTTTGAGAAAATGCTCTACGACAACGCGATGCTGATTTCGGTCTACGCTCGCGCTGCCGCGGCGTTCGGCGATCCACAGTACGAGCGTGTGGTCCGCCGTGCGCTCGCCTGGCTCGACCGCGAGATGCGGACCGACAACGGTCTCTTCGCCGCCGCGCTCGACGCCGAGGTGGATGGTCGCGAAGGCGCGAGCCTGGTGTGGATGCCCGCGGAGGTCAAGGCGGCCACCGGCGACCTGAACGAGTTTGCCCTCGTCGCGTACGGGCTTGACCGGGCCCCCAACTTTCGCGACCCGCACCACCCGCACGAACCCGCCTCGTACGTGCTCAGGCTTTCGGGGCGGCCCGACGAAATGTCCGGCTCCATGGGCCTGTCCGCAGCCGGGTTCGTCGAAAAACTCGACGCCGTCAACGACCGGCTGCTGGCGTTCCGGAACGAACGTCCCAGACCGCGCCGGGACGGCAAGGCGATAGCCTCGTGGAACGGGATGATGCTCGTGGCCCTGGCGGACGCCGCGGAGTCGCTCGGAGACGACGCCATCTGCCGCCGCGGTCTTGAACTCGCCACGGCCATCGAGTCCGGGCTGCTGGCGCCAGGCGGCGCGATCCTGCGGTCCGTGACGATGATCGATTCCCGGCCGGTCGCGGGGCCAGCGGCAGGCCTCGAAGACTACGCATGGATCTCGCTCGGCTTTTCCCGCACCGCTGCGATTCACAAAGGCGCGACGGCGACCCACCTCCGCGCTCTCGCCGACGCGTGTCTGCGCCAGATCGACGCCCGCTTCCGCGACCCCCAAACCGGCGAGCTCTTTGACGTCGAATCCGGCAGAACCGATCTCTTCGTTCGGCCCAAGTCCACCCACGATGGTGCGACACCTTGCGGTACTTCGGTGGCGCTGCTCGCGATGCTGGAGGCGGCGACCGCTCCGGGTGGCGAGGCCCGGCGTGAGTCCGCGATGAGGGCCCTGATCTCGATCAGCGGGGCCGTGGCCGACAGCCCGGTTGGGTGCGCCAACTCTCTGCGGAGCCTGCTGCGGATCGTCGCCGAATCATCGACCGATGCGGAGCGATTGGCCGGGGCGGGCCCGCCGATGGCCCGAGCGACGGGTGTTGCCGAATCGTCTTCCGTTGTGCAGATTCTGTGCGCCGATGACACGGTGATCGTTCCGCTCGATACGCCGGTCTCGCTCACACTGCGGGTTGTGGTCGCGGAAGGCTGGCACATCGCGGCGGCCGAGGCGGCTGCGGCCTCCGCGTTCCACATCGATGTCTCCGGGGGTCGGGGCGTCCGCGTCTTCGCCGACTATCCAGCAGGTGTCCTGGGCCTGGCCGGGGTCGCGGCCAGCGATCGGGGCTACGCCGGGTCGTTCGACATCCCCGTCGTTCTGGAGCGCCACGGGGAGTGGTCCGGCACGCCTCTCCTGACCGTGGAGTTTCAGGCGTGTAACGACACCGTGTGCCTCGCACGCTCGACGCTCGAACTGGATATCGCGATCGAGCGGGCCTGACGCAGCGCGTCAGCGCTCGGTGTCCTTGGCCTCGTCGGTCGGAGCCTCCTCTTCCGCCACCGCCGCCTCGACTTTCATGATCTCGCGCAGCACGATCGTCGCGAAACTGCCCTTGGGCAACTCAAACGCGCAGCGGACGTACGCCCCGAACTCGTCCACCCCGCCCTCCGTCTCGGGGTCGATCAGCGGCACCCGCAGCGCGCGGCGCTCGCCCGCTATGAGCGACCGGTTCCGCTCGCTGAACGCTTCCAGTTGCTCGCGCGTGACCCCCTCGGCGGTCAACGAAGCCAACTCCAACTCACCCGACCCGCCGCCGGCCGTTTTCATCCCGCCGGCCCACATGGGGCCCGAGGGGCTGATCTCAAAGGTTCGGAGGCGCGTCGCCGTCCCCGGGTCCGCCAGGACGTCACCCGTGACGTCAAAGACAGACTGGTTATCGTGCTTGATCGCGATGTCCCCTGCCTCCAGCACACCCAACGCGGACGACCGCAATCGGGCGTCCAGCACGCGGTTGAAAACCGCTGATTGAAACGCCGACACATAAAACCGCAGCAGGGTCGGCTCGATCGCGAAGAACGCTCGTTTCGCATTGGCACCCTTGGCGACGGCCCGCAGCACCGCCCTTTCCGCGTGCGCGGTCCTGGGGAAAGCGTGCAGGGCCTCCCCGAACGCACCGGCCGCAAAGAACGCCCGCCCCGCCTCGTTCAGGTGCGGATATTCGGCGTTGGGGCCGAGCAGCTCGCGCACAGCGCTCTCAAAGTCGCCCCGCACCAGGTGGCGCCCCACGATGTGGTTGTTCCGCAGCATCCCGAACCGTTGCTCGCCCAGCGCGTTGGGCACGCCTTCCTTCTGCAACCGCAGCATCACCCGGTTCGCGGCGAGCACGTCCGTGGGCTTCACGCCGCGAATCCGTACCGAGAAGCGGTTGCCCACCAGGTGCCCGCGCCGCAACTTGTTGGTGTGATAGTCCGTCCACAAGATCTGGATGCGGTCGTCCGTGAGCGAGCGTGTCTCGTCGAGTTTCCGCCCCGGGGAGTGGATGCTGATCACCTGGCGAGTGATCGCCGCCTTATCCTTGAGCCCCGCGTACCCCACGCACTGGCGATCAACGCCGAAATGCTTCGCGAGGATGGCGAGCAGGTCGAGCGTCGAGAGGTTCCGTTTCTGAACGAGCATGTAAAAATGCTCTCCCTCGCCGACAGGGTCGTAGGCGGGGATCTCATCGACCAGGAAATCTTCCGGCCGCGCTTTGATCGTCCCGCCGATACCCGGGATGTCGGCGGTCAGGTACTGCGCCGGCAGGGGTGAAGTTGACACCGGGGTTCAGCCCTCGTCCTTGGCCGCAGCGTCCAGGACAGTTTCATCGACCATGACCGGAACGTCGGCGGCAACAGCGAGTGCCAGGGCATCGCTCGGACGAGAGTCGATGCGCACCAGCGCGCCGTCCTTCATCACGTCGAGAGTCGCGAAGAACGTCGAGTTGGAGAGCGAGTTGATGGTGATCGATTGCAATTCGCCGCCCAGTGACTTGATCACCGAAGCCAGCAGGTCGTGCGTCTGAGGCCGCTTGACGGTGACGCCCTTGAGACTGCGCTCGATGGCATATGCCTCGGGCAGGCCGATCACGATCGGAAAGGCCCGCGCCGGGGGCGCGTTGGCCACGGCTGCTCCCTCGCGGAACTCGCGAAGTTCGATGATCTGGTAGTCGTTGAGTTCGCGGATCAGAATCCGCGACAACTCCATCAGAACGGCCATCTCCCGCCTCCCGGTTGCTGTTTCCCCGAAGCCGTTCAGGATAGCGGCGCCCGGTCACACTCGCAAAGAAAACGGCCCCGGCGAACCATTTTCGTTCGCCGGGGCCGGGATTGTCCTTCGTCTGCCGAACCGCTGTTACTTCGCCGCCTTGGCGTCCTCATAGCGCTTCAGCGTCGCCTCGATCTCGCTCTTCATCGAGTCGTCCGCCAGATCGACGGCTTTCTTCTGGACTTCGATCGCCTTGTTGAGATCGCCCTTCTCAAAGTGGGCACGGGCCAGAGTATCCATGATCGCTCCATCCTTGCCCTCACTCGCCTTGACCGCCATCTCGGCGACCTTCATCGCGAGGTCCAGGTCACGACGGGGCACGCCCGCGTCGTCGAGCGTCGTCCACGCGATGCGGTTCAGGACCATCGAGTTGCCGGCCAGTTCATCACCCTTGGTCCACTTCGTCGCGAACGCGTAGGCCGCGTCCGGGTCCTTCTTCGTGATCAGGACGTTCTCGAAGGCCACCGCCGCGAAGTCCGCGTACTGCTTCGCATCAACGGTCAGAATGGCATCGGCCGCCGCGATCACTTCTGCGGAAGTGCCCGTCTTCATCGCTGTTTCCAAGTCGCCGCGCATGGCCTTGATGCGCTTCTGGCCGTCGGCCTTCTTGCTCGCCTTGTCGGCGGCGGACTTGACGTCGTACGAACCCGCCACCACGTCACGGAGCACGCTGTCCATCTCGCCCGGGTGGCCGATCCACGCGACCATCCCCTTCTGGTCAACAATGAACGCCGACGGAATCCCGTTCAGCCCCGCGGCCTTCAGCCAGGTGTCTTTCATCTCGCCATCGTCGCCGTCGTAAGCCACGACGTAATCCATCTTGTCGCCCATCTTCTCGACGAACGGAACAACCTTCTCGAGGCCGCCCTCTTCTTCCCAAACCGAGACGCCCAACACGGTGACCTTCTTGTCCTTGTACTCTTTCTGGAGTTCCGTCAGGTGCGGGATGCTTTTCTTGCACGGTCCGCACCAGGTCGCCCAGAACTCGACAACGTAGACCTCACCCTTCTTGAACTCGGTGAACTCCTTGCCCTTCACAAACTTCGCGACCTTCGGCTTGGGGGCCATGTCGCCCACCTTCAGCGTGGTGCCCTTCTGGGGCGCCTTCTTCGGAGCGGCCTCGTCCTGGGCCATCGCCATACCCGCCGTGCCGCACACCGACACCAGAGCCGCCGCGCCCAGAACCAGCCACTTCGAACGTTTCATAAATGCTCCTAAAAATTGGGCAGGGTGGAAACCCCTTGGCCCCGAATCGTCGGTCGCAAGGCCGCCGCACAGCGGGGTCGCGAATATCGTATCAATCACGCACCTCGCCCGGCCCCTTCACTCCTCGTTGAGACTCCCCTGCGTACGAATGCCGTCATCTTTGGAAGCCTCCTAAGCGGCCTGCTTCATGCCAGCGGCTTAGCCGTCTTTGCCCGCATTGGCCAAGAACCCCCGCCGCTCCCCGACCGATTAGACGCGTGGGTCGAATCCGGTGTTCCAATTTCCTTGGAGCCGGTCGTTGAGCCCCCGCCAGAGCCGCCCCCCACGAGTAC
>Ga0163149_10007029_pt1 | contig 11407 bp, 13 predicted proteins | sample OliLakLV19MP5G1_FD_148604 | JGI IMG/M metagenome (GOLD analysis project Ga0163149, IMG submission 148604) | Freshwater microbial mat bacterial communities from Lake Vanda, McMurdo Dry Valleys, Antarctica - Oligotrophic Lake LV.19.MP5.G1 | ecosystem: Environmental > Aquatic > Freshwater > Lake >...
CATATATACTGTGTACAAGCAGCCCAACTATCGGGTGAAAATGGGCGATTATTCCGACAGATTAGAAGCTTATAGGGTATTGAAATTAGATGTTGCTCGCATTTACCCCAATGCCATTGTAATTCAAGACAATGTTTTTATTAAAAGAAAGTAAAACAAGAAATGGTATCGGCAGGTGAAATACAATATTTAGCAAAGCAAAATTTTAGCGAAGTTCAGGCACACAGACACCACCTGCACGCCAATCCTGAGCTGTCGTTTAAAGAATTTGAAACGGCCAATTATATTGCCAATACACTCGCCACATACAATATTCCATTTAAAGCTGGTGTAGCAGGCACAGGCTTAGTGGGCTTGATTGAAGGCAAAAATCCATCAAAGAAAATCATTGCTTTGCGTGGCGATATAGATGCCTTGCCAATTATTGAAGCCAATGAAGTAAGCTATAAATCTCAAAATGAGGGTGTTATGCACGCTTGCGGACATGATGTGCATACCTCCTCTTTGCTTGGAGCAGCCAAAATATTAAACAAAATAAAAGATAAATTTGAAGGAACGGTAAAACTAATTTTTCAGCCAGGCGAGGAAAAATCACCAGGAGGGGCATCAATGATGATTGCAGAAGGCGCTTTGCAAAATCCCAAACCCGAAAGTATGCTCGGGCAACACGTAGCTCCTCAAATACCAGTAGGCAAAGTTGGCTTTAGAGAAGGAATTTATATGGCTAGTGCCGATGAAATATACATTAAAGTGATTGGCAAAGGTGGCCACGCGGCTATGCCTGAAAATAATATTGATCCAATACTCATTGCCTCCCACATTATTATTGCTCTGCAACAAATAGTAAGCAGAAATGCCAGTCCTAAAATGCCAACTGTGCTTTCCTTCGGTAAAATAGTAGCCAATGGAGCCACCAATGTAATACCAAACGAGGTGAATATTGAAGGCACATTTCGCACTATGAATGAAAAGTGGAGAGCCGAGGCCAAGCATAAAATGAAAAAAATGGCTGAGGCAATAGCAGAAGGTATGGGGGGTAAATGTGAATTTTGGTTTGCCGATGGCTACCCATATTTGGAAAACAATCCGGCTCTTACTCGCAGAATGAAAAATGCCGCCATTGCTTATTTAGGGCAAGAAAATGTGATTGATTTGGATTTGTGGATGGCTTCGGAAGATTTCGCATTCTACACCCACCATGTAGATGCCTCATTTTACAGACTTGGTGTGCGAAATGAAGCGAAGGGGATAATTTCGCCCGTACACACACCTACCTTTAATATTGATGAAAACGCGTTAGAAATTGGCTCAGGTTTGATGGCTTGGCTGGCAATTACAGAACTAGAATATTCTGCCAATCAATTATAAATCAAGCTAGTACTTCACATTCGAAGCCATATTCTGTAAGCAGCGTTACTACTTTTTTCTTGCAAACATCTTTTCCTTCCACTCTCAATATTTTGTCGCTATCGCCTAAGTCGAAGGTAATGCTACTTTCAGGAAAATGTGCATGAAGCCGCTGGATTATTCCTTTCGATTCCTCAGCTTCCTGCTTATTTATTTTGAAAACCTCTACCATTTGCTCCTACAATTTATTCTTTTTTGCCTTTAAAAGTAGCATAAATAGCCATAGCATGGCCATGACCTAATTCAAAATCTTCCTTTAGCCAATTTAGTATTTCACCTGCCTTTACAGCTGCCTTCAGTGTTTCTTTTCCAAAAAAACCTTTTTGCTGGGCTAGCTCTTTAAAATCTTGAGGGGTTTTCCCTGTTTTCGTCTTAATATTATCGACATATGCTTGAAAAGACATAATTTATACTGTGGTATTTACTAACCGTTTATGATACAAAAAATAAGATGAAAATAGAAAACCAAAGAATATTAGCATAATTAAATTTTCAGGTTTGAAACCATCTTTGGCTATTGCTGAATAGCTGGCTCCAAATAAATCGAAAAATAAGCCAGCGTAAGCCCATTCTTTTAGTCTGGGAAAGCCAGGAATAAGTATTGCGATTGCGCCCAATACTTTGGCAACACCTATAAAAGGAATGAAGTAATTGGGATATCCCAAGTGATTCATATAAGTGACTGCCTCTGGAACCATCATAATATCTGGTATTGCGGTGAGGGTCATAAATGCTGCGAAAATGCCGGTTATCACCCAGTATAGAATGTTTGTGTTTTTCATTTTGAATTGGTTTTAATTGTTAAAATATGTGGTTCTGTAGTCTCTGTGGCTATTTTATTAAGTTTTAATGTAATTAAGAATCCAGTTATTGCCAAATTTATCTTTAAGATCGCCAAATAAAGCACCCCAAAAAGTTGTTTCTAACTGATGAATGGGTTGGCCTCTTTCGGAAAGTTTTTCATAACAAGATCCAATTTCTTGTTCGCTACCGCAGTTTAGCATCAATGAAACTGCATTGCCTTTTAAAAGCTCAGTTTCTGAAGCCATATCCGAACCCATAAGCACAAAGCCCTCAGTAGTGAGTGTAGCATGAAGAATGCAATCTTTCATTTCCTTTGGCATTTTGTCTGCCATTGGCGATTCGCCAATGGTTTGTAGTTTAAGCTCACCACCCAAACAAGCTTTGTAAAAAGCCATTGCCTCGCGGCAGTTGCCATTGAAAGTTAGGTACGAATTTATTTTTATCATCTGTTTCTTTTTTGCAAATGATGTTAACTATTAGCATCAATTTCATTAACCTAAGGAGATATTCATTTGGGTACGCCTCCATTTATTGCCGTTGGTTTAAACCAACGGCAATAAATGAATAGGGAGTCTTTTAAGTTAATGACATTGTATTAAGCATTTAGAAGCTTTTCAATGTCGAATTTCTTCATTTGCATGAATGCTTTTACTACTCTAGGGGCTTTTTCAGGGTGGTTCATTAGCTTTGCGAGTATGGTCGGCACAATTTGCCACGATACGCCAAACTTATCGTCAAGCCAGCCGCATTGGTTGTAAGCCCCGCCTTCGCCTAATTTTTCCCAGTAAAAATTAATTTCTTCTTGGGTTTCACAATCGATTACAAAAGAAGTAGCAGGCGAAAACTTGTAATGTGGCCCACCATTTAGGCCCATAAATTTCTTGCCATTCAGTTCAAAATTTACTACCAAAGCATTTTCAGAGGTTATTTTTGAGTTTTTGAAAATGGAACAATAGTGTGTAGCTGCTGCCTTGGCTTGTCCGTCAAACCATAAGCAAGGGTAAATTTGATTTGTCATTTTAGTTATAGTTACGATTTTTATTAAGCGTTTAGTTCTGTATATTTTTTGAAATTGTCTAGAATGGCTTGCCACCCGCCTTTTTGCAGTTCTATTGAGTTTTCTGTTTCGGCTTCGAAAGTCTCCACAATTTTTTTTTTGCCTCCTTCCATCGAGAAATAGATTTTAGCAATTCTTGCATCTCCCATCGTGTAGCTAATATATTCATTTGGCTTCACCTCATTATAAATACCCCAAAAATCAAAGCCAAAACTTCCGTCTTTTGCTTCCATTCTATAAGTAAATTTGCAGCCTAATCTCAAATCATTTTCTGCGCTTGGTGTGTGCCAATCGTCAGAGGCATTGTTCCATTTGGTAATGTGTGCTGGCGAAGTAAAGCTTTGCCACACTTTTTCCGCTGGTGCATTTACCATAGTTTCAATAGTAATCAAAATAGGCTTTTCAGAAAGCTCTTTTACCAATTCGATTGCTTTTGGGAATGTTTTTGTGAAATATTCTTGAAATTCATGGTCGATATCTACAGAGATTTTAAGAAACGTAATTTCATTTTCTTCCTTCAAAAGATAGGTTTCCATTGCACCTGCCCAAGCGCTAGTTTCTGGAGTTACAATTTGTTCTTCAAAGTTTTTTATCTCACCCAGATGTTTAAAAGCCATATATTCATAGTTTCTTTTTTGGGCAATGGTGCTAAACATGCCACCACCATCAGATGCTAGAAAATGAACCTTGCTTCCCTCGTTCCAGTCTGAAACCGCGTAAGAGCCTTCATGAAATGCACTAGTCCATTGGCGGTAGGTAACATCATCCCACAATACCTGCCATACTTTTTTTGCCGAAGCTTTAATTTCGATATCAAATTCTAGTTTGTTCATTTTGAAGTTTTAGGTGTTAAATAAAAGATTAAGTCTGCTTTTATTGATACAAAATTGAGATATTTTATCTAAATCGAAGCTGTGTATAAATGACAATTAAAAGGTGTTTTGCGACAAGAAATACTTATATCTTTGAATGATTTCAGATCTTTAATGAGAAAATATTGGCACTAACTTCTACCAAATGATACACAAAACCTTAACTCCATTTATCTATTGAAAACTGTAAGCATTTTAGTGCCCGAATCATCGGTAATGCAAGCCATAGCCGACCCTCAATATCTTTTTTCTGTGGTGAATATGTTTTTAGTTGCATCGGGAAGAAAACCCTTGTTTCATGTGCAATTGGTGGGTGCAACAAAAGAAGTAAGGCTGAATGGCGGTATTTTTTCAGTTCATACTGATATTCAATTAGATGAAGCAAGCCACCAATAATACGGTGTTGGAATATATACAACGAATTAAAATCGAGGCCGCAAAACATAGCTTTGAAACCAGCCGAAAAAATATAAATGAAGTGATGTCAGATGTAGGCTACACGGATACAAAAGCCTTTCGAACAGTTTTCAAAAAAAATAACCAGCCTTACACCCATTGAATACCGCAACAAATACAACAAGCAAGCCGTGGTAGAATAGCAGCATTTAATTATCAAAACTTGAAAAGGGAAAATTTTTGTACCTTTCGTGTCCGTTATTATTCAAATATTCATTATCAGCACACATTATATATTATGACTCTTGCCAGAATCAAAGCCTTTTTTTTGTCAATCGCACTTCTTACAATCGCTTTTCAAATCAATGCACAGAAAGTAGTAGTAATCGAAACTGAGGAAAAGGCAGATGAAATGAAACGCAAAGGGCTTTCTATAATGTTGGAACTTGATGAAGAAGTCGTGAGAAAGGAATGGCAGAAAAAAATGCGTGAATTGGGCGGTATGAAAACCCGCTCAGGAGCAATATTGGTAGATCAAGCCAATATGCCTGCCATTTCTATTTCGCCTGTGAAGCTCATTTCTACCGTTAATATCAATGTGAAGGGCACAAAAGTGTGGTATGCTATTGATTTGGGCGATGCTTACGTTACCTCAGCTGGCGACCAAGCTAAGTATAACGAAGCCTCAAAATTTCTGCACGATTTTGGCGTAGCTTTATACATTCAAGATATTAATGAACAAATTAAAGAAGCTGAAAAAGTGCTTTCCAATGCAGTAAAAGAGCAAGAAAGAATGATGGTAAAGGGAGAGAATATTAAAAATAGCATTACAAAAAACAGAGCCGAAAAACTTAAATGGCAGCAAAAATTTGCTGAAAACGACTCTATCTACAAAATAATAAAGATTGATAGTTTGCAAAATTTGCAAAACCAAAAAGCAACTTCAGAAAATGTAGATAAAATGAAGCGTGCCGTAGATATTGTAAAGAATAAAATCACCAAAGTAGAATGAGGAAGGTTACAAAGTTATTGGGTAATAGTTATTTTTTGAAAATCTCTTTTTTACTGATTCTTGTAGTTGCTAGCAATTTTTTGTTTGCACAGAAAGGTGGTTTGCCATTGGCAGAAGAGTATTATAGAGCAGGCGAATACGCCAAAGCCAAAACCATTTATATAAATTTCACCTACGATATTGAGAATGCAAAGAAAGTTTATGTGCCTTATATCGATTGTCTGGTTAAACTTGGTGAATTTGACGCAGCAGAAAAATTTTATAAAAAACTAATCAAATGGGAGTCGCAAAACGTGAGTTTCAAAATTGATTTCGCAGATTTTTTATCTAAGCAAAATAAAAGTAGCGAAGCCAAAAAACAGTTTGATAAATTATTGACATTCACCAAAGAATATCCTGAGCAAACGAGCATCACAGCTGTGTATTTGATGAAGCTAGGCTATGTAACCCAAGCCAAAGCTGTGTATTTGCAAGGCAGAAGGCTCACAAGAAATGAAGCTGAATACAGCCTTGAGATGGCCGAAATCTATAAAGCTGAGAAAAACACAGATGAAATGCTGCGTGAATTAATTCATGTATTGCTACTGAATCAAAATGATAAAGAGTTTCTAAAATCAAAATTTCAAGATTTTATCACCACAGAAGATGAGTTTAATAAATTTGAACAAGAGGTATTTGTACGCATACAAGAAGATCCTTCGCAATACCTTTACAACGATTTGCTGATATGGATTTATTCGCAGCAAAAGCAATTTCATAAGGCTTTCATTCAAGCAAAGGCCTATGATAAATTGCTCAGAATGCAAGGCGATAAATTAATGGAAGTTGGCAGATTCGCGTTTGAAAACAAAGATTATGAATCGGCTGCCGAAATATTTGAATATGTGTCGAAGGAATATAAAAATTCACCCAATTATGTGGCAGCTAGGAAACTAAAAATTCAATCGAAAGAAGAACTGGTAAAATCAAATTTCCCTATTGATGTCAGTAAAATTCGCTCCCTAATTGCTGATTATCAATCGCTTATTAATGAACAAGGCCGAACCCGTGAAACCTTCGATGCCATCAGAAATATGGCTTTGCTATATGGGTTTTATGTAGATTCGAAAGACACGGCAGCTATATTTTTAGAAAGTATTATCAAAAGTCATTGGGTAGATGCACAATTTTCAGCTCGGTGTAAGCTTGACTTGGGCGATATTTATGTATTGAAAAATGAGCCATGGGAAGCCACCTTGGTGTATTCGCAAGTAGAGAAAGCCCAAAAAGACCAACCCTTAGGCAATCAAGCCAAGCTCAAAAATGCGAAGTTGGCTTATTTTACAGGTCAATTCGATTATGCTAAAGACAATTTGGATGTGCTGAAATTAGCCACCCATCGGGAGATAGCCAACGATGCCATGGATTTGAGCCTATTTATACAAGACAACACCGCGCTCGATGACGACAGCACTCATGCTGCTTTACAAGCGTATGCCAATGTGGAATTGATGATTTTTCAGAATAAATTCAACCTAGCTTTGGCAAGTCTCGATACGATTTTAATAAAATACAAAGGCAGCAGTTTAGACGATGAAGTATATTATCTACAAGCAAAAATTTACAAAAAGCTAGGAAAATATGAAGCTGCGATTCAAAAGCTTGAAAGCCTTGGAAATGCCTTTAAATCAGATATTTATGGCGATGACGCGGCTTACATGATGGCCAATATTTATGAAGTTAATTTGATGAATAATGAGAAAGCCATGGAGCTCTACAATAAGTTTCTCATTGATTTTCCTGCCAGCATTTATGCCGTGGAAGCACGCAAGCGATATCGAGTTTTGCGTGGTGATAATTTGAATTAGAAAGCATTTTATACAGATTCCGCTTCTTCAAATTTTACGGAGAATCGAGTGCCTTCTCCCAACACAGAATAATAAGAAATTTGGCCATACATCAACTCTGTATATTTTTTCACGATTGATAAGCCCAAGCCTGTAGATGGTTCGCCACCCGTAGGCCTTGCACTCAATTTTTGAAACTTCTTGAATATCAACAGTTTATCTTCGTTCGAGAGTCCTGGGCCTTCATCCTTGATTGAAATCACCACCCAGCCAGCTTCATTTTTTACTGAGACAATTATTGATTTATCACGTGGCGAAAATTTTATAGCATTTGAAAGCAGATTTTCAATAATTTCAGTGTAGAGCAGCATATCTGCATTGATAAAGCATATTGATTCAAATGGTAAAAAGTGGGCTGTAATATTCTTGTTTTGCAATTGCCTTTCAAACGAATCTATAATGTGCTGTGTGGTTTCGGTTACATTTATACGCTCTAAAAATATATTTACTCGCTCATTTTCAATGGCATCAATATCCAATACGTTTGAAATCATTTTGCTCAATCGCTTTGAGGCATTCATTATTAGGGTCAAATGTTTTGCTTTTTCTTCTTCCGTAAAATCATTTCCCTTCAGCAATAATAGCTGTGCAATGCCTTCTACATGGCTAATTGGGCTTCTTAAATCATGAGCCAATATTTTTATCAAATTATTTTTTTCTTCATTGAGAGAATTTAATCTTTTATTTCTATTTTCAAGTTGAATATTCTGCTGTTCAATATTCTGCGATTGAATTTCTATTTTCAATTTTTGATTTTTCAGTTTTTTATGATCTATCATCAACCTCCGATACAGAATAAATATAATGATAAATGATAAAAAAATGGCAGAAATGAATATGATCATATAATGAAGCATCTCCGATTCCTTTTTTATTTCGGCTTCTTTACCAATCAAGCTTTGGTACTGAATTTGTTTTTCTTTGGTCAACAAGGCTATTTCATCGGAAGTGGCAGTGTATATAGCCATACTTTCAATAAAATGATACACTTCCAAATCGAGAAATTTTGAAATAATTTTCTCTAATTGAATTTTGAATCTTTCGCTTTCAAAATAAGCTTTCATTATCGCTGCCCAATCAGAATTTTCAGGCATGATAAAAGCATATCCGTTTCTTTTAACTGGAAATAAATTTTGCCTTTCCACATTTATTGCAGGATTTTTTTTAAGATAAGTCAAGTAAATAGGCAAATCTATAAACCCAAAAGAGCTATCGGTTTTTGCTACTTGTTGCAGAATATTTTCAGCACTTGAAATGTATTTTATTTTAAAACTAAAACCTCTATCATCCCTCATCTTCAAAATATCGGTTTCGTATGTAGTCTGCTTTATGGTGATAGCGGTGAGTTTTGTAAAAAGACTGTCAAATTCTTGGATGTTTTTTACAATCGGCAATTTTTTATTGGAAATTAACACCGAAATATCTGAAATGTAGGGAGGTGTGAAATCTACTAAATTATCGCGTTCAGGAGTAATAGAAAGTGCAGAAGCTCCAAAAATTCCATTTTGTTTTTTTCTTCGAATGGTATCAATAACGTTGCTGAAGCTTTTCGCTTCTATCCAGTTTATTGTGAGGTCGATAGCGTAGTTTTCTAAGAGAAAAGTTTTAAAACCTTCCATCAATTCGTATTCCACACCACTTATTTTACCATTGAATTGCCGGTACACAAAAGGCCTCGATTCAAACCAATACACTTCAATCGTGCCTTTTCTGAATTGTTTTACTTCAGCCCAATTTTGAGAAGAATTGCCTTGTGCTATTGAAAACTGATTACCCGCCCCTAAAAATGGCAGCAGCAGTAAGAAAAAACGCATTAATTTATGATACAGTGTGATGAAATCCATTAGTTTGATACGCAATCTAAAAAGGAAAAAATTAATAGCCGTGTTTAAGCTTAGAATTTAACTGCATTTTCCATCATTTTCTCGAAAATTGAGCTATAAGTGTGCACCGTAAAATAGCAGTTCTATTTTTCGCCATTCCATTCAATCATTTTTATAATTTTGACACCACTTGTATTTTTTGTCACAAGAATCTATATTCAACAAAACTACCTTACATAAAAAGCCAACAGCCACACAATGGGTTTACGTTCAATTCTCATCAAGCCAATTGCCCAGTTTATCACGAAAAGAAATCAATCTTGGATTTCAAATCCTATTTTGGCTCAAGAAAAAGCATTCAAATATTTGGTGAAAAACGGTAAAAAAACAGTGTATGGCAAAGCCAATGGCTTTTCTACTATCAACAGTTACGAAGACTATAAAAAATCTGTGCCAATAGTAGATTACGAAGATATTAAGGCCTATATCGAACGAATAAAGGAAGGTGAGAAAAATGTTTTATGGCCGGGGTTGCCACTCTATTTTGCTAAAACTTCAGGTACTACTTCAGGTACAAAATATATTCCAATCACTAAAGAATCTATCCCATCTCACATCAATTCGGCTCGCGATTCCCTTTTCAGCTATGTGGTTGAAACTGGCAATGTAGCTTTTTTTGATAAAAAATTAATATTTCTCTCTGGCAGCCCAGAAATTGAAAAAGTAAATGGCATTTATATTGGTCGTTTATCTGGAATATCAAATCACCATGTTCCTAATTGGCTCAAAACCAGCCAAATGCCTAGCTACCAAACCAATTGTATGGACGATTGGGAAGCCAAAGTTGCTAAGATTGTGGAAGAGACTTTGCCCGAAAATATGGGTTTAATTTCGGGTATTCCACCTTGGGTGCAAATGTATTTCGATAAAATACAAGCTAAAACGGGCAAAAAAATCAAAGATGTATTTCCTAATTTTTCGGTATTTGTGTATGGTGGTGTAAATTTTGAGCCTTATAAAGCCAAACTATTTGAAAGTATAGGCAAAGAAGTAGATAGTATTGAAACCTACCCAGCATCCGAAGGGTTTATCGCCTATCAAAATTCACAAAATGATAAAGGGCTTTTGCTTTTGGTGAATAATGGAATATTTTTCGAGTTTGTTCCTGCCGATGAATTTTTCAGTGAAAATCGCAGTAGGTTGAAACTCGATCAAGTGGAGCTGGGTGTAAATTATGCCCTAATTATCAATTCTAATGCTGGATTGTGGGGCTATTCCATTGGCGATACTGTAAAGTTTGTATCGCTTAATCCTTTTAAAATAGTGGTTTCAGGCCGCATTAAGCACTTTATTTCTGCCTTTGGCGAGCATGTGATAGGCGAAGAAGTGGAAAAAGCCATGAAATATGCCTGTGAAAACCAGCCTGAATTGGAAATAACAGAATTTACTGTAGCTCCGCAAGTAGTTGATCCTCAACATGGTTTGCCATTTCATGAGTGGTTTATTGAGTTTGGTATTGCACCAAGAAACGTTGAAAAACTACAAGCTGATTTGGATAAAAAACTATGCGAACTTAATAGTTATTATCGCGATTTAATAACAGGTAATATTCTTCAAAAGCTTAAAATAACGATCATAAAGCCTCAAGGATTTATCGAATACATGAAATCGCAAGGCAAACTGGGGGGGCAAAACAAAGTACCAAGGCTAAGCAACGACAGGAAATTAGCAGATGGATTAAGAATATTCATATCACAAAAGTGAAATAGAATATTTTATTTCATTTTTTGTGAAATGAAGTACTATATTGCATTAAAAGTGAAATTGGATATGCAGTATTGTTATATTTTAATGGCTGATATTATTGATAGTAGCCATAAAGTGTCTACTTCGCTGATGAATGATTTCGTCATGCTGATTGATAAGTCGAATAAAAAATATAGCAAGCAATTGCTTTCACCGCTTACGATTACTTTGGGCGATGAATTTCAGGGAATTGTAAAGTCATTGAAAGGTGCTATAAATATAATTATTGATTTAGAAAAGGAGCAAATTCACCTAAAGTCGAATTTTAAGCTTCGGTATGTGTTGCAATACGGAACTGTCGATACTGAAATCAACTCAAAAATTGCCTATCAAATGTTGGGCGA
>Ga0163149_10007036_pt1 | contig 11402 bp, 7 predicted proteins | sample OliLakLV19MP5G1_FD_148604 | JGI IMG/M metagenome (GOLD analysis project Ga0163149, IMG submission 148604) | Freshwater microbial mat bacterial communities from Lake Vanda, McMurdo Dry Valleys, Antarctica - Oligotrophic Lake LV.19.MP5.G1 | ecosystem: Environmental > Aquatic > Freshwater > Lake >...
CCTGGTGCGGGGGAAACGGCACCTGGGTAAGCCATTTTTATGGCCGCTGGATACCAAGCAACCAAACTTGGGTGGTGAATCATCTAGCTTTCCGAGGCAGCTGGTATACTCACCCGAAACAACAAGACGGGATCGAAGACCATCGTGGTACTCCACTATCTGCCGTCAACCCTAACAATGTGAGTGCTGTTTATTTCTCGTCACACGCAGACCCCGAGACAAACAATGAGATCATGTCGAGCACTACAGGCAGGCCGATGCAGGAGATCTAAAAAGCGACTACATCGAACTACGGAGCATCTTGGACATACAAAGCTATCACAAGCAACTCATCCAGCCATAATTTCAGATTGACCGTCCTTGACTGGGACGAGGAGAATACAGTCGTGATGTGGATGAGGGGATACTACGACTTGTGGTACTTTGGTCAAGGTTGGGATGGTGGTCAAAATTGGGATGGGTGGGACACAGCGTTGGTAGCATACTTGGATCGTCGAAGAGAGAGGCCTTCGCCACTCATTTATGTGCCCATTAACGTGTCAACAGACACAGGTGAACCGAGCAGCCCCGTAGCATACACTCCAGCCGTTGACGCCGGGGCGTACGACGTGTATGTGCTCTTTTGGTCTCGACCGACAGATGACGATGGCATCATGGCGGGCTTAAGTCCATCCTCACTGATGATGTTTGAACGACAGGGTTGTCAGCATGTTTTTGCTTCCGACTTTGTCACGGAGCAGGATGTTGTAGTCTCAAATGACATCGACCTTCATTTGTATCGTGGTTATGTCGGGCGAGTTGAGGTAAATGCAACCCGCTCGATCAAGGTGTACATGCACCAGCTTCCGGGAGAGGAGGGAGCAAACAGAACATGGTTCGACGGCATTGCCCTGAGAAGATTGCCTGGTGATAGCGAACCTGCATCATCCGTTGCATATGGACGTTTGAGGGTAGAGGCACGGAGCAGAGGCAACCGAGATCTGAAATCTAAATTGGGGGTGTGTCATGTCCTCGTGGTGTTTGTCACGGTCCTGCCAATTTGTCAACTGTGCTGGTCTAATATGGAACATCGTTGATCATGGCACCGCACTGGCTTTTATATTCATTCACAAGTAAACTTGCTACATTTTCACTCAAACTTGAAGTCAAAGGATCATGTTGTTCTTTGCTGCATAATTTCACTTTGCTCGGCATTTGTCAGCAGACTCGCGGGTCGCGTCGACGTTGCCGTCGATCATCACCGGCCCTCTTAACGTTGATGGCGCAGAAGCAGAGAGTAGATCAATGCTAAAAATCTTCTAACATCGTCTACTTCACCTACGAGTAATTTTATTTCTTACCAACTACTAATTTATAAATACGTTATTTCTATTTGTACCACTATGATTCATATTTTCAAAGCGAACAAATCAATGTTCCGATCGTGATGTTCAGTTGGATCCATCGTGCACCAAAAAGAGCACATTAACCTCAAAGGCTGATGAGCGACTATTTAATTACTGTGGCGCTACAGCATTTCTGTAAGGTGGCCAGTCGTGTCTTTTGGTCACTAGCCATCTTCCCCTGTCGCTTCTTTTCCCGGGGGACCCGAACGGCCGGTCGAGTTTGGGTTCCTCTCGGCGACTTCGGGATCGGCCGAGTCCTTCCCTCCTCATTAATGTATATTCATTCCTCTTTCCACAATCTATCAAACTCAAAAAATCATACAGTCAAAACACTGCTTGTCGATATCATTTACTACTATACTTGCCATTGTCTCTCAAAATTATCCCCTTTCTACTGGATCGACAACTCCTTTAAAACGATGTCGGGTGAGCACAGGATCCACTCCATCGGCCAAGTGCCAAGGGAAAAGTGGCCACAGGAGGAGGAGCATGAACGAAGCCTCCACCAAAACTATAATGCACTTCGAAGTAGTACTGATGATGATGTGAATGACAACATTATGTTGTTTATAATCAAGGGAACGACCGAACGTGCGCCCATCGAGCAGCCCTCTATAACGGCACCACCCCTAACGATTTTCAGGCGTCGTCGTCGTCAACGCTGTTCCAAGTCCGGTAAGATGAAAGTGATAGCCACCAAGCAAGCCATGAATTTGGTGTGAGAACGTCATCCGTTGGCACCAATGGACGCCGGTGGAAGCACTGAAAGTCATAGTTCTGGTTGTATGGACAAGCTAATTGAGAGCAATCAGAAATATCAACGTCGTCGATATCAGCTAATGAATAGCTCCTATCAGCCTTCGTCGTCCATTTCTGCTTGAAAGGTACCACCTCCGATATGCCCTGAACGCAGGTACTTCGTATTACACATACATAATAAGCAAAGTACATATACGAGAGAACCCCTAACAAACTAATGCTGAAAGAAAAACTCAAATTATTGATGTACAGATGTGACCGTCTTTCGGGCACAAGAGAGTGCCGTGAGCATTGACTGCGTATCTTTGGCCCACAATACTGTTCTGAAGAGTCTTCAGCTCCGAAATCATGTCCAGCTTTGCTTCTAGCTTGAGCTTGATCTGCGATTTGCCGCTGCCGTATACAGCAAGCGGTTGGACAATGGCTCGGTCTGCACGGAAACATACCTCAATATGTGAACGACAACGCTGAGAGCAGACAGCCCTGGCAGCAAAGCTCACAAGCTTAAAGAGCATATCCTGCTAGGCGATCTCGCCCGCCGAAAATGGAATGTCGTCACCAGTAGCTAAAATCAGACAGCAGTGGCAAAGCTCACAAACTTGACTAATTTCTCCTGCTGTGCCTCGGTACCAATTAAGAATGTTTTTCTAATCTCTCCTTCCGATAATGGAATGGATTTGATCATCTTAATATCGTCACCATCCGGGTCTGTAATGACGGGTACCCTTAGCTTTGTTCCAAATTGCTTATTCAGGAACCTTGCTGTAGTTCCTGGCCCCAGCAACCATGTATCGATGTCCTGCAAGTTTTTGTGGATGACCTTGAGGTGTTGCTTCAATATGGCAAGAAAGGGGAGCAAGATATCATTGCTTAGAACCATCGCCTTGACAACGTATTGCATAAAGTCTGGCAATATCTCCTGAGGCGAGGCAGCCGCAAAAGCTGGTGCAGAAATAATCTCGAGAAGGGCTCCTGGCATCTGGGGAAGCAGGTCAAACGAGTCAACCACTAATTCACAGGATGTGGTGAACACCAGATTTCTGTGTTCGCTGGCGCCAATATCAGCAGTAGCAGTGGTGACGTGGACAGTAAAATACCCGTAGCGTTGGAAGCGTATTCGGGTGCAGGTTGTCTCCGTTACCGTCAAGGCGGCAACCTTTTGAGTACGGTCATTCACTTTACGTTTCACCAACTCCACGGCATCCTTTCCCGCCATGTTAAGCTTGGCTCGGTTCCAGATATCATTAATGTTGTTGATCATTTCACGTGTACTCTGCAAGAGAAAGTTCAAATCCAACTCATTTTTTGTCAAAATGTAGCCAGAAGATTCAAACTCCATCCGTAGCTTTTGCATCGCTTGGTTGCGAGCGGCCGCCAAGAAATCCTTCGCGCCAAAGCTTTTCCTTTCGTTATGGATTCTTTCGTGTTGACTTTCTCGCTTCGGAACATCAACTTTTTGACTTTGTCGTTTCTTGTCATCTACCTTCTGATGTTGACTTTTCTTTAAATCATCCTTCTGGTGTTGACTTTTCTTTAAATCGTCCTTCTGGTGTTGACTCTTCTTTAAATCGTCCTTTTGACTTTGTCGTTTCTTTACGTCTTCCTTCGAGTGTTGACTGTGTTGACTTTTCTTTAAATCGTCCTTCTTGTGCTGACTTTTCTTTAAGTCGTCTTTCTTGTGCTGACTTTTCTTTAAGTCGTCCTTTTGACTTTGTCGTTTCTTTTTCTCATCTTCTTTTTTCCCCTTGTTCTTGTCCTCCTGACTCTTTCGTCTATCCCCCATGAGTGAACACTCAGCTACAAATTGTGTATTGCGATTGTGTGGTACCCCCTCCCTCGATATCTGACAGGCGCAAGAATGTGTAATATCCTATCAAGATCTGCAGTGTTCTGTGGAACTCGACTCGGTCAGGTGTCCCCTATATAACATTGGTTAGAGCTCCTCTTGAGCTATCTACATGTAGCTTTCGGATTGGCTCTAGTAGTAGTGTGGTGTTGAAAGTCGTGAGATACAGCAGCTTCAATAATGAGGGGAGACAACCCCGACATCAACAACTTCATCGAGGATTATTGTTGGACAATATTATTAACATCTTGCATATGTCATATTTCGCGCAAATTTTGATGGCATTGCCAAAATTGGCGCCCGCCGGGCGTGGTCGATAGGGCTAGTGTTAGAGAAGACCCCATCTCCTAGCTACATAGCTAGCTAGTGGTAGTCTGTGGCTCTCTTTTCCATCACCTACAGTGCTCCAGCTGCTAATGCTACACCAAGCTAGCTAGTAGAGGAAACTAAATATCACTCCTCAACATGTCATAATCAGCCTATCTTGATTGTGTGAGCCCTGATGAAAGATTTCCACTGGTCTTCAAATGTGTCTTGTTTGACTTGATCTGTTTGTGAAAACATCTGCACAATTTTTCAAAAATGGCTCAACGATTGCTGACTTTGTGTGCTTGCATTTGATTTTACGGGACAACTCCCGTTGGTCTTTTTGTTCTCTCAACATGTAGTTTTGGATTGATCCTTGCAACATTCAGTTGATGGTGTGATGGCGAACCATGCTCCCAAAAACTTTCTCAAAGCTTCATCTATTGCATGCCAGAGATGCTGATTGGAAGGGTGTCCACCATCACTGTAAAGAAGCAAAAAGTTAGGGTCATCATGCATTGTTCACTGAAATGTTTAAGGAAAATGAAATTCTCAACTCAGAGAATTTGTGTCACAGGATGTTCAATGTTGTTTCTATTGTAAACTGAGGTTTGTAGCAACAAGCTCTTCAATAAAAAGTTATCTGACAGGCTCTATTTTTTAACAAGTTTTGACAGTGCAATTCCATAAACTAAGAGATGTTTAAGTCGACAGAAAACAAGACTGAAGGGGCCAGTTTCACTTCCATTGTTTAACCTGCTTGAATCACTGAGTCACAACACTTTAAATGTTGCAAGCCAAATGGCATATCCCATTTTAGCACCTTTCATCTGATTGTATTGGTGGAAGATCTTTTTGCCTCCTTTAACAGTGTCCAGGGATTGGACAGAAGCCAGTCATTCTTTTCTGGTAATCCTTTCAAAACCCCTCTCCTTATCCTCCATGACCGGGATTAAAATATTTAAAAATTCGGTCGTTTTAGCAGTCCCTTGTCGTACGTGGTGCATTTATTTCCCATATGAACAATGCGCGAGCATTTTATCTGGCCACGTCAGTTTCGGGTATCTCAGAAGAGAATAACAATTCGTTGTTGCAACACTCCGAGCAAAAACAAGTGCCACGCAAGCAACCAACAAAATACTGTTGGCACAAAAGCTGGGAGAACTGGTTGAGATATATTCCTTGTGCCCGAATTCCCTCCATTGACCAATGGGAGTATCACCGACTCGGAAAACCTGAACCAACCATCCCACCCAGAGTCTGGGTGGAGGAAGAAGACAGCCTGGACAACCGGTACCACAGTCGGAGTCATCAGGTTGACTGACTTCCCATCACTTAATCATAATTTCTTTGAAAACACAAAACGCGTAAAAGGAATCAATCGGGTGAAATAGTCTTCCCTATTGAGCACCCAACGCAAACTACTAGAAGTTATAGTTTTATTAATTCGGAAAATATTCATCCCGCCATGACTGTCTCCTCTTCCTCGCCAAGCATGCTTTTTGTATTGGCCCTTTTGGCAGCCAACAATGCCGTCTCTGCCTTTAACGCTCCCTTTGTGGGAAAACCAGCACCTCATCAACAGCTGCGAAGAGCCTTTGTTCCACAGCAAACCAGGCGAAAAAACATGGCCATTTGGGATATTCCTCATGAAATGGAAACGCTCACGGATGTCCAAGAAGCTGTGGATCGCTTGGAAGCCATGGACGAGTATGAAAAGGTGTGCGACGATGATTTGGACCCCGACGAAGATTGCACGGTGATTCGATTGAAAAGTGATTTGACCATTGATGAAGGTGTGACCCGAAAAGACTTGTTGGCCGATATCCAAGAAGTTGTGGATGAAGCCATGGAAAGTTATTTGGAGCAACTCGAGGCCGATGACTTGCCCATTCCAGGACCACAAGCCATTCACTTTATGAACCAGAGTGATGGTGACATTATGATAACCTATGCCGATGGCACACGACCAACCACGAAAAGTCTTTTGTTGGAGGAGCAAAAGGAGCCAGAATATGAAGAAATCACAGCTGAAGAAGCGGCCATTTCGGCATCGCTGTACATGAACCCTGCCATGGTCAAAGTTGCTCCCCATGTCAAAATCACTTGGGAACCGGAAGTGGCCATGGTCTTGGACAAATTGGCGTCCGTCTCCAATCCCAATCGTCCCTTTATGGTTGGTGTTGTGGGCATTCCTGGATCGGGCAAGTCCACGTCGGCGGAAATTATTGCCGCCATGTTGGGAGAAGAAAAAGCCATTGTCATGCCCATGGATGGCTTTCACATTCCTTTGGCGGAATTGGCGGAATTTCCCAATGCGGCCGATGCCATTTATCGTCGGGGGGCGCCTCATACCTTTCACGCCAAGAACTTGGCGGAGGAATTGAACCGCATTGCCTACGGTGATGAACCCATTGTGTGCATTCCAGGCTTTGATCATGCCGTGGGAGATCCTACACCTGATCAACACACCTTTGAACGATCCAAGCATGAAATTGTTCTGTGTGAAGGATTGTATTTGTTGCACGATGATGATGGCTGGGAAGATATCAAATCCTTTTTCGATTGGACCATTTACATTGATGCCGATGTCGATGTTTGTGTGGAGCGCCTGAAAGAACGAAACAAGTGCATCCCGGTACGTGTCGTTGTGTGTGCATATTTTTGCTTCTTTCTTTGGCACATTTTGACTGACTTTTTCTCTTGTAACTTCTTCTTTCAGGGATATACTCCAGAGGAAATTGAAGTCCGATGCGAAGAGGTAGACCGAGTCAACGCCGAGACAGCACGTGATGGCGCCTATAAATATGCCTCGCAAATTGTCCGATCGGGTGCTTCCAATTAATAATGAGCTAGCCATTAGCCATATGGAGGAGGACGATAATGAGGACCATTCAAAAGACGACTTGACTACTTTGTTGGATGAACAAGAACACTGAGAATCTCGGATATTTTTCGATTTGACTTGTGCAAAAGAATGGAGCTTTTGTGTCATTTTTGCACAAGTCATTGAGGTGATATTTGCACTCTTTGCACTGTGCATGCGTAACTATAGTTTGGCGCGTGCAGTGGAGACAGTTTTGTAGAAATTTTCCAACATGCAGCAGCGAGGCTTCCAAGCGGGAAGGGCAGGCTGCACCTTTAGTGGACTCTATTAAGTGATAGATACAATTTTCATAATTTCCTTTTTCTCGCGAGTAACTAGACTACTATCGCATGCCGGCAGCTAGTGTACGGGCTGGACAGGATTTTCCGTCTAGTTGTCCAATGCCAACGCTACAGCAGTATCCGTGTAGGTGGCACAAGATGCAAAAGGAATCCAGTTCGACCATGAGACTGCTTATCGACCCCTCTCCTGGGATTGATCATTAATTTTCAGGAAATACAGATATCTAATGCTGTTCAAAATTTAGCAGGCATGGCCGGGGCGCTTGATTACTAAGGCCAATGACGGATCTTCAACTGGCAAATCAAACTGGCACAGAGAACTATATGATATGCCAGCCAGGGAGGCTGCAATACTTGTCGGAGCAGTATGTTCCGGCATACCCCCAGCTAAGTCGCTACGTTGATAGCTAGCAAATACTAGCTATGAAGATAGCTACATTCAGTTCTGCCCTGTCGCCTTGAAACATCGTTTTGGGCATTATGCAATAGGTCGCTCACTGCCTCCTGCTTCGATGGAGGATGTATTACATGTAAACACCAGGTCCAACTTGTTGGCCAGTGTCTCTCACATGCTTCAACACCAGGTCCAACTTATTGGCCAGTGTCTCTCAGTTGGTTTAATTGTGTGTCTGTGTGTGTGTCTGTGTGTGTGTCTGTGTGTCTGTCTGTGTGTCTGTCTGTGTGTCTGTCTGTGTGTCTGTCGCAAAAACATGGGTTCGGCGATGGTAAGGTTAGGGACATTGATAGCTGTAGAGCACCTTGTAGCCAGTCCTACTACAGCTATTTAATTAGCTCTGTCCAGTAGCCCCTACTAAGTCTTCCTAAACGAGCACCTGCTCACGGACCTGGTGTTCTATCAGCTCGCTGCTCTGGTGTTCTATCAGCTCGCTGCTCTATTATTTTACGTATTAATGAATGAATGAATCATCGGCGACCATGATGCCGGAGCCGTTCACTCGGTTATCACCACTCCATAGTACAATCCGATCAGTGTTGTTAATCATGCAGCTCCTGTAAACTAGCCATACGACGCTTTGTTTGACTGGAAGTACAGTCGTCTAGTATTATATCCAATCAATGCCAATGTTTCTTCGACGGGCTAATTCCCTGAGAAGGTGTGGTGTTCCAACAACAGCATGCTTTTGGATGGTTTCCCTGTTTTCCTTCACCGCCACGAGACGAAACATGAGCTGGGCTTGGAACTTTGGTGGTGGTGGAGCCAAAAAGACGACAAACCCAACGGAACTACAACGCCAATTGTTGGATCGAGCCGCACATGTCCGAGCCAAACTCGGTGAACGGCCACCCACCTATTTTCCCGACAACTTGGAACACGTTTTGTTTGTTTCCTCGAGTTATACCAAAGGCAGCGACGACGGCGGCGAGCAACAACGACAACAACATGAACGTGGTTTTTGCAATTGGTTGATCCCCCATCATCTCATGGTGGGACAATATCCAGGTCAAACACCCGAACTTGGTGGAGCGAATCCCCACGATGTGCAACAGCATTTGGAATATTTGGTCCAAGACGCGGGGGTCCGTTTGTTTTGTTCGTTGCAATCGGAACTACCCGCACAAACCGACGACATGGCGTGGGCCCAAAAGGATGGCCTCATCTTTTTGGAGCCCGATTATGTACGACGGCAATTTCCACGGCCCTTTACACAATATGCTCCCATGGTTCGAGACATTATGGCCACAACCAATGACAACAACAGCAACAACAATATGCAACCCATCTTTTTGCATGCTCCCATTGAAGATTTAAATGTTCCAGAATCCCAAGAACCACTGCAACAACTTTTATTGGAATTACTAGATTTTCTTTGCCATAAGGACGACGACGACGACGACGAAAACACGAATAGCAGCTGTATTTACGTGCATTGTTGGGGTGGTCGAGGACGAGCTGGATTGGTGGGAGGTTGTTTGCTAAGTTTGCTCTGGCCTTGTCTGGATGCCGATCAAGTGTTGGCGTGGATTCAAACAGGATACGCCACTCGATTAGGTCATGATCAAATGTCCTCGGCACTTTCTACATCCCCTCAAACATCCCAACAACGATCCTTTGTTCGACAATTTGTACAAGACTATCAACAACTATATCATCGATCAATATCATAATAAAAACAATAACAACATATAAAAAATGAATGAATGAAGGGACTACTACATTCCATATAATTTGTGCAATGGAGTTGGTACTCCTGATATTCATTTAGGTGTGCCGTGGTCTACTAGGAACTCGCTGAGCGGCACCTCTACGACTAGTTAGTACCTAGCTAGTAGCTAGCTCATAGTAGTTACCGTATCGCTCTGTCTGTCCATACTGGAATGCAGTATGTGCTTGTTACTAACCATGCCCGAGGATGCTAAAAGGTGCTGATCGGAAGAGACAAGGTGCTGCCGACCTGGTGAGGTTCATACCTAAACACTAATAACACGTGTAAAAAGATGAACTATCAAAAATAGGGTTAGGGTTTTGACCGAAAAAGGTGCAAAAAGAACAACACCTGGGATTCCAACGTGGTCCCCCACCGTAGTACTAACCAGGCCCGAAGATGCTTAACTTCGCTGAGCAGACGGGAAGCGGTGCTGTCATCTTGGTATGGTCGTTCCTACTTCGATGCAGTCCTCAAACGTATAATAACGTAAAGCCTTAGCGTGTATACCTTCTAAACAAGGACGACAATCAATCAATGAAGCTGATTGTTTACCAGATGCTTTTTGCCGACATAATTTTGACAGAGGATGGATGACAATCATGATGGGAGGTGCCGTCGTCGTGGATGATGCTGTCTTTTAGAGCCAAGGCAAACCTCTAATAAGCCATAGTTATATGAAGCAAAGGCAGATCACAACTTTAGGGCAGCAGCTGCTTGGATGGATTGGTGTTGAATGATGACCAAGCAGAAACGTCGTGAGGATGGTGACAATGCTAATAATGTCACGATGGAAAGTAGTAAAAAGAAACATCGTTCTCTCTTTGCGAGGATAGTGGTAGTGGCAGCCATTGGGGTCGTGCTTTTACCATTGTTTACAGAAGATGGGTTTCATCGTGATTACCTTTCCGCTCTCAAGTCATCCGAATCGGAATCTAGAACCAGAGATCTCGAACACGACCAAGAACAACACAAATTCTTGGGGGGTCCCACCACCAAAACGGATACGACGAGCACGACGACAAAGCATAATGTCCACGATTACAACCGAACCCATTCGGTCGCAGTAGATTGCCATAGTACAAAAGCCAGTGCATCATCTGAAGCATGTTTACAGAAGAAGGAGAAGTTGGAGAAAAAGGAGCAGTTGCCGCCACAGCCACCAACAACATCGCTACCAACAAATGCACCAACAAGTGCACCAACAATAATGCTTCCGACGTCGCTACCACCAGTACCAGCAGACCAAAATCCACAACCTCAAGAACCAACCAACAGTACAACCACTCAAGAAGTCGAACCGCCTTTTCCGCGACAAATTTATATCTGTGGTTTCAAGAAACAAACATTGTATTTGCATTTGTTTCCCGAACAAACCCAACTTTGGGAGTCCTGGATACGATTGGATCGTAAAAATGCTCGCCAATCCAAACCCAACGATATTTTGGTAGTAGGAGAAGGAGGATACTGTGATGGTTGGGGAGAAAGAAAACTAAGTGCTTGGGGAATGGAAAAGAGATTCAAAGGCAAGGTCGTTCATATTAATGGAGAAAGTTTTAATCCCTACGTGGTATGTGAGGCTTGCCCCAAATATTTGGAGGACAATGACGGAAAGCCGCCGGCAAGACAATATCACATTGGGTATGAACCCGATGGACCTCAAAGTGTGCAAGTCACGTTCCTGGCCATGTTTTTTGTGGAACATTTTTGGGACAAGAACAATCAAACCTTTTTTGACGCTCTCGTCGTCCCGGAACAACGACCCATCAATAC
>Ga0163149_10007039_pt1 | contig 11398 bp, 9 predicted proteins | sample OliLakLV19MP5G1_FD_148604 | JGI IMG/M metagenome (GOLD analysis project Ga0163149, IMG submission 148604) | Freshwater microbial mat bacterial communities from Lake Vanda, McMurdo Dry Valleys, Antarctica - Oligotrophic Lake LV.19.MP5.G1 | ecosystem: Environmental > Aquatic > Freshwater > Lake >...
TAGTAGTGCAATCCATTGCTTATATTCTATATATATTAGATGGTGTCTACCCTAACCAGTACTTGATAATGAAACTACGAAATGCTTTTCCTTCTTGTTCTGCTGCAAGGTTATCAACTTCCCCACCCTGTGAACGAAACCTTGTGGGTTTGTTGAAACTCATTCCATTGACCAGCATCGGTACTGTGCAGATAGGTACCAATGTAATTATTAAAATCGGAATCGGCCATGACATTCGCGGCATCGGCATTGGTCAAGGTGGTTTCCGTCGTGGAAAGACGAACCGTGGCCAAGGCTTCCAATACAAATTCATCGGGCGATGTCGTTCCATCATAGACAGAAGTGACATCCGCCAACGAAAACTCGGCAAAGGTTGCTTGAAAGTCGGCGTTGGCAGTGAATTCATCGGTAAAGAATTTTGTGGTTTCCGCAATCAAGGCATCCAAATCCAAAGTGGTGGGCTCTTGACCTTGTCCTGGTCGAAAGGCAAAATCAAATTTGGTATGGACCTTTAAAGTGCCGGGAATTTCTGGACCCGACGGAGTCGCTTCGCCCGTATTGGTACCAAGAGCCGTAGCATCTGTCGTCGTGCCACCACCGTTTCTTGATTCGGCCAATAAATTGTTGGATCGAACCGTGGCAGGAGTAGTGGCAGGCGTAGCCGCAAGGGTAGGAGGGTTGGTGGCCCCAGTAAGAGTAGGACCGGCTGTGGTCGCCGCAGGGGTCGCCGCAGGGGTCGCCGCAAGGGTTGGAGGAATGGTGGCACCCGTTAAGGTAGGACCGTTGGTGGTACCAGGCGCTAAAGTTGGAGCACCAGGAGCGGTAGTGGTGCCAGGGGTCATAGTGGGGGCACCAGGAGCCACAGTAGGGGAACCGGGAGCCACTGTTGGAGCGCCAGGAGTGACAGTCGGTGCACCTAGTACCGTCGGCGCTGTTGTCAGGACAGGTGTAAAGGTTGGGAACGTCGTAAATTGTCCAACCATACTCATACTCATACTCATACCGCCACTCATACCTCCCATGCTCTTGCTGCCCTTACTGCTACTCATGCCTTTGCTGCCCCCGCCGGATCGACCTTTGCTCATCATGCCTAGTTGACGACGGCCCTCTCTCTCGTCAGGATGAACTCTCAAACGACGAGTCATTCCTCCTGTTTCTTCACGGCTGCGGCATTGTACCAAGGAGCTCCATCCATCCAAAAGTAGAAACAGAAACACGAAACGGCGGCACCAATCCATCATTCTTTCACAGGTCTTCTTCTTGTTGCTTGTTGAAGTCAACTGTTGTGAGAAAGTGGTCTTGGATAGCCTCCATACACTCACTGTATGATTCTGGTCGTTGTTTCAAACTCGGATTTTTGGCGGAATGTGGTTGGGTCTTTTTCCCAAGTTCTACAGTAGCAGCTACAGTACAGGTATTTATACTTCCGAATACGGTACCTGGGTTCACCCAAATGACATGGTGACATTTTACTATCGAATGTTTTACTTAATTTTGTATGTGCTAGTCACAAGCACATGTAATTACCGTATCGACTCGAGTAATCGATCCAGGCTACTGTCACAGCACATGTTTTGTGACCTATGTAATCGGTCCAGGGAACTTTGCGCGGTCATTTTACTAGTACACTTGTAGAGTACGAAGAGTAAGTACACGTGAAGTTGCCAATAGAATTTGCAACTACAAATCTGTCCGGTAGCACACCTGCTCATCACGTTTTCATGACTTCATGCTTCACCTCCAAATTCCAGTTTTTTCTTCGTACCTGCAAGCCACAGGCTGCTTTCTGCCACAACAAAAGATTTTCTCACATCACATTAAGAAGATATTCAATTAATTGGGCCATCTTTTTGTTTCGTAGTTGGAGGTGAAGATGCCAACCAACGAAAAACACAACATCATCACCATACCTACTACTACTAAAATTAGAGGAGCGCACTTCAGTCCACTGCCTTGGTTGCAATTAAAGAATCAGCAAGAGATATTTGAACGAAATCCAAGAACGAGACATCCGAAAACACCGCACTTCTATCCTCGCGGGGGCGGGCACGCCGAAACCACTTCTTATTTACTTCGGAACAAGAATACACCAAGGATGAATGAGCCTCACCAAGCCACGCCCTTGTGGAAACGAAAAGCATTTGCGCTATTACCAATAGGTATTTTGGGCCTGGCTTTGGTTACCATTGTGGCCGCATATCATGCAACATTTTCGGATCCCAAGCAGTTACTGTTTTTTGAAATGGGACGTGTCAAGACCCCTCCCATTTCCTTGCTCATGTTTGCTGGACGCGGAAGGCGGATTGGACAAATTGGATTTCCACTGGTGGCCGCCTTGTTTGGATGGATATCGCCCACTGTATTTCGAGTCATGGAACAAGAAATGAACAAAAGTGCTACTACTACTAGTAGTACAGGACCATCACACAATTTCCAAGGAACCATTCAGATATTAAAACTTTCTTCCACCATTGCCTTTGTATGTCTGGCCATTGTGGGAGCCATTCCACTCCAAGCCAATGTGGTACAAGTCATGCGACAAGAAGCACCCATTACCATTAGCAGTTTCATTCACCAATTGGCAGCTGCCTTTTTCTTTGCCTTGTGTATTGTTCACATGGGAACTTGGCTCTATTTTTGTCGCTATCGAGCCTCTTCGGACCTCATCTTTTATTACCAAAATTCAAAGATCTCATTTCGATTGAAACTGGCATGCCTCGTCTTGTGTTTTATCCCATTGCCCACGGCCTTTTTGTTGCATCCGATATCTCCTGTGCGCAAACGATTGGCACTCAGTGAAGCTGATGCCGGAGGCATTACCCAATACGCATTGGTGGCGTGTGTGGCGAGTTTTTTTGCATCGTACTCCATGGAATTGTGGCATCACGCTGTCTCGTCAATAGAGGAAGAGGAGGAGGTGAAGGAAGAGACATCCAAGAATAAGAAGAATACTTAGTGCACATGATTCATCAGATTGAAGTCTCGCTACAATAAATGTATATTCTGTACTGTTTGGGATCTTTTTTAAATAATAGCAAAGCAGGTTTCAGCTGCTACTGGTGGGATACTATGAATTCGTCCACAGGCCCACAGTTGTAAAGCCGACAATATATATATATATATATAATGCCATTCACAAGGATATGTCAAGATGGAACAATATTTTCAAAAACGTGCACCAGCATGTGCTGGAACATATGCCCTGTGCGAATGTCACGAAATTGACTCTGCCATCAACCATCAAACCCCACCCCAGAAATGGCTACTTGTAGATAAAGTTATCCAACAGCAGCAGTGGCGAATCGCAAAATCACCCACGCCGCCTACTGTAATGTACGATACCCCCACAATATGGATTATCGAGACTAGCTAGAGCAAAACCCCAAATGTGCAGAAGTTTGTTTGTGAAGGACGAGAGTAAGACATCTTGCATTATAGAATAGCAGTTCTACTACTACTACTGCACCCTGCGGTATGTCCTCCTGCCTCTCGATATATCTTGCAGACTTCTTCCAACAAGGTTTTGGACTCCTCATCCATGTATTGACCATTGAGTTCGGTCCAAGGGACATGATCATGCCGTGTGGGTGTTGCTGCCGCGGCTTGTTGTTGCAATTTCCAAACCAAATCTTTGTCGTTGTGACAATCTTTGATGGCGTTAAAATCCAAATGATGGTCGTGGGCACACGGCTCCAATCCCATCCACGGTTCAAAGGGAGTATCCCGATGTCCCATGGGCAAGGCTTGGAACAAACATGCCAAATAGGGAACATGTTGAGCTGGATCCGGATACAAGTACGTGGCACACTGTTCATAGGCATTGGTATCGCATTCTCCAAAGCCATGTTGACAAGTAATGTTCTATTGCCAGAGGATGGTAAGTTGGCATTGCCAAAGGAAACCACCGTCAAGTTCATGACGTCGTGTCCCAAGGCATTAAAGGCAATCATGAGTTGATCATGGAAAAAGCGTTGACTATCAATGCACAAGGCTTCGACACACACTAGAACTTGTACGGGAGGCACAGTCAGATGGTTGACAGCAGTTGCTTTGCTTGGAGCTGCTGCTGCTGCTGCTGCAACTGCCAACAGGCAAATCAGCGCTACAATCGTTGGCGCTATGGATATCATCTTTTTCTCTGTCTTTCTTTGCTATAATGTATGTATGTCAGTGTCCATTTACTAACAATACTGTAATAGTAGCCAGTCAAGTTAGTGTCATGGTCAGCTCAGGTGCACATAGAAAATCAAATGAATAATTCAACGGCAGCTACATGTATATCCCTCTAACGAACTGGTCGAGTAATAACTATAGGTCGCGCACATTCGCCGCAAGAATGAATCTTTTGTCGGCAACACAAACCGATAATAACACAAAGGAAGCAAACAACAGCTAGCTCAAACAACAATCATTAATGAATCACTGAATGGAAAGTAGTATCAAAATCAACGATGTTCAAAGAGACCCAACTCTACTAGCTAGCTAGCGATATACGACTAGTGGTTTAATTGCTTGTGATTATCTAGCTACATCTAGCTACTAGTAAGTAGCTAGTAGCAGTAGCGCGAAATGACGGCATCCGCATTCGTATTACCCGCCATTCTAGACGTGGCAGCCATAGGGCGCTGGGGTTGCTGTTGCTCCCTGCAGCAAATGTTGGCGTCGATGACATCTATGGCTATTGTCGTCGTCCTTGCACTTGTCCTCCTTATTAACTACTGGAAGAACAAGAAACCTTTCGCGGACATTCCAATGGCACCAGGAAACCATTGGTTATATGGACACATCCATCTGTTCCTGCAAAGCGAAAACTTTGAAGAAGCACTGACACAAATAAGTCACGCCAGTAAGGATGGATTGGTAGGACTGTGGGCTGGCAAGCGTCCCATTGTTTCCGTCTCCGACGTTGATTTGGCAAGAACCATATTGCAAGTTTCTTCTCAACGACATCCACCTCGGTTGGTGTTGCGATTTTTGTACAAGTTTGTGGGCCGGTACAATTTGATCACGTTGAATGGCAAAGAATGGAAATATCATCGTGATACCGTCGCCAGCACTTTTTGTCCGGAATTTTTGCAAGAGAGTCAAATCAGTATGGAACAAGTAGCCATGACGATGGTGCATTCGCTGCAGAAACAAATATTTGCCAACAAAAAGTCCAAGTCGTTACAGATTATGGATGTGGAAGCCCTCATGAAAATGATTGCCATGGACATTTTTGGAAGAACGGCCTTGTCCACCGATCTGGGATCCTGCCAACGGCTTACGCCAACACCCTTGGTCCAGGCCTTTGAATTTCTAATGGAAGATCAAATGGACCGCCTACGATCTCCACTGTTACCCCAACATTTTTTCTTCTCGATTCCAACAAGGCAAAACAAACGGCACCAGCGAGAACGCGATCTCATTCGATGTTTTGTGGCAGACCTTCTCAATGAAAAGAGGGACATCCTCAAGGATGGGGACCGGGACTTGTTATCGCATTTGATCCAGGCTCATGCTTCGACTACTTTGGAACAACGTCGGCAACTTCGTGCTCAAGATATATCCGATGAGGCACTGACCGATGTCCTCATGACCTTATTGCTCGCGGGTCATCATACCATTTCGGCAACCTTGACCTTTTGCCTTTATTTGTTGGCCCAACACCCCGATCAGCAAACTATTTGTCAAGAGGAAATCCAAACAGTCTTGGCGACAACAGCAACAGCTGAGAACGAGAACACAACGGTCCTCCACAACCATAACATGTATCCCTATTGTTCTGCCGTCCTTACGGAAACACTCCGGATCTTCCCTCCCGCGATCCGCACCAGTCGGTACTTGGACCGACCGGTCAAGCTCGAACGAACACACGCAGGTGGAGGCGTTTTTGTAGCTCCTACCGGTACGCGTGTTCATATTCCCATTTGGTCCATTCATCACGACAACCATGTATTCCCACAAGCCGAGTCCTTTCGGCCAGATCGATGGGCCATGCGGTCAAACCCTCTTGGCAATAATGACGACGACAATACCAATCCTCCTTCTAGGAGATGGATCGAACGACCACCCTCCGATACTACAGGTACCATTCCTGCGGGCAATCGAAACGCCATGCTGGCTTTTTCGGCGGGTGCAAGGTCTTGTGTGGGTCGGAACTTTGCCATGCAAGAAGCTGTCCTTGTTCTTGTAACCTTACTGCAGCATTTGGAATTGCAACTAGTCCCGGGGTACCAACTCCAAACCAGTACTCGAAATTTTCTACAGCGCCCCAAGGGTCCCTTGCCGCTCCTAGTATCAACTAGATGACATGGCATGACATGTAACTCTGCATGGCATGGCATCGTGTCGGTAGCAAAATATGCCTATAAATGGATTCGCGAAATTGGGTAGACCAAGGAATCCGAAACGGCTGGTTCCAAATCGACCCATTCCAACCCCTAGTAGCGGCGCCAGTACACCTATCAGTATACCAGTTCCTAATAGCTGGTTGCTAGGAACCACTTCGAAGAAAAACCGAAACAAGTCAAATTCTTGTTCATAATTACCTAAAGTATTCAAGTACCGTGACGAGCTAGGGCTCCATGGTCGCGCAGATGCGTTGACTGCAGAAAGCGCCTGTCCGTGCCCTGAAGGAGGGCATACAGCAGGATGCAGTACTAGCTAGTAGTAGTAGTAGTGCTATTCTGCAAGAAAGGATTTTTCTCTACCTCCTTCACAAAACTGGTGCGTGCTCATTGGAGTTTGATATACTGTAAAGTAGTAGAGTAGCTATCGATAGATAATCCTCTTTCGCGATTCGAGCAAAATATCCAATCCCGAACGGAACCAGGAGTGGCCGGGTTTGGTCGGGTTCGCCATTGTGATTTTAACGGTAACACCGTGATACTGTCGACCGCTCCCATGACTGCTGCTATTACTTTGATCATTCTAAGATTACATAACCACGTCACGTTTAATTCTTTTTAATGAATTGACCACATCACACTTAATTTATTGGAGCACAATTACAGGGCCTAACCTAGCTGATTCGGCAAGTTCGTAGCATGCAGAAAATGCCAGCCTGAGCCCTGGAGCCGTCGTCAAGACGTGTGCTCTCTTGTTCATTCCAAATCGCACATGTTGCATTATTACATCAAATTGCTAGCTATTGTAGTAGAGCATACGGTGCTCTCTCTCTCTCTCTTACACACACACTGTCTATACCAAGCTGCTGCCCGCTACGACTGGACTTCAAGAGCGACCTCTACATCTTGTTTGTCAGTCATGGGCACATCGTCTTCTTCAGCGATGACCTTTAATGATTCCGTGGATTCCACCATCCTTACACCCGAGTCGTGATGCAAATGGTGGAGTCGATTGGCGGCTTTTAAACAATCTTCATAGGTTCCCATCTTCCAGTAACCAATCAGTGCCAACAAGTAGAAAATAGTGGTCGATGACAGACCGAGACGCTCGGATAAACCAGCCTCGTTGATAGCGGTAAAGATAATGGGTGGCAGCCATGACAAACTGATATCGGCAAAGAGGTAAAAGCCCATCAGTTCGGCATCATGTCCCTCCGGTAGAATACTTGCCACAAGCATGTTGGTGGATACTACTTTCATTCCTCCGGTAACACCCCAAAGGGCAATAATTACAAAGGTTTGCGGCTTTTGGTTGGGACCGGTCAAAAAGATCGAGCCCGCATACGTCACGGCGGTCAACCCCAGCAAGGCAATGACCGAGCCTCGAATCGGGTTGAGCTTGCGGGATACATAGGATGACAGAATGGCACCGGGAATGGTGGAGAACAACAATGCCATGGCGGCAATCCCGACATCCATCGAAGTGAATTGTTGTTGGTTGCTGATAAAGGTCAAACCAATGCTGGTTAGTGGTTTAACATCTCCAAAGGCGACGGAATAAAAGAACCACAACAGAGCTCTATTGTTGCGATATAATCCTTTACTGGTACGACCAATTTGTTTAAAGCCTTCGGTCAGTAGAGAGTGTCCTTCCGGCAACGTATTCATGGCAGGTCGTTTCTCAAAGAGAAGGCCCCATGCCACTCCAAAGGTAAGCCCGAGCACCAAGAAACCCAAAAAGGCGGCAATCCGTGCCGTGGCTACTTCGTCGCCTGACACACCCAACGCCAGGGCTACGGCCATGACTGTGACGACAAAGAGAATCACCAAGGCTCCCGTTCCTGCGGTAAAGGTTCTCGTAAAGTCGTTCAACTCGTCCTCGCTGTCGGTGAGCTGTGTTTCAAAACAAACAGAGGGACTTTGTAAGCTACTATCCATGGAACATGACCTAACCTTCTGATGGATTGATTCCTCTCCCTTTGAAATACGTACCTCTGGAAGATAGGCATGCATCGCCAGTGTTAACCCAACCGCATTGCAGGCGGTCAATACCAGAAGGACGAGAAAGGGAAACCACGTGGCTTCCGATAAGAAAATCAATGGAAACAACAAGCAACAATAAATGGCGGCCAATGTCCGTCCAATACGTTGCCTATGATGGGTATAATCAATGACGGCTCCCATGGCGGGGGTCAAAAAGGCCACGGCAATGGACAAGAAGCTAACTAGCGTGGTGACCAAACTGGAGGGTTTAATCCCGTAGACAGTGCCATGGCATTCCGGGATTTCGGTTTCACCTTCGGGGGGTACCACTTCACAACCAGCTTGTAATTCTGTAAAGGGAGAAGAACGAAACAGCAAGAAAGAAGGACTCGGACCATGAGCATTCCAACAGATAACCAGATGAAGGAACACTGCCTTCTACCAACAGTACTGGTACTTACTGGCAAAGTACACAAGCGCTGGAATCACAAAAGCAGCAACCCCAATGGCAGAAACTGCTTGTCCTGACATGCCTAGCAGCCATGCCTGTTGGTGTGAGAGAGTGAGATAGTTATTGGAGTGAATGCATGGATTCAAGGGGGAATCAAAAAGTGAGAACGCAAGTGCCAACCGATCTTTGTATCCAAGATAAAGAAGATTTTGAAGTCCAAAAGGGCATGAATGGATAACCTTTCAAGGAGAACAACACAACACAACCTAGCCTAGCCTAGCCTAGCACAACGCGGCACACACAGCACAGCAACCTACCAACGCTTCGGGATTCCCATGTAGTATTGGCTTCCCACAACAGTGTGGAAAGCAACGTGGCAGCGCTACTACTTCATCCTCGCCGCCATGACTGCCATTGCTACTACCACAGCCACTGCGTGTTACAGTGCTCGAGTTAGTAGTAGAGTCCGTCATAGTTCGCTGTCTAGCAGGCGGGCCCTTGGTCGGGGTGGCCATGGTGGTGGATTCCATATCAACTCTTGTTGTTGATATTGTAGTAGTTATCTACGCGCTAAATACTGCTAGCTAGTGGTAATGTGCAGTAGTTAAGCAGAGTAGGAAGCTGAGTACTAGTAGAGGTGCTTCAGTTGGTTGGCGAGCGAGCTACTCTGTACTACTACTAGCTAGACCTAGTCTAGCTAGCTAGCTGTAGCTAGCTAGAGGTTCTTTGAATTCTTCACTCGTAACATCGATACTGCTAGACTGTTGGCTATCATAGCCATTCCCAGTACTAGTATTAGATGTGCGTAGAATCAACGGAGTCCTTATATGACTCATAAATATTGGACAAGGAGCTCGCGTTCATTATTTTAGTCTGTGAGTAGTCGCTACGTACAGGAAGCGGATCCAGTATCTGGTACTCCAGTATTACACCATGTGTATTTCCGAGTTCATAAAATTGCTTTAAGTAGCACTTTTTATCCTTGTCCGAAATAATTGAAATGACAGCGCGCTCGCTGTGCACGCGTACGTGAGAGATAAGTGCTTGTCGTTGCGCCACAACAGTCACCATGCATCGCGCGCGCTACTTAGCTAGCTTGAAGAATTTTGCGACCAAATAACTTGAAATAACACTTCAACGGGAATTGAAAACAGTCATTTCCTCGGTCATTCCCGCCAAATTTTCAACCACTGTGCGTACCACCAATCTACGTAATGGTCGAGGTGTGGTAAATTCCCCGAACTACTGTGCGTACCTAATGGATTCACCTCTATTCCCTCTTAGCTTCCTGAACCTGGTAGAAGTAGAGGCTATCTTGGGTCTTCCTGGACTACCACTAGCTACCTAGCCAGAGCTAGCAGCTAGCAGCTAGCTCTCAATTACCGGTACGTAGAAGAGATTGGTGCCAAGGGACTACAGTGTTCGATAGTTGGGCGGTTGGAGTTCCACAGGAACGGAATCCGCTTGCATGTCGTTCAGCGCTTTGTCACACGCGGTTGTGTCTTTTGTGCTTGCACTCCTTACTGCTGCTATCAGCTACTAGCTAGTCACAGCTTGTTACCTGATCTTCATCTTGAAAGGCCAAACACCTTCTAATCTGTGCATTTTATTGTAAACATTTCAGGAACATTCCATGGCAACTAGTTTTTTCATCTTCATTTGACTGAAGCACGCAAGGTTTGCGTGCTTCGGAGGTTATTCACGGCGGAGTGAGCCGGTACAAAGCTAATTACTTGGCCAAAATCAGTCAGGCAGACTATCGCATGCAGTTTACTCTGGGTAAGCCAGTGTTAAAAGATGTAATGGCTAGGCCGGGTTTGGCTGACTTGATGCAGGCAAGCTCACGCAATGTTAAGACTGTGGGCCTCCTCATGATTCCATATTATACTTTTCCCACGCTGGCGATCCACTTGCCCGTGCTTCTTTCAAATCGTTCCATTTTTTTCTAGGCGGAGCCCGCATTCCGCCTTTGTATTCATCCAGTATTCTTCGAACCAAAACCAAATCCGGATCGGTCGTTTTCCATTGCCATAACTTATCCTCCATGACAGCAATTTTTCCCACGTCGGCATAAAATCTGAGCAATTCGCGTTCATTGCGAGGGCCTTTTCCAATCCACTTTCCATCGTTGTTGTAGTCACGAGAAGGTTGCATGCCTTTCTCATCAAGAAGATTCAACAGTGTGACGACCCCGCATACTTCCGTGTTGCCGCTACTGCCACCGCCACTGCCACCACTAGAAGATAGCTTCGTTTCACTGCCATCTTTCTTTATTTTTGTCTTTGTCTTCTCGTCGTCAGGTTCTCCTTTGATACTCGCATTGTTTGCCGTCTTCTTCGGTTTCTTCTTCGTCGGCGCGGCACCAAGGCCAGAATCTTCGTCGTAGACTTCTTTCTTTACCCGAATTCTTTTTGTGTGTGACATTCTCGCCAGGTATGAAAAAAGGCTACAATTAACAAGTTGTTAGCGACTACTAGATAATCAAAAGCAATTAAACCATTAGTCAATCCACTAGTTGGGACGAGAGGATGTTGCAATGAGAAGAATGTTGTTTTGTTGCCGATGTTGTTGATGCATGCATGAAAATCTGAACAATCCGTTGAGCGATAATAAAGGTGCGGATTTCGGCATCGCC
>Ga0163149_10007044_pt1 | contig 11394 bp, 9 predicted proteins | sample OliLakLV19MP5G1_FD_148604 | JGI IMG/M metagenome (GOLD analysis project Ga0163149, IMG submission 148604) | Freshwater microbial mat bacterial communities from Lake Vanda, McMurdo Dry Valleys, Antarctica - Oligotrophic Lake LV.19.MP5.G1 | ecosystem: Environmental > Aquatic > Freshwater > Lake >...
CCCGTGCCAACGACAATAAGAGCGAGTTTGTCGGTTTTGCCGCGCATGAACTCAAGAACCCACTCACATCGGTGAAGGGCTATGCTTCCACCCTTAGCGGGAGTATGGTAGATATGCTCAATGCCGACCAAATTCGCAACTTTGCCACCATCATCCACTCTAACGCAGAACGGATGCAAGGCATTATTGACGATTTGCGCGATATTGCCGCCATTGATGCGGGTAAATTCAAAATCAACCCCGAAGGCATGTCGCTACGCGCCGCCGTTTTAGATGCGCTCATCACCATCCAAGACCAAATTACCGCCAAAGGGCAAATCATTGATAACCAAATTGATGAAAGCCTTCCATCTGTTTTAGGTGATAATAAACGTATCATTCAGGTGATGACCAATTTCATCAGCAATGCCTATAAATATAGCCCACCAGGGGCAACCATCACCATTCATGCCAAACCAGACAAACGCTATATCAGCCGAAAAGGGCAATTTGTGGGTGAGGTGATGATTATTAGCATCACTGACACAGGCATCGGTATGAGCGATGATGACCTCAAGAAAATTTTCCGTGTGGATTATTTTCGCAGTGAAAATGAACTGGCACTGCAAGAAAAAGGCACGGGTCTGGGGATGATGATTACCAAGCGTATCATTGACGGGCATGGCGGCGAAGTCTGGGTCGAAAGTGAACTTGGCAAAGGCTCTACATTCGCCTTTGTGATACCACTCGCCCCACAACAACAACCCCTTCAGGGTGCGCCAGCATCGGATTAATTTTTTCGGAGAAATAAAAAATCCCCTCATGCGGGGGGATTTTTGTTGTCTATCTAATAGGGATTAATTCTCAATATGGGGTGCGAGTTGCTTTTCGATTTTCGCTTTTTGTTGAAAACCGGTAATCCGCACAACGGGCTTGCCATCTTTGAACAAGATAAGGGTGGGAATACCCATAATCCCCAATTGACGAATAATGCCCTGATGTGCATCGGCATCGAGTTTGCCCACGACCATCTTGCCTTCATAGTCACTAGCAAGTTCATCTACGATGGGGGCAATCATCTTGCAAGGTCCGCACCATTCTGCCCAAAAATCCACCAATACAGGGGTGGTAGAGCTTAATACGGTATCGTGAAAATTTGCTTCGGTCACTTCTAGGGTGAGTTTTTCCATGTGATTATCGTACTCCTTATATCCATTTTTTTGAAAATTCAGCACACTATCTATTATAATCAGAAACATCGCTGAATAAACGACTCGGTTGAATGATTGATATGATTATGGACGCATCCCCACTACCAGAACTTACCAAACGCCAAGAAGAAATTTTGGCGCTCATCATCCACAACTACACCCAAAAGCCAGAACCCGTGAGTTCTAAGGTGTTGGCAGAAAATTCTGCCCTCAACCTGAGTTCTGCCACCATCCGCAACGAAATGGCGGTCTTAGAAGATTTAGGCTATATCCAAGCACCCCATACATCGGCGGGCAGAATCCCCAGCCAGAACGGGTATCGCTATTTTGTGAAGCATCGCATCCATGCCGAAAGTAGCGCCCTCTCTAACTCTGAGCAAAAACATATCACGAGCAAATTTTTATCGCAACCACTTGCCACCGAAGGCTGGTTGCGCTTGGCGGCGACTGTTTTGGCACGGACATCGCAAAGTGCCTCGCTAGTGACAGCACCAATTGTCGAGACCAGTCGCTATAAACGCCTAGAACTGATTTCAATTCAGGGACGGCTGGTGTTGATGGTGCTGGTATTGCATGGGGGCATTGTGCAACAACGGATGCTCAATTTGGCAGATCCCATCAACCAAATGCGCCTAGAAGAGGTTGCCAATGTCCTCAATGGCTTATTTGCCGATTTATATACCCCACAACTCCGCCTCAGAATTACCCATCTCACCCAATTAGAACGCGAGGTAGCAGATTTGGCGGTGGAACTGATGGAACAATCCGACAACGACCAAACCCGCCTCATTTACCGCGATGGTCTAAGCGAAGTGATTGGGTCTTTTACCGATGGCGAAGGCGCACAGCAGATGGTACGGGTATTAGAAGAACGTGCCTTTTTGGAGGTCATACTCAACGATATGGCACAAGGGTCGCAAGAGGATGTCCGTGTGATTGTGGGGGGTGATGGTCGGTGGGAAGAGCTAAACCGCCTTAGCCTCATTTTTAGTCGGTATGGCATCCCTGGTCAACTGAGTGGGGCAATCGGCATTTTGGGACCCACCCACATCAATTATGGGCGGGCGATTAGCACCGTGCGTTATGTCTCTGGATTGATGACCAGTATGCTGGCAGAATTTTATACCCCAGAAGAGTCATAAATTGCCCGAAGGTTACTCTAGTAACACGATTTTCCTCACCAGAGGCGGAAGCCTCTGGCTAACCGATTTGTAAAAGCACGCTAAAGGACAATACCGTTAAGTTAGCACCTTAAAAACATCCCCTATCCCCCTGCCCCTTATCCCCACCGAGTGGGGAAAGGGGAGAAAACCGTTTCTAGGCGAGGTTTTAGCCCCGCTCCAATTTTTGAGGAGGGGTTGGGGTGGGGATAAAAAACCTTAACTTAACGGTATTAGCCTTTAGTGCGCTTACAATATCGTGAATTATGAGCGTGCAGGCGCGGTCACAACGGGCAGTTTTTAATAGCGTAAACAAGGTCTCGGCAGGCGCGGAATGCACTTGCCAAGACCATCACAATTTATTTTGGGTTAATTGCATAATCACTGACTAATTCTTCTGGATTAGGATAGTAATGTGGAATTCCAGGCGCTAAAACAGATTCACCTGCTTTTTCTTTGTTGAATATCGTTTCATTCAAAGATAATAATTGCGCCAACATATCCCCTTCTGGGTCAAAACCATAAGCCGATATAACGGCATTATCTAATGTGGCGTGCAATTCTCGTAATTCGTTCTTACCTGGCATCTCTAATGATTTATAAATTTGCCTCAATGATATCCCTGTCTGCGATTTTTCTTGTATAGTGTGACGATAAGCCAAAATGGTGCGAGTGCAATCGGCAATGGCTCGAATTTGTTCAACTGTTGGGTTTTGTGGAAATGGGAAGGTATTAAATACGGTATTCGATGTATAACGATAGTCAGATTTGAGTGTTGAACCTTTTTCGGTGAACCATAACCAATGTAACGATGATTGCAAAATGCCAAAATTATAATCATCTTCAAATGCAAAAACTTGCAGGGCACCGTCAGGGCGAATAGGATGCTTAACGAATACAAAGATAGGTCGTTTTGTGACCCGTGAACACACAATATAATGTGATAATGGGGCAATGGCTTCTATCATTGAATCACGGGTAAAACCATGTTTCCACCAATTATCTAAGAATTCTTGGTGAAGATAATCAGTTTTAGCCTCTGGATTCGTTTTAAGTAATTGTGCATTTTTAATCTTCTCTTCACGGGCTTTTGCTTCACGCTCTGGTAAGACAGTCTTTTGGATATGCTTAAAGGCTTCTATAAAGCGTTGTGCTTCTAAAATTGAATACTGATTCATATCAATTACAAAGCGAGTTGGTTGAGCAAATGGTTGTGATAAAAAATCATCCCCTGTAAGAAATGGGAAGATGACATCTCGACTAAATAAATCTGATGATTGCATCTTTTGTGCCTGTTCAGGCGATAAGACGAAGCCATCATTTTTAGGGATTAAGCCTTGAAAAGTCTTTTTAGGCTTTTTATTACAAATCAATTGATGTGCGCCACTTACATCCGTTTTGGGCGATAAGCTACTGCTGATAAGTGGTACTTCAAGCATATTCATGCCTTCATCTACCCATAAGCGGGCAGGTTTATAAGGTGATTCGCCTTTGCTCCAACAAGCAATCGAAATATGTACTTTGGCTTCACCTGACCATTGTAATGATGAATATGCCTCATAAATTTTGCCATTGTTGGCAACGATATAATCTAATCCGCCTACGCGCGAATAATTTTGCCGAATGGTGTTCGTGCCGACCAACCCTGCACGCGCCCCATCTTGCATAAGTTCATGTGCTTTCCGAAACCAATATACACAATAATCGGCATTGTTCGGCACTTTTGGAAATGCTTTCCGAACACGATGGGCATATTCCGCGCTATGCTCAACTTTGAGCAATTTCGCCCCTAAATAGGGTGGGTTGCCAATGCACGCATCAAAATCACCCCAATCGGCGAACAGTGCATCTTCGGCACGAATATTATCATCTAAATCATCCAATGGGAGTGCTTTTTCAGATAAGCCTAATTCATCAATCGTCAATTTCTTGGCTATCATCATCGAAACCCGTGCAATTTCGACTGCCACAGGTTTGATATCAAACCCAAAAAATTGTTTAATATTTACACTTTGGGATGTATTTAAATCAAGTAATTCACCTAAACTCGCAAGTTTATCAACAATCTGGCGCTCTAACCCCTTCATAGCACGATAGGCGATATATAAAAAGTTACCACTTCCACAAGCAGGGTCTAATACTTTGTAATGACATAAGGCTTGGTGAATATCTTTAAGTTCTTGGACGGTGTTTGCCGATACAATTTTATCTGCCCAGGGACGCACAATGACAGGATTCACAATACATCGAATATCTGCTTCGCTAGTGTAATGTACCCCAAAATCATGTCGTTCATCTTTATCCATCGTTTTTTCAAAGATTGTGCCAAAAATCTCTGGTCGGATTTTTGACCAATTAAAATTACACATTTCCCGTAATCTACGAATCTCCTCAGAGGATAGATTAGGCAGGTTGATATCTTTGAATAAACCACCATTAAAATATTGGACATCATAAAAACGCCCTACCGATACACCAGAACGTTTATTCATCACTGTAAACAACAAAAATAATAAATCATGTGCTTCGCGGGGATTATCTTTCACCTCATCAATAATGCGTGTAAAAGTATCGCGTGGTAACATGCCAATATTCTCAGCAAACATGGCAACCATACATTGTAGGACAAAATGCAAGGCTTGTTCTTTAGGAATATTTCGTTTTGATAGCGACTTGAATAATTCTGCTAATTGGTATGCCGCATCTTGAGAGAGTTCTCGTAAATTATCAGGTGACTTAAAAACGGGTTTTTGAGGTATGGGTAATAAAAAGCTAATTGCACCCCATTCGGTTGTCAAATTTTGTGTTTTGATTTTCGTCATTGGGTAACTGGTCTGATAGTGCATATCGTAAACCCATAGCTCATCAAAGTTACACAAAATCATGTAATGGGTATTAGGTGCAAGTTGTTGCCAATAACTAAAGGCTTGTCCGTAATGTTTTTGCAAGTCTTCACCGCGTTTTTTCATCTCAATGAGGACTTTGCTAGGAATAATCAAATCAGCGAAACGAGTTGTAGATTTTTCATCTGTTTTGAATTGAATGCGCGACTCGGCGGTGGCATCTGCGCCTTTTATTCCATCAGCATAACCGAGTGCTACAAATAGACGGTCTAAAAAGATTTGCGCCTTACCTTTTTCATCACCTGTAATATGATTCTGAAAATAGATTATAAATTCTTGTAGATTTTTCTCTAAAGTCATGTCATTTCACCTAAAATGATAAATCCTCACATGGTTACTATAGCACATTTTTTCATCTTTTTGCCAAAATCCTCAAAATGGCTTACACTGTATAACGACAAAAAGAAGTAAGTAAGCTAAAATAACTAACTGGTTTTGGAGAAAAAAGGAGTTCTTTTAATGAGTGACTCACAACTTAATTTTAATACCACCGAATGGTACTATCCCGCCGAAGATATTGTTAAAAATGCCCATATCCCCGATTATGAAGCCGTTTATGCCGAAGCCACCGCAGACCCACTCGCATTTTGGGCAAAACGCGCCGAGACGCTCGATTGGTATCAGAAATGGGATAAGGTACTGGATGATAGTAACCCGCCGTTTTATAAATGGTTCACAGGCGGCAAGACCAATATCATCCTCAATGCCCTAGACCGTCATACCAAGACATGGCGCAGAAATAAAATCGCCATCATTTGGGAAGGCGAAAATGGCGAAAAAGTCACCATGTCCTATTGGCGACTGAATCAAGAGGTCTCCAAATTTGCCAATGTCCTCAAGAGCATGGGCGTAAAAAAAGGCGATAGAGTCACCATTTATATGGGGCGGACGGTGGAAATTGTCATTACGATGCTGGCATGTGCCAAAATCGGCGCACCGCACAGCGTGATTTATGGCGGATTTTCTGAGCAAGCTATTGCTGACCGTATTGAAGATAGCCAAAGCCGTGTGTTAATTTGTTCCGATGGGGCGTGGTTGCGCGGGAATATTGTCCCCCTCAAAGAAAATGTGGATAAAGCGATTGACCGTTCCCCCGTGGTGGAGCATGTGATTGTCCACAAACGCACAGGCACACCTGTCACCATGCAACAAGGACGTGATTATTGGTGGCATGACCTCATGGCGCTCCCCATTGCCAGTACCAAATGCGAGACGGAACAACTCGATTCAGAAGACCCGCTTTTTATCCTGTATACCAGTGGTACAACAGGCAAACCCAAAGGTATTTTGCACACACACGGCGGGTATCAGGTTTATACATCTACCACGCTCCAATGGGTGTTTGATATTAAGGATGAAGACCGTTTTTGGTGTGCCGCAGACCCCGGTTGGATTACAGGACATAGCTATATCGTCTATGCGCCCCTTATCATCGGTGCGACCAGTATTTTATATGAAGGTGCGCCCACCTTCCCCTATCCCGATAGATGGTGGCGGATTGTTGCCGATTATGGTGTGACCATTCTCTATACATCGCCCACTGCCATTCGCGGATTGATGCGCTTTGGTGATGCGTGGCCCAATCGTCACGATTTGAGCAGTTTGCGTCTATTGGGTAGTGTTGGCGAGCCAATCAATCCAGAAGCATGGCGCTGGTTCTATAATGTCATCGGCAAGGGCAGATGTCCGATTATGGATACATGGTGGCAAACCGAAACGGGCGGATTTATGATAACGCCGTTGCCATCGGTGGGACTCAAACCCGGCAGCGCCACCCGCCCCTTCCCTGGGATTGTGGTGGATGTGGTGGATGAAGAGGGAAATTCGTGTAAGCCGAATGAAGATGGCAAATTGGTCATCAAAACGCCGTGGCCCAGTATGCTCCGCACAATTTATGGTGATGATAAGCGTTATGTAGAGCAATATTGGTCAGCGTATGCCAAGCAAGGGTGGTATTTGGCGGGAGATTCTGCCCGCAGAGACGATGACGGCTATATTTGGGTGATAGGGCGCATTGACGAGGTGATTAAGGTCAGTGGGTATCGCTTAGGCACGGCAGAAATCGAGAGTGGGTTGGTCAGCCATAACGCAGTCGCAGAAGCCGCCGTGATTGGCGTACCAGACGAAGTGCGCGGTAGCGTGATTTATGCCTATTGCATCCTCAAAACGGGCAAACAAGCCAGCCATGAGCTAGAAGCTGAACTAAAAAATCATATCCGCCACGAAATTGGACCCATCGCCGTACCCAGTAAAATCGAATTTGTATCGTCATTGCCAAAAACGCGTAGTGGCAAAATTATGCGCCGTGTCCTAAAAGCACGGGCGATGGGCTTGCCCGAAGGCGATGTGAGTACGCTGGAAGAATAATCCATAGGTTGCACCGATACACTGCACCGATTATCATTGTAGGGACGGCATATATGCCGTCCTTTTGCGATATATAAGGAGACCCTATGGCAGATACACCCGAAATCAGAGATTTATTACGCCTCAACCGCAATAGTCGTACATTAGTACAAGGCAACGACCGCGCCGCCGCCCGTGCCATGCTTAAGGGCATCGGACTCACCGATGAAGACCTCGCCAAGCCGATTATCGCCGTTGCCAACACATGGACAGAGGTCGGTCCGTGTAATTTTCATCTGCAAATGCTGGCACGCAAGGTCAAAGAAGGTATCAAACGTGCTGGTGGAACACCGCTCGAATTTAATACCATCAGCATTAGCGATGGCATCACCATGGGGACAGAAGGCATGAAAGCCTCGCTCATGAGCCGTGAAATGATTGCCGATAGCATTGAATTGGTGGTGCGTGCCAATTATTTTGATGGGGTGATTGCCCTTTCGTCATGCGATAAGACCCTACCAGGGACCATTATGGCGCTCCAACGGCTGGATTTGCCCTCGCTCATGCTGTATGGTGGGACGATTTTACCGGGCAGATTTGAGGGGGAATATCCACTCAAAAATAAAAAAGGGGAAATCGAATTCGATAAAGACATCAACATCGTCCATGTGTTTGAAGCCATTGGCGCACGCGCCGCAGGCAAAATAGACGATGCCGCCCTCAAAGCCATTGAAGATGTCGCCTGCCCAGGACCAGGGGCATGTGGTGGGCAATTTACTGCCAATACCATGTCTACCATCGCCGCGATTATGGGCATTTCACCCATGGGTATGAACGACGTGCCTGCGGTGTATCCAGAAAAAGAAGATGTGGCGATGCGGGCGGGTGAATTGCTCATGCGCCTGATTGAACAAGACCTCCGCCCCAGCAAAATTATCACCCGCGCCACCCTCGAAAATGCCATCGCGTCCGCCGCCGCATCGGGTGGTAGCACCAATGCGGTTCTGCATACCCTCGCATTTGCCCGTGAGGCAGGGATTCCCTTCACCATAGACGAAATCGAAGCCATTTCTAATCGCACCCCCCTGATTGTGGATATGACCCCCACAGGCACGTATAACGCGCTGGATATGTATAAAGCCGGCGGGATTCGCCTTTTGGGACAGCGGATGCTGGAAGGCGGGTATCTGGATGGGTCTACACTCACGGTCACAGGCAAAACATTGGCGGAAGAATGTGCCTCTGCTATCGAAACTGAAGGGCAAAAAGTGATTGTGCCATTGGATTCTCCCATTAGCCATCATGGGGGATTATTTATCCTCAAGGGCAATCTTGCAATCAATGGCAGTGTGGTCAAACTCAAAGGTGATGAGCCACAATATCATAAAGGACGCGCCCGTGTGTTTGAGCGCGAAGAAGATGCCATGACCGCCGTGCAAAATCAGCAAATTGTGGCGGGTGATGTGGTGATTATCCGTTATGAAGGTCCCATTGGCGGGCCGGGTATGCGCGAAATGCTCAGTGTGACCGCCGCACTCGTGGGGCAGGGACTTGGGCAAAGCGTGGCGTTGCTGACCGATGGACGTTTTTCTGGGGGAACACGCGGGTTAATGATTGGGCATGTCGCGCCAGAGGCGATGATTGGTGGCACAATCGGACTCGTTCATGAAGGTGACATCATCGAAATTGATGTGGCAAATCGCGCCATTAACCTGTTGGTGGATGATTTTGAACTCGAAGAACGTCGTGCCAAGTGGGTCGCCCCAAAACCAAATTATGCGCGTGGTGTTATGGCAAAATATGCCAAATTGGTCAAGCAAGCCGATGATGGTGCTGTGACCAACGTTCTATAAATCGGGATAACCTCTGTAGGGGTTTGCCGTGGCAAGCCCCTACACGCGATATGGAGATTCTATGAAATATATCGCATTTCTCAGAGCCATCAATGTGGGTGGACGGCGCGTTAAGATGGATGTCCTGCGTGACATATTTATTGGCATAGGCGGGTTATCGCAAGTAGAGACATTTATCGCCAGTGGCAATGTCATCTTTTTATCCGACACACCCGCCAAAGCCCTAGAAGCGCATATCGAAACCGTTCTAGCCGAAAAACTCGGATATAAGGTGGAGACATTCATCCGCACCACCGATGAAATCATTCGAATCACCCAATACACGGCGTTTGCACACTATAACCCAGAAGCCGATTCTCTGTATGTCGCATTTTTACCCGATAACCCGCATGAGGATGCGATTGCCAAACTCTATACATTTGCCAATGACCTAGACGAATTTCATGTGAACGGGCGTGAGCTGTATTGGCTGTGCCATAAAAGTATTAGCGAATCGAAATTTTCTAATACCAAACTCGAAAAGGCGCTAGGGATGCCCGCCACCGTGCGCGATATTTCCACCATCAAAAAACTTGCCACCAAATATCCCTGATATTGCCGTTGACTTATATGTAGACCAGTTGGTATAATAAAGCCATAAGGATGACAAAATGACCAATACTACCCGTGAGCAATTACTCGATATTACGTGCCAATTGTTGGAGGTACAGGGTTATCATGCCACTGGACTGAACGAAATTATTCAGACCAGCAAAACCCCCAAAGGCTCGTTATATTATCATTTTCCGGGGGGGAAAGATGAACTCACGGAGCAGGCGCTCAACCAGACAGGTAAAATCGTCTTGGAACGCATCAAAAACAATTTAGATGTGTATGATGACCCCGCAGAAGCCGTAGCCACATTCATCCGCACATTGGCGGGGTATGTGGCACAATCTGAATATCGCACAGGCGGGCCCATCACCACAGTGGCATCGGAGACGGCAGGCACAAATGACCGTTTGCGGTTGGTGTGTAAGACGATTTATGAGGCGTGGCGTGGGGCATTTGCTGATAAATTTATTCAGAGTGGCATGTCGCTCACACGGGCGCATCGTCTGGCATTTGCGGTGTTGGGTCTGATAGAGGGTGGCATCATCCTCACCAGAACCTATCATGATACCCAACCCCTGCTCGATATTGCCCAAGAGGTCGAATTGCTCATCCACGCTTAAATATGTCGGATGTCAAAAAACCGTGTCGCTATTATCACACGGTTTTTTAGTGGTAATAAAATATATAGACTGGTCTATAAAAGGAGTAATATCAATATGAAAATCGCTATTTTTGGTGGTACAGGCAAAACAGGCAAGCACCTCGTCTTAGAGGCACTCAATGCGGGGCATGATGTGACCATATTGGCACGCACGCCGTCTAAAACTGGGGATAGAACATCCCGCTTTGCAGATTATACAAGGCGACCTTGCCAATGTATCTGCCATCGAAACCACGATAGCAGGTGCAGATGTGGTGATGAGTGTTTTGGGACCCACACCCAAGCAAACCCCATTTGCGATTAGCATAGGCATCACGAATATTCTCACTGCCATGAAAAAACATGGTGTAAACCGTCTGGTGATTAGCGCAGGGGCAGGTGTTGGCGACCCCAACGACAAGCCAAAATTTGTTGACCGCCTCGCCAAAGTTGCACTCAAAACCCTCTCCAAACAGGCGTATGAGGATATGAATCGTGTTGTGGAAATTATCAAAGCATCGGATGTGCAGTGGACAGTCATCCGTGTGCCGATGCTCACCGACCAGCCGAAAAAGAATAAAATTCGCATGGGGTATTTAGGCGGGGATGTGGGGATTCGCCTGAGCCGTGCAGATATGGCAGAGTTTATGTTGCATAAGGGGCTAGATAAAGCCCATCTGCATAAAGCCCCTGTGATTAGCAATTAAT
>Ga0163149_10007050_pt1 | contig 11388 bp, 7 predicted proteins | sample OliLakLV19MP5G1_FD_148604 | JGI IMG/M metagenome (GOLD analysis project Ga0163149, IMG submission 148604) | Freshwater microbial mat bacterial communities from Lake Vanda, McMurdo Dry Valleys, Antarctica - Oligotrophic Lake LV.19.MP5.G1 | ecosystem: Environmental > Aquatic > Freshwater > Lake >...
GCTCCCTACACCGCTGAAGCGTTGGATGAGTTGGAGTCCGCGTTGGCGAGTGCGGCGTTCGCCGCCAGTGTATCGCCAGCGAAATTGAAGACGCGACGCAAGGGCGCAACAAAGGCTGCTGTTTTGACTGCGATCAAGCCGGTGGTGGCAACTCCGCCGATGCCCGCGTCCAGCAAACCTGTGAAGAGAAAGAAGCCCGCCGCTGCGCCAGTCGAAGCGGCGGAGCCGCCATCACCGGCCAAGAAGAAGGCGGCTTTTCGGAAGGGGAGCAAGCTGAAGGAGTGATGTTCGCTCTCTGTGGCCGCACCTCAAAGCGAAAACTGGCCAGCGAACCCGTAAAAGCGAACATGCCAACGCACCGCCGAGGCGAACAACCGCCCAATCAGGCCCCGCGAATCACCATCGGCACGTGCCCCGACGCCACATCAAACCGCCGCGCCGACTCCACGTTGAGCGCAGAGTCGTCGAAAAATATGTCCGCCCCAAAAGGCTTCCAGAAATGGGCCTTTGTCGCGGCCGCCCAGGAACAGGGCTTCGTCGATGCGCACGTCCCACTGCCGCAGGGTCATGATCACGCGTTTGTGTGCTGGGGCCGAGCGGGCGGTGACCAAGGCGGTGCGTAGCGGTGATTGATGGACCGGGAAGGCGGCTTGAATGCGGTGCAAAGCGGCCAATACTCCGCGAAACGGGCCGCCCGAGAGTGGCTCTGACCAACGCTCGGATTCGTGGCGCGAGAACTCCGCCAAGCCGTGCTCATCGGAAATGCGTTGTGATTCGTCACCAAAGATGACGGCGTCGCCATCAAATGCGATGCGCAACTGATCACTTGCACGCGTCGGTGCTTTGCTTGGCAAGATGGTGGCGGCGGCGACACCGGCGGCAAGCGCACTGGTCACGTCCTCGGGATGCGCAGACAAGAACAACTGCGCGCCGAAGGGCTTGATGTACGGAAACGGCGCGGCACCATTGGTGAACGCGGCGCGCACGATGTCCAAGCCATGGCGTTCAATTGAATTGAAGATGCGCAATCCCGTATCAGAGGAATTGCGCGACAGCAGGATGACTTCGACGCGCGGTAAGTCCGCCGTGCTGTGTGCATTCAAGGCCAGTAGTTTGCGCACCAAAGGAAACGCGATGCCCGGCCCCAGCGGGTCTTCTTCGTGGGATCGTTGAAAGTCTGCATAGGCATCAAGGCCTTCACGCTCGAACAGTTCGTGGCTGTCCTCCATGTCGAACAGTGCACGCGATGAAATAGCGACCACGAAGGCGCTATCTTTGCTGGCAGCAGATGCTGAGCGGTGCTCGCTCATCGGGCTGCCAGCAGCCGCATCAATGGGCAAATTGCTCATTGAGAATGCGCTCTTCGAGATGCTGTTCGGGATCGAACAACAAGGTCACGGTGCGTGTGGTGGATTCGCGAATGACCACTTCGACGATATCGCGCACCTCGGACGAATCGGCGGTCGCACTCACTGGCCGCTTGTAGTGATCCAGAATCTCGAAGCGCACCTCGGTGTGCGCGCGCAAAATCGCGCCGCGCCAGCGCCGTGGTCGAAACGGGCTGATTGGCGTCATTGCCAGCACCGAGCTGTCCAAGGGCAGGATTGGCCCGTGCGCAGACAAGTTATAGGCTGTGCTGCCGGCGGGTGTCGATACCAACACACCGTCGCAAACCAACTCCTCCAAGCGTACTTCGCCATTCAATGACACCCGGATCTTGGCGGCCTGCTTGGTTTGCCTTAATAGCGACACTTCGTTGAACGCCACCGCTTCCACCGTGTTGCCTGACTCGGATTGCGCAATCATCTCCAACGGACGAAGCACCGCCGGTTGCGCACGCATGATCCGTTCGACCAGATCGTCCGGCCGATGCTGGTTCATCAAGAATCCCAAGGTGCCCGCCTTCATGCCGTATACCGGCTTGGCATAGGTGCGATGGCGATGCAGGGTCTGCAGCATGAAGCCATCACCGCCCAAGGCGACGATGACGTCGCAATCGGGCACGCTGCACTCGCCATAACGCGAACGCAACGTCTTCAAAGAGTCCTGTGCCTCGGGAGTTTTGCTGCCCTCAAAGGCAAGACGAGGCGGGGTTGACATGACTTCTCCAGTGGCGAACTACACGTACGGCGATAGGACCACGCGAAGGCTAACGGTGCAAGGCAATGTGGGAGCGGCGGCCGCCCTTACCGTTCCTCTGTCGCGGAGCAAGCAGTCTCAGGAACGGGTCGTGGCGACGCAGCTTGCCTTGGGGAAGGAGGGCGCCGCTCCCGCAGCGCTGCTGTTTTCGCCAACATCAAGAGCAGCCGCGCAGGAGCGCGTCCCTCCCAGAGCAAAAGCAACTCGCTGTCGCCGGGAGCACCCTTCTCCAAGGCGATGTGGGAGAGGCGGCAGCCAGAAGAGGCTTTGCTCCCAGGCAAACCCTTTCGCGGCTTCCGCCGCTCCCACACGCCGCGCCCACGTCCGCCTTTAAACCGCTACCGCTCCGCGTACGTCACCAGCTGCGCCAAGCGCCGCACGGCCACCGACACCGTTGGGTAGTCGGCCGCACGCTGAGCGCGGATCTCGGAGAACATCTGCAGGGTGAAGCGCAGGGCGGGGTCGTCGCGCTCTACCCAAGTCGAGACACGCTGCTCGATGGCGGTGTCCTTGTCGTCAAGCAACTGCGCAACGAGCGCACTCTGTTGCGACTGCAATTCATCGCGGAGAACACCGCGAGCCAGTGCGTGCCAGCGACCATCCACCGGCAGCGCTTCAATGCGGTCTGCCAACCATCGCAGATGCAGCACTTGTCCGACTTCTGAGCCGATGCGGCCCACGTCGATCACCGACACACCATGATCGTGAGCCACTTCGATCATGTCCAGGGCCGAGCCCAGCTGTGGCAGCAGTGACAGGCGCTCCGCCAAATTCTGCGGGAAGCCAAGATCCAGCCAACGCGCGCGATCCTCGGCGAATTCGCGCTTGTCGTCGTCACTCAAGACGCGAGCCAAACCGGCCGACAGTTCCGCCATGCCGGGTTGGTAGCGCGCCACCGAAGCAGCAATGTCGCGGCGTTCGCTGGCGGGGCGTTGCAGCAATGTCGCGGCGTTCGCTGGCGGGGCGTTGCAGCAGCCAACGCGTCATCGCCCGCAACACATTCCAGATGCGCATCAGCGCGTCGACTTGGGCACTCTCGCTGACCTTGCCATCCAGCGCATCAATCTCACCCCACGCCTGCCGTGCATCGATGACTTCGCGGGCGATGCTGTAGGCCTTGGCGACCGCCGCCGAACTTTCGCCGGTGTCCTCTTGCATGCGCATGACAAAGGTTGAGCCCATCCGATTGACCATCGAATTGGTCACCGCAGTGGCGATGATCTCGCGACGCAAGCGATGCCGCTGCATGTGCTCGCCGTACTTTTCGCGTAGCGGCTCGGGAAAGTAACGCGACAGTTCCTTCGACAAGTAAGGATCTTCGGGGACGTCGGAATCCAACAACTGCTGGAAGGCCACAATCTTGGAATAAGACAGCAGGATCGACAGTTCCGGCCGAGTCAAACCCAAACCACGCGCCTTGCGCTCCGAAAGTTGAGCATCGGACGGCAGAAACTCGATCGCGCGATCCAACAGACCCTTTGATTCAAGCGTTCGAATGAAGTGCTGTTTGGAGCCGAGACGGGTAACGCTCATTCGCTCCATGAGGCTGATGGCCTGGTTCTGCCGATAGTTGTCGACTAGCACCAGTTGCTCGACCTCAGCGGTCATCTGCGCCAACAGCGCATTACGCTCGGCCAACGTCATTTCTTCGCGGGCCACCGCGTCGTTCAACAGAATCTTGATGTTGACCTCGTGATCCGAAGTGTCAACGCCGGCCGAGTTGTCGATGAAATCCGTATTCAGCAGGACCCCGTTCTGCGCGGCCTCGATGCGGCCGAGTTGGGTCATCCCGAGGTTGCCGCCCTCGCCCACCACCTTGCAGCGCAGCTCACAGCCATCGACGCGAATGGCATTGTTGGCACGGTCACCGACGTCGACCGGGGTCTCGTTGGCGGCTTTGACATAGGTGCCGATGCCGCCGTTCCACAACAGATCGACCGGCGCCTTCAGAATCCATGAAAGAAGTTCGTTAGGGGCCATCGCCTCGATCAAGGGGTCGATACCCAGCGCCTTGCGCGCATCCAGGCTCAACGGGATGCTCTTGGCATGCACTGCGCGGCCAAATGCCGCCACCCGCTGAGATCAGCTCGCGGTCGTAGTCTTCCCAGCTCGAACGCGGCAGCGCGAACAAGCGCGAGCGCTCAGTGAAGCTGCGTGCCGCACTGGGGGTGGGATCAATAAAGATATGGCGGTGATCAAACGCCGCAATCAAACGAATATGGGTAGACAACAGCATGCCATTACCAAAAACGTCGCCGGACATGTCACCAATGCCAACGCAGGTGAAATCCTGGCTTTGGCAGTCACGCCCCAGCGCCCGGAAGTGGCGTTTGACCGACTCCCAACCGCCCTTGGCGGTGATGCCCATGCCTTTGTGGTCGTATCCCACCGAGCCACCCGAGGCAAACGCATCCCCCAGCCAATAGCCGTGTGATTCGGCGATCGAATTGGCAATGTCGGAAAACGTGGCGGTGCCCTTGTCGGCAGCAACCACCAAGTACGGGTCATCGGCATCGTGGCGAACCACGGCCTCAGGGTGCGCAACCTCGCCATCGACCAGGTTGTCGGTAATCGTCAGCAGGCCGGTGATGAACAAGCGGTAACACGCGATGCCCTCAGCTAGGATCGCGTCGCGGTCGCCGCCAACCGGCGAGCGCTTGACGAAGAATCCGCCCTTGGCACCCACCGGTACGATCACCGTGTTTTTCACCATCTGTGCCTTGACCAGGCCCAGCACTTCAGTGCGGAAATCCTCACGCCGATCTGACCAGCGCAAGCCGCCACGCGCCACCGGACCAAACCGCAGATGCACGCCCTCAACGCGCGGGCCGTAAACAAAAATCTCGCGATACGGGCGCGGCTTGGGCAAGTCCGGCACCAGCAAAGGATCAAACTTGAAGCTGATCGTGTCTGCGTAATGTCCTTGCGGTTGCTGGTAGAAGCTGGTCCGTAACGTCGCTCGAATGACCTTGATAAAGCTGCGCAGGATGCGGTCTTCGTCGATGGAAGACACACTGTCCAGCAAGCCATCCAAGGCCTTTTCAGCGGCTGCCATCTGCACCCGCCGGTTGCCAGCGCGCGCGGCGACTAAGGCATCGATCAGCCCTTCTGCTGCGCGTGCATCGGTCGCCAAGGCTCGCAATTCAATCCCGATACGCGCCTGCCCCAGCGCGATGTCTTCCGCATTCTCGGTACCTGTTGCCGGGTGGAACTTGGCCTCGAACAGTTCGACCAGCAATCGCGCCAGCAACGGGTAGCGTGCCAGCGTTTCCTCCATGTAGGTTTGCGAAAACGGCACCGCGGTCTGCAACAAGAACTTGCAGTAGCCGCGCAACATGGCTACCTGCCGCCAGCCAAGGCCTGCCAGCAACAACAAGCGATTGAACTTGTCGCTTTCGGCTTGGCCGCGCCAGATCGCCTCAAACGCGGTCGCAAATGGCCGCCGAAGTCGCTCGACGTCGACCTCGAGACCCGCTGGCGGGTCGATTTCGAAATCCTGAATGAAAATGCTGTCGTTATTGACGCGCAACTCGAACGGATGCTCGGCCAATACGCGCAGCCCCATGTCCTCCATCATCGGCAGCGCGTCAGAGAGTGCGATGTCGCTGCCCAACCGGAACAGTTTGATGCGCAAGCCGCCGGACTCGTAACGATGCAGGTCGATACGCAAGTCGTCACTGCCACGCAGGTGTGCAACCTGCTCAACATCATCAGCCGCCACATCGGGGCTGACCTGCTCGATGTAGCCGGCCGGCAAGGCGCGCCCGTAGCGATTTGAGAGGCGCAAGCCCTTGTCTTCGCCGTGTCGCGCGACCAGGCGTTCGCGCAGTTCGTCCTGCCAATTACGCACGATGCGTGCGAGCGCCGCTTCCAGCGCGGGCTCATCGACGTGCACCACCTCGCCGCTACGCGGACGGATCAACAAGTGCAATTGCGCCAAAGGTGACTCGCCCACTTGAATATTGGTGTCCAAGCGTTCGCCGTGCAGGGCTTCTTTCAGCATCGCCTCAATGCGCTTGCGCACATCGGTATTGAAGCGATCACGCGGAATGTAGACCAGTGCTGAGAAAAAACGCCCGTAGCGATCCTGACGCAGGAACAGCTTGGTCCGCGAGCGCTCCTGCAGACCAAGAATGCCCATCGCGGTGCGTGCCAGCTCTTCGCCGCTGGACTGGAACAGTTCGTCACGCGGCAGCGTTTCCAGAATATGCCGCAACGCCTTGCCGCTGTGACTGTTGGGTGCAATCCCTGAGTTCTGCATCACGTACTCAAAGCGCCGCCGCACCAGCGGGATGTCCCAGGGCCGACGGTTGTAAGCACTTGATGTGTAGAGACCGAGGAAGCGCGCTTCGGAAATGGGCTTGCCGTTTGCATCAAAGCGCAGCACGCCGATGTAATCCATGTACCCAGGCCGATGTACGCTTGAGCGCGAGTTGGTCTTGGTGAGAATGAGGGCCTCGGCGGTGCCTGACTGCGGCATGCTGTGCGCCGCCAAACTGGTCAGCTTGCGCGGCTTGTCGCTGGACGGTTTGCTGTGCAGCAAACCGAGTCCGCTGTGCGGCAAAGCCCGCAGCACTTCTTCGCTTCCATCCGGGGTGACTTCGTACTCGCGGTAGCCGAGAAAGGTGAAATGGTCATCTGCCACCCAGCGCAGAAACTCCTGCGCTTCGCGCCTCGCCGCATCTGAAATCGGCAACTGGGCCGTGTCAAAACTATCGGCGCACTCGATCAGTTTGTCGCGCGCCGCCGCCCAGTCGCGCACGCAGACACGCACATCCGCCAAGGCCGCCAACACCGAGGCTTCGATATGGCGAAGCTCGCTGGGCTCGGACCTTCGATCAATCTCGATATGGATGATCGATTCCGGCTTGCCACGCTCGCCCAACGCCAAAATGTGCCCGCCCGCATCCCGCGCGACATCAATCGTCGGATGGATCAACGCATGGATCAGCACGTCATGTGACGCCAACGCCATGCTCACGGAATCGACCAGGAACGGCATGTCATCGTTGACGATCTGCAGCACCGTATGCGAGCTCTCCCAGCCGCATTCGTCGACGCCCGGGTTGAACAATCTGACCTTCGGTGTTTCGCTGCGGCGCTCCCTCAAGAAGTCGAGCACCCCCGCCAACATGCCGGCCCAATCCACCGCGCTGCGGCTGCGGAAATCGTCTTCAGGAATTCGTCGGCAAAACACCTCCGCCAACAAACGCGCGATTCGTCGGCAAAACACCTCCGCCAACAAACGCGCGTCTTTCAAGCGTGGCGACGGCAAGCGCCCTTTCAGCGCCTCCAGCACGTCAAACAGCGGAGAACGCGGATCGTTGAGGGCGGTGTTCATGGCAGTGGCGTGAGGACGGCGTGGAAGTGGCGCGAAGTCTAGCGCCGGCTTGGTGCAACAGCCACCGAAAAACGCCTAACACGGCCAATTGCTGCGCTCTTATTGAGCAACGAGTCAGTATCACTGTGGTTCAGCGAGACCGAGTGCGATCCACCTGCCGCTGACGAGGCGACAACCTGATTGGTCCGTCGCCTGCTCTGAATCGGTGCAAGGCGAGCTGCTTAGCGCAGGCCCGTCTCGTTACGCCCGATCACCAACCGCTGAATTTCGCTGGTGCCTTCATAGATCTCAGTGATCTTGGCATCGCGGAAATAGCGCTCCAATGGCATTTCCTTGGAATAGCCCATGCCTCCGTGAATCTGCACGGCTTGGTGGGTGATCCACATCGCCGCTTCGGACGCAGTGAGCTTGGCGACCGCCGCTTCGGTGCTGAAGCGACCGCCGTTCTTCTCGGTTTCACCCTTTGTCCACGCCGCACGCAGAGTCAACAGAGTGGCCGCATCCAGCTTGCACTTCATGTCGGCGATCTTGGCCTGGGTCATCTGAAACGCGCCAATCGGTTGACCAAAGGCTTTGCGCTCTCGCACAAACACCAGACAGGCTTCATACGCAGCACGCGCCAGACCGACCGCCTGTGAGGCGATACCAATGCGGCCAGCATCGAGCACACCCATCGCGATCTTGAAGCCCTGGCCTTCCTCGCCGAGTACATCCTCAGCGTCGACCACAAAATCTTCGAACTCGATCTCGCAGGTCGCCGAAGCACGAATGCCGAGCTTGGGCTCGGTCTTGCCACGGCGGAAGCCAGGCTTGGCGGTGTCGATCATGAAAGCAGTAATGCCGCGCGCGCCTTTTTCGGCGTCGGTAACGGCAAACAGGACGATGTACTTGGCCACCGGTCCGGACGTGATCCAGCTCTTCTTGCCATTGACAACATAGCTGCCGTCGGCCTGTTTGGCCGCGCGACAGCGCATCGCGGTGGCGTCGGAACCCGATTGTGGCTCGGTCAGCGCAAACGCGCCAATCTCTTTGCCCTCGGCAATCGCGCGCACGTACTTTTGCTTTTGCGCCTCTGAGCCGAACTTGAGAATGCCATTGCAGAACAGCGAGTTGTTGACCGAGACGATGGTCGAGTGCGCGCAATCGGCGTGGGCGATTTCGATCATTGCCAACACATAGCTGATCGGGTCCATGCCCGCACCGCCGTATTCCGCCGGCACTTCAATGCCCATCAGGCCGTTTTCACCCAAGGTGCGGATATTGGCCAAGGGAAACTCGCCGGTCTGGTCGTGATGCTCGGCACTCGGCGCAATTTTTTCCTGCGCGATGCGCCGGGCGACGGCCTGAATCATCAACTGCTCTTCGGTAAACGAAAAATCCACGGTGCTCGTCCTGGGTGACTAGATCAACGCGGGAGTTTACAGACCATGCGCGAAACTGGCGTGGGCGGCCTCGATCACGCCCGCTTCGTTTTGCCTTCGTTGACGCACCGGTGCGTTGTCGCTCAGCGGATCAGTCGGACATCGAAACCAAGGTCCATTTCAGTCCAAGCACGATCCGCTGTAAGAACTGACAACTGGCGCTCCCTGGCGAGCGCCAAGCACGCGCGATCAGCCAAGGACAACCCAAACCGACGCGTCGATTGCCACAACTCGGCGGCAATTTCGGACTGCTCTGCGGTGAATGGCATAAAGCTTAGGCCGGCTTCCGAAAAATCTTGCCGCATGCCGACGACGTCGGCCTCGCGTTGTAAGGATTTTTGGACCACTTCTGACCAGTTAACGGTTGAAACCAAGCCGCCCGCAAGTGCTGACCAGACCGCGTCGGCTCCGGGCTCGTCGTTCAAAAATGCAAGCAGGCTGGAGGCATCCAACACGACGCTCACTGCTCAGCCGCCTCCTTAGCCGCTTCTGCGCGGCGTTCGGAGATCAGTTCATCGGCCAAACTGACTCCGCTGGGAATATGCCGAAACCGGTCTTGCAGTCGTTTGCCGATGGCTTCGCGACGCTCCAGCACCAGCGCGCCGTCTTCCTGCCTTGCCAACAATCGATCACCCTGCTTTATCTGTAAGGCTTTCCGCAAGTAAGCGGGAATCACCAACCGCCCTTGCGCGCCAACCAGCACTTCGTTGCTAGCGAGGTTCGCTGCCATAACTATTCCTATATTCCACTGCCACCTGCGAGTGCCACTACATTATCAGAAATGCCACGTTGTTCGTTGATCTGACACGCGCCCACTACGAAGGCCGTGACGAGTCGCGCGATCCGCTTCAAAACGCAATAAAACGCGACCAGAAGTCGCAGTAGGACTTGCGATAGTCGTTGATGTTTGCGCGCGGGACGACATCCAGATCGATGGCGACATCATTGCTGAGCGTGCGCTGCGGCCAGATTGGATCCGCGCTGCCGTTGGGGTCACCGCTGGCCGCAAAGCGGGTCCAGTAGCGTTGCACTTTTTGGCTGAGTTCAATCTGGGCGGCATTGAAACTCGCGCCCGGGCCAAAGACAAAACCAATCTCGGCCCCGTGAAATGCACCCAACGACGCCGCCTGGGCAAAGACATGGGTGTAGACGTAGCGGTACACCGGCTGGCCTGCGTTGGCGTGTTTGAGCGGCGTTGGCGTGTTTGAGCGAGAACGCGCGCGCCGGACAGGCGAAGCCGATGTCGTCGTACAAATCAGCCAGCGCCAAAGTGGGCGTGGCGTAGCTGCTGGCGGGATACAAAGCCAAGGCCTGGTTGGCGACCTGCGGGATCTGTTGATTGACGATGGCTTCGTACTCGGCGACGGTTTGCGGCTGTAGCGTTGGCCCCAGCAGGGTGGTCATTTCGTCGGCGTTGATGCCCACAATCAGCGGAACTGGCGCTGCCGTCGCGTTCGCCATGGCCACCCCGGGCGCGACTGGCAAAGCGAACCCGTCATCCACGTGGCCAAAATTCTCACCTGGGCGACCGAATCCGATGCTGGGTTGGGTGACATCAATCAAGGTCTGCCAATCGATGTCACGCATGCAGGCTTTGCGCAGGCTTTGCGATCAACGCTGCCAGCGCACCCCGAATTGAAAAGCACCCGATCACCCTGCGAATAGGCCGAAGCTTGAGTGCCGTTAACGACATCAAGCTTCGCCGAGCTCAGCGGACAAGCCCCGCTCTGAATAATCGCGCGGTGGAACAGACCGCGAGCCATCGGGCTTGCCATCAGCGCACACACCGAGCGACCGCCAGCGGATTCGCCAAAAATGGTCACCCGGCGTGGATCGCCAGCAAACGCGGCAATGTTGTCGCGCACCCACTCCAGAGCGGCGATCTGATCAAGCAAGCCGTAGTTGCCGGCGGTCGGATGGTCAGGCGCCTCACCGGCGAATTCGCGCATCGCCAGGAAGCCTAAAGGACCGAGTCGATAGTTGATTGAAACCGCCACCACGCCGTCATCCGCCAGCACGGCGTTGGCGTACAGCAGACGGCCATCGCTGAGACGGGTTTCGACCGCTGAGCCTTGCGTCAGCCCACCGCCATGAATCCAGACCATAACCGGCCATCCCCCGGCTTGCGACTGTGGCGGCGCTGAGACATTCAGTTGCAGACAGTCTTCGCCGCGCGTCCCAAGACTGGTTTGGCCAATGCCCTCGGCGACTTCTTTTTGCGCGCAGGACGCAGCGGGTGTGAATGCGCGCAAAAAGACGCTAGCTCGCGGAAGTGCCGCCTGTGGTGCCCGCCAGCGCAAGCGGCCGAGTGGAGGTGCGACATACGGAATTCCAAGGTAATGCGTCTGTCCGCCCTCGATCCGGCCCTCAACGATGCCCTCTCGTGTCGCCACGACGGCAGCTGGCGGCGGCGTGGAAAGTAATACATGCAGCGGGCGATCACTGCGAATGAACTGTCCGCCGACGCCGAACGGATAGCTCATGGTC
>Ga0163149_10007051_pt1 | contig 11388 bp, 10 predicted proteins | sample OliLakLV19MP5G1_FD_148604 | JGI IMG/M metagenome (GOLD analysis project Ga0163149, IMG submission 148604) | Freshwater microbial mat bacterial communities from Lake Vanda, McMurdo Dry Valleys, Antarctica - Oligotrophic Lake LV.19.MP5.G1 | ecosystem: Environmental > Aquatic > Freshwater > Lake >...
CGCCAATGATGATCGGTTTGTTTAGTTTTTGGATGGAGTTGGCGATTGAACAGGCAAGCTGGGCTCCGTAAGGTCTTAAGCAATCTGCAGAATCAGGATTTGGCAGTGTTTTCCCATCAGCGGAGCCTGGTAGTGGGTTTTGTTCTCCTAAACGCCAATCATGATTGACGTCACCCCAATAGCCCCAGTCATGAACTTCGGTGTAATCTAATTCCGGTAAGCCATAGACATCGACAAAATCTTTTCCTGAAGCTCCTTGAGCTCCGTTACTTTGGGTTCCGAGAGTAATCATGTGGTTCTGGTCTATGGATCTGATGATGCCTCCGATATCTTTGACGAAGTTAACAAGAACTGACTGGCCATTACCATCCTTTTTAAAGCTACCGTCAGGCATTAGCTTCATCGACGTATCAGCCTCGTTCATCATCATCCAGGAAAAAATTGTAGGCTCGTCTTTGTATCGAGTGACTATGGCGCGAACATAATCTGGATAAGTGAGAGCGTAATTTCCCATTTTTTGTTTATAACCTTGGGTGTACCAGGTATCACCGTTGTAGTTCCACTTCGGAACCAGATTGGGTTGGGTGCAATAACCCGGGCCATCTTCCAGGGTGGGAATGACTTTGATGCCATGTTTTTTTGCGACCCGAATAACTTTATCTATTCCTGACCAGTCAGTTCCACCATTTGTGTATTGTTGGTAGGCCCAAAAGCGTAGAACAGTAGATCCCGATGTTTGTTTCGTATATAAAAGCTCCTGATCTAAATTGGCCTCTGTATAGATGTTTGACCACCAGCCATTATCCCTAGGACAGGAATAGCCTTGTTTTCCCTGGTCAGGAAAATAGGTATTAGCTGCATCGTAGAGATTAAAACCGACAAACCTGAACTCTTTGCCATCAAGCATGAACTTTGTATTACTGCGCGTGACGAAACCTGGTCCAGCTGCTAAAGATTCTTTAATTTGGAATTGAGAGGAGAGTGGGTAGTTGGAGTGAGATAGAGTAGCGATAGCTAGTAAAAGTATGACAACATATTTATTTCTAAATTTCTTCATTTGTTACTTAAATAATAATATCATTTAATCCCACTGCGAGATTGAGGAATTTTCCTTGGGGATTACTTGAATACAAGATTCTTACTTATTTACTGGCTGTGAAGGTAATTATTTACCGTAGTTGGTGAGGAGGATGTTGTAGTCGAAGATGTCTACCTTGTTATTTGTATCAAAATCTCCTGAAACTCCTGATCCTGTTTTCCCAAAATTAGTCAGAAGATTGTTGTAGTCGAAGATGTCGACATCGTTATCGTTGTCTGTATCACCGGGTTTTGGAGTTGGAGTGGATTCGGGATAAGTTACTGGTTGATTTGGCTGATTTACATTCATATTGGTTACTGCTGAGAGAATTTCAACTTCCCCGGGACCAACTAAATTTGAATCAGTCGTGGAGTTTGGAGTATGGTTGAAAATTACTGAAGTTGGAGAGTTGGAAAGGACTTTAAACTGCAGCGAAGCCAGAGGTTGAGATTTATCCAAAACGCCATTAAAGACATCAGTTGGTCCGATGGTTATCGCTGAAAATTCAATAATTCCAGTAGTTTTTGCGCTGTTAATAATTTGAGTTTTTGCAAATACCGGAGGAGAAGTGCTGAAGTCGACGGGCAGGAAGTCTTTAAGGCTGCTGTTTTCCGGGTAAATCACAATATTGGTGAGCTCAAGAACTGTTTTATCAAACTGAAGAGAAATGTCAGCTCCGGTAATATTTTGGCCAGACGTATTTATCATGACCGGAGTAGTAATTATTTGTCCGGGAGTTCCTGTAATGCTGGGGGTTAAACTCATCGAACCATTTCCTGAGGCATGAGTTAGGTTAAGGGGGTTTATAAAAAGCGAGAGGCTAACTCCTGCTGCAATAATTGATAAAAGAAGATTCACTTTCTTAATTTATGCACAAAAGTGATAGCTTATCAATATAAACTTGTTAGATCGATTCCTCAGTATGGATTTTGGCTTGTTTTTGAATTATTAGAGTAATTGCGACACTTTTTTTGTAGATGTTGACGGTGGTTTCAACTGGCAGGTCCAGCGCCCGGTAAATGCGGTCGGCGATATAGCCTTCAAGTCCGCTGCTTTTTTGTAGCTGGGGAAGTTTTAAGCCAGGGTAATTTTTAATGTAGAAATTAGAGATGTCTTTTTGAGTTAAGTTTTGGCTGGGGAAGCTGATCTCGATTTTTACATTGTCAGGGATTATTGACAAATATATCTGTGGCTTGGCCAAACTTCCAGTTAGTATGACTGATAAATCCAGCATTTTTTCGAGAATTAATTTTAATAAATAGCTGTCTACGGCAGCGGTGTATTTAGATGGATTTAGTAATCCCAGATCGGCTATATGTAGATTGAGAAAGGCAGCTTCGCTTCTATCCTCATCGTCAAAAGTAAGTTCTGGTACATTGCCTACTGACATATAGAAAAAACTTTTTTCAGAGATTACTTGTTTTACTAAGGTAATTACATCAACAAAACCAATTACATCCTGAAGTGGGTGATCCTCCATTTCCTGGACAGTTAGAATATCCTGTTCAATATGAGTAATAAGGACAATCAGTTGTTTGGCGGAGGACTCGGATAGTGGAGAGGAGGGGCTGGTGATCAGACTTAATAATTGGTCGCGCTTTTTAACTGCCTGGGCAATGTTTGGGTGGGTATTAAAGCCGATTTTTACCAAAGGATCAGTAAGGACAAAGACAATTTGCGAGACTTCTCCTGACTGATTGGTCAGAGGCCTTATTTGCAGAGTAATGGGTTTTGGCATGGCTTCGATCTTGGTTTCTAAGTAATAGCCCTCGGTAATGCGAGTGCCCTTGTCTTTAATAGCCTCCTGGATTGGGAGGCTCTCGAACGGGACGATAGCGCCCTGAGAATCGCGAAGAGTTAGGAATCCAGATAATGGTTTGCCCTGGATTTGGCTGGTTGATGTTCTGAATAGTCTTTCGACTGCAATATTTATTGAAATCATATTTAATTTTTTATCAGTGATGATTACCATATTACTTAAGGCCGTTAGTATTGATTTTTGTCTTTTTTCACTCATTTCAATATAGTCTCTTAGAAAATCATTGAATTTGGTTTTGATACTATTGCTGTGGGAAAGATAGAGAGCGAGGGGGATGACAATTACAATCGAGAGGGCGTAAATTGCTACGGCCCAGGGATCATTCTGGAAAAACTGGTTAAGATTTCTATCGTAGGAGATGTGAAAAATGAGCACACCCAAAGAACTTGTTAAAAAGATGATTGGGGAGCTACTACTTAAAAGCAGAATTGCTCCCAGGGTAAAGATGTGGAGCAGGATTAATAGAGGACTGTAGAAGCCGCCGGAGGAGATGACAATTGTTTGAACTAAAAGGGAACTAAGTAAAAGTACAACCAATTTAGGGAAACTTAGGTTTGTTTCCCGGCCCGATTTTATTTTGGAAGCTATAACAATATCCAGGACGAGTAATAAGGGGATTAATTGTTGATAGAACTGATAGGTCCTACTTATATATATGAGCCCGACTGAGAAAAGAGAGGTCATTATGAAAACGGTGGCTTGGATGAGGAATTGGCGCATGACTTATTTTTGCATAAACGAGGTTGGTTTTGTAACTTTAAACTCGGAGGGGTTGTAAGAACTGGGTATTGACAAGATATGGCTTTAAGCGATGTAATGGTAAAGGTGAACAAAATCCTGCCAAAAAAGTCCATATTCTCGAACTGTCGCGGAATAATATCCCCTCTGATTCTAATTGGTGTTGTTGTAATAATAGTTTTATTTGTCGTTTTGGGTAATTTTCCAATAAAGGATAAGTTGTTTGGAGGGTTATTTCCTCAATCTGAATCTCAAGCTTCTGGTGTTGTTGACTTAAGTTTGGTTCCCGATGCCGTAAGCGTGGCTAAGGATCAGACTTTTTTAGTTGATTTAGTTATAGACGCTAAGACTGATCAACCTTCAGCTGCGGTTTTTACGGTTAAGTACGATCCGACAGTTTTGCAGGCTACAGCTGCTGAACAGGGTTTCTTTTTTACTGAAGATTTAGATACTACTACTCCTAAAATAAACAACGGGACAATTCAGATGACTTTAGGCCAAAAGCCTAATCAATATAAAACAGGCAATGGAATTGTGGCTACTTTTTCATTTAAGGCGCTTAAAGCAACTGTACCAACTTCGGCGATTACGATTGAGGCTACGAATACCCAGATAGCAGCTATTGGAAAAACTGGGGATCAAGTAGGTAACCTAACTAATTCGACAGTTACTGTCACAAATACTCCCGCAGTTAATAAGACAGCACAATTTTCTCTAACTGGAACTCCAGCAACTATTGCGGCAGGTAGCCAATTTAATGTGGCCGTTAAGGCAGTGACTACTGAAGACGCTAATTTGTTTGCTGCAAGGTTGAACTTTAACCCGACCCTGCTCGAAGTCGTGAGTATCGACACTAACACCAGCTTTGTTACTCCAGCTCAATGGGTGAATAATAATTTTGATAATGCTACCGGGCAAATTAATCTAATTGGGGGTGTTCCAACGCCAGGTTATAAAACAACGACTGCTTCAACTATGGCTACTGTTGTCTTTAAGGCTAAATTAGCTGGAAGCGCTCAAATCAATTTCGCGGCAAATTCAGCAATCTATCGGAATTTTGATAATGTTGATATTCTAACTACGCCAATAGCAGGCGCGACTGTTAATGTAACCGGAGTTATACCGTCCCCTTCACCCAGTGTTGCACCATCCCCATCTCCATCTATTGCGGCTTCACCTTCTCCAGCTGCATCCGCCTCTCCTGCTGCGAGTAGTTCTCCAGCAGCTTCAGCATCTGTTGCTCCCTCTCCGTCACCTTCGGCTCAACCAGTTGCTTGTAGCTTAACAGGGGCTTCTTGGATTACGTCATCTAATCCGGTAAATCAGGGTAAAGTTGTTAACCTTTCAGTCACGGGAAGTGGTAATTGTAACGGGCAATCAGTCGGCTTTATAGTTTGGGAGGATGATACTGTTGATGGTAACGATCCAGTACAGAATCAGCCACCTACAGCTAAATTTAATAGTAATAATCAGGCTACATCATCATGGTTAGCGGAATTCCAGGAAGACGGGTTGGCTGGAATTGGTAATCCACCTGAATTCTTCTTTAGAGCTCAACTCACTGGTGGAGCGAATATAGCATCTGCAAACCCACTCTTACAGGTTAATAAATTAGCAGGCGGCCAGAACTTAACCGGTGACTTTAATAGAGATAGCAAAGTAGATCTAGTAGATTTGTCAATCTTACTTACCAACTGGAATAAAGGAGCTGACTTTATAGATGATTTGGACTTGAATACAGATGGTGTAGTTAATGCGATTGATTGGGGAACAATAATACAGATTCTAAAAATTGGTAATATAATTAAGTAATCTAAATTGAACTTGCCTCAGGGAGAGCTCAATCCTCTAGATTTTGAGATTAAGGATAATCATATGATCAAAGAAAAGAAGAAAGTTCTAGGTTTTACTCTTATTGAGTTGATGGTGGCGATAGCGATTATTGCTGTTCTTGCAGCTGTGGGAATGGTTGTTTATAGTACAGCGCAAAAGTCAGGCAGAATTTCTAAGAGGGTACAAGATTTGGATTCACTTAGGACCGCTCTGGAGCTTTATAAAAGCGCTACGGGTTTTTATCCTAGTCATACAACGGCAAGTAGCTTTACATGTATTACGGGGGCAAACGGGGTTGGAGGTCCTTTGGCACCATTATCGTCTGCTTATATGCCTGTACTTCCTGCTGATCCGCTAGATGGGGGGAATTCCGGAGGGACTAACTGTTATCAATATGCCTCAAGCGGGACCTCAAATTCAACCGACTATAAGTTAAGAACCAATTTGTTAATCTATGGTACAAGCGGAGAGATGAATTCGACAGCATTCCAAACACAGCCGGGATTAATAGACCCTGATAGAGATACTACAGTTGATGATAATTGTGCAATTCAAACTACTGGTACTACACGGGGTTGGGCTATTCACTCTGGGCTCGCAGCGATGTGTAATCTAGACGCCACTTGATCCTAGCAGTCCAATACTGTATACTTTCATCCTGGTGGTTTGAGCGTAGTGGTCCGACCTGATCCCATCCCGAACTCAGTAGTCAAACACTTCAGCGGCGACAATAATGCATCCGCAAGGTTGTGTGAAGATAGCTCACTGCCAGATTTCATTAAAAGGCTCCCTAAAGGAGCCTTTTTTGTGCGGGTAAATTAAGCTGGAGACTGTGAGGGTTTTAGTTTTTCGTTGAGTTTGAAGGCCATGAAGCCAATGCCGATGAGAGATAAACCGGCGATGACGAGGGCTAGTGGCCAGCCCAGGCTATCTGTGAAGTATTCTCCGGTAATTTTCAAAATATAGATCATTAAGAATAATGTTCCCCAAAGAATGAAAGCGCGGCTATTAAAGTAAAAAGTGGCAAAAACTGAGCCGAGGGCTATGCCGGGGAATAATGCTTCCCACATGTAGTTTTGTTTAGGAGACCAGCCACCTAGAGCGAATGTGGATGCCAGAACTCCGAGAACGCCAAATCCGTATAGGGCACCGCTAAAGCCTTTCATGTCAGTTTTGGAGAATGCGTAGCCAAGGAGGATATAGCTGATCCCTAAGACTAGAACGCGATACTCGTTAAAACTCCAATCAGTTACTAAAGGGCTGGAGCCTAGGATAAAATTGGTGAGGGTGAAATAGAGGAAGCTGCCGAAAATTATAGTGAAGATAATGAATATAAGTTTTTTTAGGAGGAAGAAGGAGGCCAGGTAGGTGAAGAATAGTATGCTGAAGATTATTGTCATGTAGCCTGCGGAATATGGTTCTATTCCGGCGGCATCAAAGGAGATGAATATCCCTAGCGGCAGGATAAGGGCAGCGATTAAATGGAAGGCGTAGCCTACCGGGTCAGTGTCTTTATTTAGGCCGAGTAGAAGGCCAACGACGAAAGCGGCGATTCCGGAGCCTAATGTGACAAAAATTCGCATAAAGGTGTCCAGTGATTCCCAGTTTTGGAAGACCAGGACGACGATACCGATAAAAACAATCAGGCCGCCAATATAGTAGAGGGATTCAGCGACGCCGATTTTGATGTTTAGGACGTCACGGGGCTTGTTTTCCTGTGCTTCATCGTATGCTTTTAGAAGTTCATCTTTGGTGAGCAAATTTGCGGAAACCAATGTTTTGACCTGAAGTAAGATTTGGTTTTTGTCCATTATTCAACCCATCCCAAGAAAGCATAACCGTAATAATTGCCTGAGGAAAGAATATTAAGCTTTTGGCTATAGCTTCTATTTTTAAGATAATGAGTGCCCCTCGAGTAGCTTGAAGAGAATGGGAATAGCCCGTATGAGCCTGAGCCTTCGGTGACTTCGTAGCCATCTGAAGAGATGGGGTTTGGGTTAAGTGTGAGTTTTTGAGCCTCATCGAAGCTTATTGGTTGGCTTTTGTTTTCTGTGACATTGTGAAGAAATAATAACTTTTGGTCAGAACTACGATTATATGCATTGTTAGGACTTGGGTAATTTATTTTTTGAAGATGGCTTTGACTTATTTCATAATAAAAGTCTGAGGAATAGTTTGAGCCTGTTGAGTAGAGGAAGTTTTGTGAGGGTTTAATAAATAGAACTGGCAGGTAGATACTGGCAGTGATGAAAAGAACCATTGCGACTGGTATTAACAGAGCCAAAACGAGAGGAATGTTAATGCGGTTTTTCATTAGGACTAATTTATTGTAGCAAAATGTAAGAGAAAAGTAGATATTAAACTGGATCAGGGATGAATTTTAGGGCGGAGGGGTTGATGCAGTAGCGGAGGCCGGTGGGTTCGGGGCCGTCATTAAAGATATGGCCAAGGTGCCCACCGCACTTTTTGCCGACTACTTCGATGCGTTTCATGCCGAATGTATTGTCATCTACTTCTGCTACAGAGCCGTCTATTGGTTTCCAAAAACTGGGCCAGCCGGTTTTGGAGTCATATTTATTTTCGCTTCTGAAGACCGGTTCGTTACAATCGGCAGTTACATAAGTTCCGGGTCGCTTTTCGTTTAAGATGAGAGTTTCAGAATACGCCGGGTCAGTGCCTTTTTCCCTTAAGATATAGTACTGCTTTGAGTTTAGAATTTGTTTCCATTCGGATTCGGTTTTGGTAATCTCCGGGATGTGCTGAGCGGTCTTAGCGGGGGGTTGGGACATTTTATTGCTAATCATTGATTTTGCGAAATTAAGGTTGATTAACAACACTGCTATAACGCTTAGCGTAAGAATTGATGCTATTGGTAATATTAAATTTTTCTGTGACTTTTTCATATAAATTCCCAATCCCCTTGCCCCTCACCCGCAGGAGCGGGGAGGGAAAGAGTTTGGCTCACCTAATTACTTAGGCATAAGAACTGAATCGATTACGAAAGTTACTCCGTTTGAGGAAATAACATCGGGAATCGTTATCATAGCGGACTCATTGATCCACCATTTGCCGTCTTTTTCATTAAAAGTTAACATTTGACCGTTAACTGTTTTTAATGTCATACCGTCTTTCATGTCAGCGGCTGTGTATCTTCCTGCAACTACATGGAAAGTTAAGATATTTGTTAACTTAACTTTATTTTCAGGTTTAACTAAAGTTTCAACTGTACCGGCTGGAAGTTTTGCAAAAGCGGCATTGGTTGGAGCGAAAACTGTAAATGGGCCTGCGCCCTTTAAAGTTTCTCCCAATCCTGCGGCTGTTACTGCTGCAACTAAAGTTGTGTGATCTTTTGATCCAACTGCGTTGTCAACAATGTCTTTTGAAGGAACCATCATAGCTCCTCCAACCATAACACCTTTTTCATCAGCCATCATTTTATCACCTTCCATAGCTGTGGTAGAAGAAGGCATAGCTTGAGTTGTCATGTTGTTGTTTGCTGTATTCATCATTGAATCATCTTTATTCATCATGAAGTAAGCACCAACTCCGACAACTGCGATTATGGCAATTACTGCGATTATCATTGTATTATTCATTTATATTCACCTCCAATCATCGATGATTCTACTGACCCAAAGTCTCCTCCATTTACAAATTACTACTGAATCATCGAACACGATGCAATTTGTTCTATTAATGGAACTCAGGTCAATTTTTAGAGCTCAGTATTTTTGAACTCTCGGATTTGGTGGGGGAAGGGGTTTTTTCTTCTGAAACTGAGCTGCTGTTTTCGATTATTGTTTCCAGAACTTTAAAATATGTCTTCATTTCTTCGGGGGAGATTCCCTCTAATAATAAATTCATTCGGGTTGATAACTCTATCTCTATCTCGGGGACTAATTCCTGAGCCTTCTTAGTTAAGAATATTCTTTTAGCTCGGCGATCGGAGGGATCGTCTTTTCGCATGACTAGTTTTTTCTTCTGGAGAATGTCAATGAGGGTGGTTATGTGAGGGGGTTCAACATCTAAGAGCTCGGCGATATCTACAAATCTCAGGCTTTCGTTATGATAAATGTGGCCGAGGATTGTCCATTCAGATGTAGTGAGGTCGTAATTCGCCAGTGTGGAAACAACATGATTCCGTAGCTCTCGGTGAGCTCCGGTTTGTAGAACTGCTGCTTTGTATGTCTTATGAGTGTGAGTCATGGATAATTAATTTACTTAATAGTTAAGTTACTTAAGTATTTTATACGATGATCTTTTGGAAGTCAAGAAGTGGGGGTTAAGAAAATAGTAAGGATTAAGTAATAAAGCTTACCAATCCAGACGCAAGAGAGTGTAAGACTCATAGTACTTGACAAAAGGCTTATAACAGTGTAATATACGCATTCATGATTAAATCTAATCAGACCTATATAAATATTAAGAGTGCTAAATCTTCTGAAATTTCAGGGGGAAGAAAGTTTGTTTCGGCTGTATTAGTGGTAGCTTCTATTGCGACTACATCATTACAAGCCGGATTTGTTTTAAACGCCAACGCTTCAAGCAATCCTATTTCAGCACCTATCTCTACACAATTAACACCTAGACCTACAGCATCACCTTCTGTAAGTCCATCTGCTCCACCATCAGGATCACAATCTCAGACACAGAACAATAATCAGAGCCCCGTTACATCACCACTAGTACCCACTCCGTCTCCAGCCCCAATCACCTCACCAGCTGTTCCTTCAGCACCACCTGCACCTATAACTTCACCGGTTACAACTCCAACTCCAACTCCAACTCCAACTCCTGTACCGTCATCTTATGTAAATATCACTTATCCTAATGGTGGGGAGATATTTAATGTTGGGGATTTTGTTAGAGTCGCCTGGGAACAGAGAAATGTTGATCAGTGTGTTGTGAGTTATGTGAATGACAGCAATGTTTATGGCTCACACTTCTTTCCTATTAACCCAATAAATAATTATTTTAACTGGATTGTAGACGTTAGTGGTTTAGCAGAAGGAAGTTCCGCTCAGATTAAAATGGATATTTCATGTTACAACGCATTTAGTAATGGAGCTTTTGACAGATCTGATAATTACTTTACCGTAAATCGTCCATATCCTTCAGTTGCTCCTTCTGCAACTCCCTCTGCGACTCCTAGTGCTCAACCTTCAAGTACTCCTATTGCCTCTGCTTCCCCTATAGCAAGCGCTTCACCCAGTGTAGCCCCATCAAGTACTCCAATAGCCAGCCCAAGTGCTGAGCCTTCAATAGCTCCTGTACCAACTAGTGCGCCAAGTAATAATGGAGGAAGCACTTCTAATAGCAATGGTGGAGGTTCTTCAAATTCAGGATCTTCTTCGGCTCCAAGCTGTAATAATGAAGCCCCTAAAGCTCCTTACTTAGTCTCAGCTGTAACTTCAGGTAAAAATGAAATTACGCTGAACTGGTCAAAAGTAGCAGGAAACGTAACTCATTACTCTGTTGCATACGGGGTTGCGAAGAATAAACCTATGTATGGGGTAGCTAATGTTGGGAATGTAACGAATTTTAAAGTTAATGGATTATCCGGAGGAGGTACTTACTTCTTCACAGTTAAGGCGGTTAATGATTGTACTCCAAGTGCGGCTTCTAATGAAATTGGAGTTAAAGTAGGGGGTAGGTTTATAAGTACTCCTGCTCAGGGATTCAAGCAAGGTGTTTTAGGTAAAAAAGCTGAAATTAAAGCACAAATCAGTAAACCAGCTATAGTGGCTCCTGTAGTTAATCAGGTATATCCACAAAATAATACAGGTTTGATTGGTAGAGTTGCCAGCTTCTTCAAGGGTTTATTTAATTAACAATCAGTTGTCTAATTGTTTCATTGCTTCATTGTTGAATTGTTAGTGCTAAAATTATTTTAGCGTGATTATCCCTTTACTGACTTATC
>Ga0163149_10007055_pt1 | contig 11387 bp, 8 predicted proteins | sample OliLakLV19MP5G1_FD_148604 | JGI IMG/M metagenome (GOLD analysis project Ga0163149, IMG submission 148604) | Freshwater microbial mat bacterial communities from Lake Vanda, McMurdo Dry Valleys, Antarctica - Oligotrophic Lake LV.19.MP5.G1 | ecosystem: Environmental > Aquatic > Freshwater > Lake >...
ACTTTGTCCCGATCACGCCCTGCCGCGCGGTCGACACGAGGCCGAACAGCATCATGGCGCGCGATTCCTCGCGCAACTTTACGTTCGGCAACTGCTCGATTCCTTCGAACGCCACGGCTCTCGCGTTGAACGTGACGCTGGTGCCGTCAGGTCAGTTCGGGTTCCTCTCCATTTGGCCCGCCGGGCAATCGCAGCCGGTGGTTTCAACGATGAACTCGCTGGACGGCCGCATCAAAGCAAACGCCGCGATCGTAGGCGTCAGCGCAGGTGGAGCCGTCAGCGTTTACGTCACCGATTCGGCTCACATTCTGCTCGATGTGAATGGATACTTTGTTCCCGCAGGAACCGCGGGAGCTTTGGCTTACTATCCGCTCAACCCCTGTCGCATTGTGGATACCCGCAACACCGGCGGCATTGTCGGCGCACAGACAACGCGGCGGATCTCCGGCGGATGCCTGCCATCGAGCGCGCAAGCCTATTCATTGAATATCACTTCGGTTCCGCCTGCACCGTTGGGATTTCTTACGTTGTGGCCCGAGGGATCCGCGCAGCCAACGGTTTCCACGTTGAACAATCTCACCGGTACGGTGGTTGCCAACGCGGCGATTTTACGCAGCGGAAGCGGCGGTGCATTCAACGCCTTCGTGACCGACGCCTCGCATCTGGTTGCCGATCTGAATGGATACTTTGCGCCGCCGGGCTCGCCGGGCGCACTCGCGTTCTATCCTTCGACACCGTGCCGCATCTTCGATACGCGCAATGCCGATGGTTCTTTCGGAGGCCCCGCGATGGCCGCCAACGCGACGCGATCGTTCACGGTTCCGTCCAGCGCCTGCGGGATTCCGACCACGGCGCAGGCGTACGTGACGAACGCCACGGTTTTACCTTCGGGAATCTTCGGATTTCTGACCATGTGGCAGGGTGGGCAGACGCAGCCGACGGTGTCGACACTGAACGCGGTGGATGGTGCTTTGACATCGAACGCTGCAGTTGTACCCACTAGTTCGAGTGGTGTGATTCAGATTTACACCTCGAATGCGACACACATGCTGCTGGACATCAGTGGATTCTTCGCGCCATAGCGGCGCGGCGGATACTTCGCGGCATAGCGGCGCGACCCTGAATGAGTTTCCCTCTCTTTTTCGCTTGTGTTGGTAGATGACACCGCTTTCCGTTCTCATTTCACTTCTGGCGGCACAAGCCAATCCAACATCGCCTACGTGGCAGGGATCCGTCGCACTCGATGGCAAAGCCACACCGGTGCAGTATGTCTGCGCTTATGAGGAAGACGACCCGTTCGACGACAAGAAGATCAGAATCCAAGTCGTTGTCGCACTCTCAACGCCAAGTGCCGCCGCCGCCAAATCCTGCAAAACCGCGAACGATGAGGCGCCGGAACGAATGAGGAAAGACGGTATGCCAGGGCTGGTGGTCACCGTGGCCACGCCCGAAAACACCTGGGAAAACGGCACACTCTACGCCCGGGACAAATCGTATTCTTACTCATTCTCCGGCACCGATACGGTGACCAAGTTTGAGGCGAAGCCTTCTTCCAACGGGTTTTTTGCGGGCCGCATGTGGACGAATGGCGAGGCCAAGATGGCTGACTGGCCTGCACTCAAAGTTGACGTGACCTTTGCCGTACCGCTCGAGAAGCTGATACCCAAGTCACCGGCAATCACCGGCACTGCGGCGCTGCGGCATCCGGCTACGCTCGCCGCCAAGCGATTTCTCACAGCGATGAGTTTAGGCAACGAAGCGCAGATCCGCGCCAACATCGTTGAAGACGAGCGGGCGCTCTTCGATCAGCGAATGAAGTCGCCCGAGAAAGCCCAGATGATGCCGATGATGAAGAAAATGGCGGCGGACGCGCTGCTTCTGCCGACCGCTTCGCTATCCATGCGGGGCGATGTTGCGGAAGTTGTCCTTGAGCGCGCCGATCCCAAAGGAACTAACCGCGAGAGATCCGGGTTCAAACTGCGGCTGGATCAGGGCGTTTGGCGGGTGACGCAGGGCCGTTAGTACGCAACCGCCGCCGCCCCCCCGGTGGCGACCGTCCTCCACCTCTGGTAAAGTATGGAAACCACTTCAGGATCCGCCACTTGGTGTGAGGCGGAAGATACGTTTTCATAGGTCGATGGGAGGCAGGATGAAAATTCCCGCTCGTTCGATGTGTCTGGTGCTCCTTGCCGGAGCCGCGTGCTTGTTCGCTCAAGACGTGATTACACAGGCTTGGCAGATGGAGTTGAAAGGCGACGGGGTGGGCGCTCGCGACCTTTTGCGGAACGTTCTGCTGACAACGCCAGGCAATACGGCTTACCTCAAAGCCTACGCCGAACTGCTCGAAAGACAACGCAGTCCACTCACGCTTGAGACTTACGGAACTTTCGCCACTGCTCTGGAGAAAGCCAACGCCTCTCAGGCTGAGAAAGGTGCCGTTGCTCGCCGAGTTCGCGCGCTGAAGTCACTCGCTGCCGGGCCGACTCCCGGTGCGAGAACGACCGCGTTGGCCTCAAAGGACGTGGCATTCATTCCGGGGCCGCTCCGATCCTTCGCCCGTATGGCTGCGCTTTCGCCCGATGTCCACCCGGAAGACTTACTGCCCGCCATGGCGCGCAACGTCGTCACCAACGGATACCAGGCAGCGAACAACAATGAAGCGCTCGATCAGACCGAGTATCTAAAGCTGGTGGTCCGCTATCTGGTTCAAGCTCGCGAACTGGAAAAGCTTTCCGGCGCGGACAAGGTGATTAAGATCGAACAGTGCGAATCCGCGCAGACCGCCGAGATTCTCAAGATCATCGGCTACCGTATGCGGGGAGGCTGCGGTGCGGAAGTCGTTCTCGAAACGGTGAACGCGACCAAGGCTTTCATCACCATCGATTCCGGATTTCCGATTGCCAACCTTGAACAGGCACTGCGTACCAACCGGCCCTTTATCTACGATTTCAAGCCGACTGCCGTGCCTGTGCTTTACGGACCCGACTACTGGCTTGGAACGGTCAAAGAGAAGCAGGGCGACTTCATCGACATGTTCCTGTCCGATCCGGCCCTCTGCCGCATGTATCTCGGACTTTCCAAACTCGATCCGCAAACCGCCGAGGAGCTTCGCAAGAACACTGCCGCCTCGCGTTTAAAAGCCTATGCGCATGTGCTCGACTTCTTCGGAAGCATGTTCCAGATCCGCAACGGCAAAGCTGTTGTGCCTGGCCCGGTGAAGGGCTGGATCGACCTTGTTGGGGTGAATCCAGATCAGGGGGCGCAGTTTTTCGACCGCATGATTTCCAAGGACGACGGCTGGCTCTGCAGTTATTTCGACGCCCTGGCGCGCATCAACGGACCCACACGGGACTACCTGACCGATCCCGATCGGATGAAGCGATTCTTTAGCGCCGTGCGTGGCAAAGTGACCAGCCCTGGTCCTGCGCGCCCCGTATTCCGCGCCAACACCGACCTCATGCTGCTCACCACAAGACTCCGCATGGAACCCAACGGCAAGCCGCACATTCCGGGTAGCTTGGAAGTCTGGAAGAACCTTTTTGTCAATCATCCTCATGGAAAGTACGATGGAAAGCTGACCAAGGCCGCGAACAACTGGAAAGATCCCGACGATGTTCTCGAAGCCCTCTTCGGACTTTCCCGTAAGTCTGTGGAAAACGAGCCCCTCAAGATTTTTATGGCGATGACGGATATCGATCGCAATCGGGAGAAGCCTCTTGAACCGGCAACGGTGGACCGCCTGGCCCGGGAGTATCGTAATTTTTATTCGCAGTACCCGCTCTTCACCGAAGCGAGTGAGTTGAGCGACAAGACGATTCTCACTTTCCTCGATACGGCGCGCGGCGTCGGGCAGATGAAAGATCTGCCGTTGAAGTCCGACACTGCGGGTTCTCTGCAGTCGCTGATTGGTTTGTGGCAAATCTTCCACCGGCAGGGCGGCGTGAAGGATGCCGAAAAGGTACTCGTTGGCATTCTCGAAGGCTTTGGAAGAATCAAGAACTCGCGCGAAGTGTTTGACGCTGCGCGCACCGGTCTCACCGATCTCATCGAAGCCTCAAGTTCGAACAAGAATCTCAACTATCAGGAGCGGATGCTCGATCTGCTGGTAGGCGTGAAAGGATCCACCGACGAAACCCACACGCTTTTGCAGCGAGACCTGATCCGGGTTTTCGAAAGCCAGCGACTCATCTCGCTGCAGAACATTTTTGAGTTGGATGACAACCTGCAGGCTGTTGCCAAGGGCGGCCAGTTGGACATGGCTCTCGCCAAGAAGCTCGCGGCACGCATCGCGGAAGTGAATCTGCCAAAGGCTTCACTTTCGAGCCAGGAAAAGAACAATCTGGCGTTCGGATACTGGACCGAAAAACACATTGAAACCCAGCGCAAGTTGAACCTGGCAGCCGCGATTGACAAGGCCGCCAAAGATCCGGAAAAGCTGAAGGATATTCGCGGCAATCTGGCGGGCATCCTACGCGACACGCTGGTGGGTTATCTGTACGCCTATTACGCGCCTCCCGCGGCGCAGGTATTGCAGACCAATCCGGTATTTGTCCGCAGCCACGATTTCATCGGTCTGCAAGGTTCGAATCAGACTTGGAAACCGACTGAGGTTTTCGGTTCCGGCTGGCCATCGAGCGCAGGCGGTCGACTGGTGGGTTCGTTGACCAACGTTCCGTACGCATTGGCCGAAGCGGAACAGAACTTTCTGATCCCGACACGCGAGCAGGCGCTGATTTGGGGCGATCTTGTGCCACAGATGATCGTCAGCGCAACGGTGCCGCGCTGGTGGAACGTCACTCCGGCGCAGATGCACTTTGTCGCCATGCAAATGCAGTATGGCGAAGTTGCGGTTGCGGAAGCCGCGTTCGATGAAACCCGCCGATCGCAAGTGCTGGGGATTCTAGACCGTCAGGCTCCGCCGTTCCGGGTGCGAAAAGTGGAACAGCATCTCGCTGCAGGGCACGTTTACGAAGCCCTGGAGCAGATCGTTCCCGCCGAGTTGTACGTTCTCGCGGGCGAACTGTCGCGTAACGATACCGTCGATCCCATGGCGATGGCGTTGCGGCGCGCCGTGCAGGAAAATCCGGAGATCACGGCCGCCAATATCGGCCGCGCTTTCGGAACGCCAAAACCAACTCTGGGAAATTCTTACAAGCCGGAACTGCTCAATCTGCGCAGCTTCCCAACGCTGATGGGATATTCAAGCCGGATTATGGCCGAGACCTGGGAATCGAATCTGCTTTACTATGCAGCGCTCGCCGATGAAGTCGGGTTGCCGCCTGGGCAACTGAACATCGCGGTGAAAGATTGGACGCGCCAAACGGTGGAGCGGATTTTCGCCACTCACCTCGAAGACTGGCCGGCTTTGTTGCGTTCGCTACGGAGCGTTGGCGACGACGTGCGAGCGCGCGCGAAGAAGAACCTGCCGCTCACGCAGCGCGAAGATGGAAGTTTTTAGTAAGAAATTTCGATAGATTCCCTGGAGGAACGAGTGCGATTCGTCAAGAAGTTCATTCGAACCATTGCGGTGCCGGTTGGTTTCCTGGCACTCTCTGGCAGCATGCTCTGGCTCTATGCCCAAGACCGTCCCGTCTTCAAAGTCAAGGTGGACATGGTGGTGCACAGCTTCAATGTCACCGACAGCAAGAACCGCTATGTCAACGGGCTCAAACCCAAGGATATCCGGATTCTCGAAGACGGCATTCTGCAAAAACTCAATACTTTTGCCGAGGGCAATCGGCCTCCGGTGGTGGTAAATGCCGATGGCTCGGTCACGCCGCTGAATCCGGGAGGTACGCTCGATAGCAAACCGGGCGACTCCTTCGTGGGTACGAATGTATTTGTACTCTTCGACACCAGCAATTATATGTATCGTGGTTTTGTCTACGCCTCGGATGCGATCGCGGATTTCGTTCGCGGACTCGACCGTGCGGATTCCGTGGCGCTTTACACCTACAGCCGGAACCTGAAGCGTGACGCCCCGCTCAGCAAGGAACGTTCGGACTCGATTGCCGGACTTCGCAAAGCTGTGGCCGGCGACGACTCGGCGCTTTACAACGCGCTGTTGCTGACCCTCCGCGATGCCGCCAAGGTTCCAGGGCGCAAGGTTGTTATCGTCTTCTCGAATGGCCCTGACAATGCCAGCATGGTTGCGCCGGACGATGTCCGTGCGGTGGCCGAAGACGAGGGGATCCCGATTTACGTAATTTCCACGAACGAAGTGAACAAGGATCCAATCTCGGCGGGCGTGTTCCGCCGCATTTCGCAGAGGACCGGAGGCAAGTCCTACTTCGCCAAAACCTGGCAGAAGCAGGTGGAAGCCTTCGAATCCATTCGTGAGGATCTTGGCAACTCGTACACGATCACTTACTATCCGCAGACGAATCCGAATGAGGGGTTCCGCAAGGTTGCCGTCGAGATTGTCACGGATGTCGGAAAGAAGCTGCGAATCTCGGCCCGCCCGGGGTATCGACCGCAACGAGGCTTCTAGTAGTGACCTGGCTGATCACAAAGGGCGGAGCGATCGGCCTTTTTTTGTGCTCTAGCCAGAGGTTCCGATCCAAACAGTACCGATCCAATATGTTGTACAGTCGCTAAGAGTACTATTGGACTAGGGCAAGATTCCTTAGAGGAAGTTGGACCCGTCTATGCGTTTGCTCATTCCGCTCCTCGCGCTTGCCGCCGGAGCTTTTGCTGCCACTTTCACCGTGAACGATCCCCTTGGGCAGCCGAAATGGCCCCGGGTGTGACCGTCGGATGCGATGTGGTCGGCACCACCAATCTCTTCGATTTCAAGCAGGGTATTGTCAACATCGGAGCCACATCGGCCACGATTGAGATTTACATGGACTACGGCCCTTCGGGAGCGACGAATCTGGCACCTTTCGCGGTGACTTCGGTACCACGATTGCTGTCGCCGACTTGTTCCTTTACGGCCCGGGCGGCCAGATCTATGCGCTAAGCCCGCCATCGAACGAACGGGAAAGCCAGTCCTGCGGGGCTGGCTTTTTCGTTTCGATGTCCATTGCTTGGAACATAAAAATCGGAAGGGTTCATGGTTGGGCCTCCGTTCTACCCAAGAGGGGTGCGCTTCAACCTACTAAACAAGCCATTCAATGCGGCTGTTTGCCATCGGGTGAGAGGTTTTCCTAAGGTGGAACGCCCTATGGGATAATACGAAAGTTAGAACTCCGCCATGTCCATTCGTTCGATTCGTTGGGGCCGGAAAACTGCCGCTGTCTCCCGTAGATTGAGAGAGTTGCAGTTACTTGCCTATGGGGCGGTCCACAAGGACCACCCGATTATGGCCCATATCATCCCGACCCGCAAGTGCAATCTGGCGTGCACGTACTGCAATGAGTACGATGACTACTCGAAGCCGGTACCAACCGATGTAATGATCCAGCGGATCAATAAGCTGGCGGATCTGGGAACGACGATTGTGACCCTTAGCGGCGGCGAGCCGCTGCTGCATCCCGACCTTGACGACATCATCCATGCGATGCACAAGCGTGGCGTTTTGGCCTGCATGATCACCAACGGCTATCTGTTGATGCCCGATCGGATCGAGCGCCTCAATCGCGCGGGTCTCGATCACATGCAGATCTCCATCGACAACGTGATGCCGGACGATGTGTCGAAGAAGTCGCTCAAAGTTTTGGACAAAAAGCTGCAGATGCTGGCCGAGCATGCGGACTTTCACGTCAACATCAACTCGGTTGTCGGTGGCGGCATCCGGAACCCGGAAGACGCTCTGGTGGTAAGCAAGCGGGCAATCGATCTGGGGTTCTCATCGACTCTTGGCATCATCCACGATAGCGACGGCCAGTTGCGTCCCTTGGGTGAGAAAGAACGCGAAATCTACCGCAAGTTCAGCGAAGGCAAAAAGCGGCATTTCGCTCGGCTGCACGACTACTTTCAGGACGCGATCGCAGAAGGCCGTTCGACCGATTGGCGGTGCCGCGCCGGCGCCCGCTATGTTTACATTTGCGAGGACGGCCTGGTGCATTACTGCTCACAGCAGCGCGGTTATCCTGGGACGCCACTGCTTGAATACACGGTGGAAGACATCCGCCGCGAGTATTTGACGGAGAAGTCCTGCGCACCGTATTGCACGATCTCTTGTGTGCATTATGTGTCGTATTTCGATTTCTTCCGCGCACCGCAAACGATCAAAGCGATCGATCTGCAGGCTGCTGGCGCGGGGCGTCCGCAACCTTTGGTGCAGATCCAAAGCAGCAGCGGCGACTAGCCATTACTGCCGAGAACATTCACTGCCCGCGCCGCAACGATTGCCAGAGTGGTGAGTGAGATGCTCGACTGGAGCATCATCAACATCTTGGCCCACCGCGAGAGCACTGGCGAATCCGTTGGAGAAAATGCCGTGCTCGCATTGAAGGCCATGAACAGATAATCCACAAACCGCGGGCGCCACTCGCCATGCCGATGCGGCATTGTGAGTTGCGGAAAGAGGAACGCGCCATCGCGATAAGACGAGTGTCGCGACCGTGCGTGCGGGCCACCGGCGTCTATCCGCCAATACCAGGCGGCAAAGACGAGGACGTTCATCGACCAGATCAGCAGTGCACCACCCAGGAGTTGGCGGGGTGGGAGCGGTTGACCAAGCACCATGCCGGCGACCAACTGAAACAGTGCATATCCAAGCACGAATGTAGCAACGGCTGAGGTTCCGTATCCCAATGCCACATGCCATTTGGGAACGAGCAACGCAGCCATTGCCAGCGCGCCCGTGATCCCAACGACAAACCAGCCATACTGTTCCGCCGCCATCGACTGCGGCAGCAGAAGGTGCAGCAGAACGACACTCACGACCGCAGCGAAGCCTGGCCAGCGAGGTTCCACCATTAGGGCACGAGGCTGCGTTTGCGGGCGGGCAGGAACTCGTCGCCGGGGTTCCATGTCGACATGACCGCCTGGTTGGCGATGGTCAGGCCGAGGGTGTATCCAAAGCGCGCCATCTGTTCCATGCCGCCCATGTCCCAATCTTCGTTGTATTGATCCGAAGGCTGGTGATAATTCTTGGAATTGTACTCGAAAAAGACAGTATCCGCGAAGTCGTCGGGCTTGCCCACGACCTGATTTCCCCCGTGAATGGAAAACGCGGGGATGCCGGCCTTTGCGAAACTGAAGTGATCGGACCGGTAGTAGAGGCCTTGTTCGGGCCTGCGATCCGGCTCAATCGCCAACTGGAACCGGCGGGTAATTTCCAGCACGGTTGGCCACAGCGTGGTGCGTTCCGCGCCGTTGAGACCGATGTCTTTGGTTTTGCCGAAGGGAAAGAAGCTATCGAAGTTCAGATTGACCACCGTCTTGCCAGCCGGGAACAAGGGCTTCCTGGCGTAGTAATCCGCACCGCGCAGACCGGCTTCTTCCGCTGTAACGGCAGTAAAAACGGCACTTCGGCGAGGTTTGCGCGGCAGGGACACCCAGGCGCGAGCCATTTCGATCAACATTGCGCAGCCTGTCGCGTTGTCCACCGCGCCGTTATAAACGGTGTCGCCGTTTACAGCAGGGCCGATGCCCAGGTGATCCCAATGGGCGCTGTATAGCACCGCTTCAGACTTGCCTTTTGGATCCACGCCTTCGATCCACGCCACCACGTTGCGGGTTTCCATCTTGCGGATCTTCATGGGAATCGCGCCTTTGAATCTGACCGGCAGCCCTTGTGCTTTAAAGCCAGGAGTATCGGCCATTTTTAGCAATTCATCGACGGATTTGCCGAGTGTCGCGGCAATCCGGTCGGCGGATTTCTTATTGAGCCAGCCTGCAAAGGCGAGGCCTGCCTGGCCGCGGTCGAGTTCCACTTGCGAATCCTCACGGCCGAATCCCTGCACGACCTGCCAGCCGTATCCGGCACTGGGTGTCGTATGAATGATCAGGCAGGCGATCGCGCCTTTGGCGAGGGCTTGTTCGTACTTGTAGGTCCAGCGGCCGTAGTAGGTGAGCGCTTTGCCCTTGAAAAATCCGGGGTCTTCGGATGGGGGTTCGTTGGTGAAGAGCACAACGACTTTTCCCTTGACGTCGACGCCTTTGTAATCGTCCCAGTTGTATTCCGGCGCGGTGATGCCGTGACCGACGAAGACGGCCTCGGCGTCGAACGTGGACATCTCTTGCTGCTCGCGGGTGACACCGGTGAAGTCGTCCATCCACTTGAAGTCGACGGTCTTGCCGTTGACTGTCGCGCTCAATGTCGATGAGGGTTTAGGTTCCGCACCGATGAGCGGGACGCGCTGGAAGTACGTGCCATTGTCGCCGCCGGGCTTCAATCCGAGCAAGGCGAATTGCGAGGCGAGGTATTCGGTGGCGAGGTCGCCTCCGCGGGTGCCGGGTCCGCGGCCTTCGAGCAGATCGCTTGCTAGAAACTTCACGTGGGCACGGATCCGCGCGCCGGTGATTTCGTCGGCTTGGCCGAACAAAGAGATCGACGCAAGAGCCAGAACTGAACAGATTCTTCTCACGTTTGCAGTATGCCATAGCTGTGCCTGTTGAAGATCGACTGCGGGACAAGTGGGGCTTCCTGGTTCGGGTCCGCTCTCTGTTTGTTGAGATCGCCTGCGTGACGTGCCGTGGCTTCCTGGTTGATATGGTGCTTCATGCCTTTGGCTTGCCATTGCTGTGCGTGTTGTGGTTCGCTTGCGGTTGGCGTGGTTGTTGGTCTCGCTTCAGCGAAGCGCGGGCTTCTTCGTTTGACGCGGTGCTTCATGCCTTTGCTATCGCTGCGCCTGTTGGGACCGCTTGGGCTTTGACGGTCGCCGGGGGGTGCTTTTGGGTCCGTCCTCTGTTTGGCGTGCGTGTTGAGATCGCCTGCGTGAACGTGCCGGGGCTTCCTGGTTTGACGCGGTGCTTCATGCCTTTGGCTTTCATCACTGTGCAGCGTATGCAATGAGCATCTTCGTCGCGTCGCGCGCCCTGATAAGATCGGGGTCAATGCGCGTACCGCTCCTCTCGGTCGTCGGAATGATTGCGGCCGGTGCCCAATCCGATTGGCCCTCTTTCGGAAACGACCCCGGCGCGATGCGCTATTCCACGGCCAAGCAGATCCACACGGGCAACGTCGTGAAACTTCAACCCGCGTGGACGTTCCGTACGGGCAAAGCAGGGTCGGAAGCCGTGCCCGTTGTCGTGAACGGCACGATGTACGTCAACGCTCCCGATGGCGTCTATGCACTCGTCCCCGAATCCGGCGAATTGCTTTGGAAGTACGCCGCCCCTCAAATCGCACTCCGCGGACTCGCCTACTGGCCCGGCGCGAAAGGCTTGCACCCACGCCTCTTCACGGGCAACGGCGCGAATCTGCTGGCTCTGGACGTCACCACAGGCAGGCCTGCGCCGGGCTTCGGCAATGAAGGGCGCGTCGATCTGAAGAA
>Ga0163149_10007058_pt1 | contig 11382 bp, 8 predicted proteins | sample OliLakLV19MP5G1_FD_148604 | JGI IMG/M metagenome (GOLD analysis project Ga0163149, IMG submission 148604) | Freshwater microbial mat bacterial communities from Lake Vanda, McMurdo Dry Valleys, Antarctica - Oligotrophic Lake LV.19.MP5.G1 | ecosystem: Environmental > Aquatic > Freshwater > Lake >...
ACATTAAACTATAAAGTATGGCAACCAATATTGATAGTAACGAAATTCAGCAATCAAAAAAGGTCGCTATTATAGTTGCTCACCCCGATGATGAAACGTTGTGGGCTGGTGGCACAGTTTTGTCGCATCCTAATTGGGAGTTGTTTGTAGTTTCCCTTTGTAGGACAAACGATACCGACCGTGCACCAAAATTTTACGAAGTAATAAAATTATATGCTGCGAAAGGTATGATGGGGAACATGGATGATGAACCCGAACAAAAACCGTTGGCAGAAGCGGAGGTGCAACAACATGTACTGAGTTTATTGCCAAAAGAAGATTTCGACTTAATAATTACACATAATCCTTTGGGAGAATACACGAGGCATATTCGACATGAGGAAATCGGCAAGGCAGTAATAAACCTTTGGGAGGAAGGAAACATCTCAACCCATGCATTATGGGTATTTGCTTTTGAAGATGGCAATAAAAACTATTTGCCTCGCCCTATTGAAAATTTAACCCTGCTTCAACCGCTTTCAGATAATATTTGGTCAAAAAAATTCAACATCATCACTAAAACTTATGGCTTTAGCCTTGATAGTTGGGAGGCAAAAACAACACCAAAAACTGAAGCCTTCTTTGAATTTAAAGATGCTAAAGCCGCAAAAAAATGGATGAATGAACTCTTGGAACATACAGTGTAAATCAATAAATAGTAATGAAAGTACTAGTACTCTATGATTATCCACCGTCTCCGGGCGGTTTGGCAACACAAGGCGATTTACTATACAAGGGATTGCTGGAATTGGGCGTTGAGGTTCATGCAGTGCATTTTGAGTCGGCACAAGAAAAAGAATGGTATTACCGCTGGTTCGAACCTGACGTAGTGGTTGGCATTGGCTATTGGGGTCACACGCCTCAATTGGTTTTGCATCCGCAACGGTATGGCGTTTTGGCCGTTCCTTGGTTGGTAGCAGATGGATATATTGCCAATTACCAAGAAGTGTTGAATGCGTTGCCTTTGATATTGGTAACCTCACATTGGGTAAAAGAAATGTACGTTCGTGATGGTATCACTGGCGATAAAATAGAAGTACTGCCAGTGGGATGCAACACAGATACTTTTGTGCCTAGAGATAAAAAAGATGCTAAAATTAAAGCAGTTCGGGAAGCATTAGGCGTTTCAGACGACCAATTAATGATTCTTACTGTGGGTGGTGATGCGGCCTCAAAAGGGGCTCAAGAAGTAATGCAAGCATTGGCAATTATCGACACCAAAGCCCCCGACTGGAAATATGTGTGCAAAGTGTGGCCACAGCCTCGCACTAAATTGCAAAATTTAGCCGATTTGCAAATGGCCTCTGATCTAGGAATTGAAAAAAATGTGACTTATGCCACCAACACCATTTCAAGGAATTTTATGCCTTATTTAATCGGTGCCTGCGATATATATGCTGCCCCTTCCAGATTAGAAGGTTTTGGAATGCCACAAGTAGAAGCAGGTGCTTGCGGCAAACCTGTAATTGGCATAAATGCAATGGGCATGTTAGATACATTGGTACAGGGTGAAACGGCCTTGCTGGCAGGCGTAGCACAAAAAATAGTGGTAAATGAAGTTATACTTGGCAATGAATCGGGTTTTGAGGAAAACCATAATGTAAAATTCAGTGTGCCTCGCACTGTAGATTACCGAGCCAATATTCAAGATGTTGCCAAAGACTTATTGACATTGATGAATGATGCAGATCTACGCCATAAAATGGGCATAGCAGGTAGAAAAAGAGTGGTTGAACAATTTGATTACCGAGTAGTTGCCAAAAAGTTCGTGCAAATCATTCAAGATAAATTAAATATAGACTAGCCCTTGAAATGCCCATACTAAGTACTGTACCCATTCACAAATAATATCATGAACATTTCATGTTACAGATAAAAACCAAATAATGCTACCATGAAAACAACAGACCTACAAGCAATACAAGAAGCCAAAGCAGCAGCCATTGAAGTTCTACTACACAATGCACATGGTCCATTTCACGGATTGCCACGTACAGCAGGCTGGGGCTATCCCGAACCCTACACAAGAGATTTGATGTTTTCTATTTTCGGTATTGCCGTTTCAGGAAATCAAATATTAATAAACAGTATCAGAAAAGTGCTGGAGACCTTGGCGAAAAATCAAACCAATCTCGGGCACATAGCTTCATTGGTTCACAACAATGATGATAGAGGTTCAAGTGATTCAACTCCTTTATTCTTGCTTGGGGTTGGTATTTTAGATCAGTAACCAAAGAAGCCGATTTTTTAGAAGAAGCTGTTAGCAAATCACTGACGTGGATGGAATATCAAACACCCTCTGACAGATATTTAGTCGCACAACAACCCACCAGTGATTGGAGAGATGAACAATGGGTATTAGGATACGGATTGTTTGTGAATACTATCGTGTACAGCTATTTAAAAATATTTGGGTTGAATGTACGGGCAGAAAAAATGCGTCATGATATGGGGCGATTTACCATTACTGCTGGTGTAACCCACAGTCATGTACACGAAGGGTTGGTTGTAAAGCATAAGCCTTATTATGCCTTATGGTCATACAAAATACACAGTAGCGAACGGTTCGATTTGCTGGGAAACAGCCTTGCCATTCTCTCCGGTATCGCTTCGCCTAGCAGAGCCAACGACCTTGTGTCATGGATTGAATCAGAGTGTGCAAATATGCGTGACAGAGGTGAGTTGGCGGTGGATTTACCGCCCAATTTTTTCCCTTATACAAGACCAGAAGATGCAGATTGGCAACCGCGAGATAGAATGTTTAACAATCCCGGAGATTATCATAATGGTGGGATATGGCCATTTATCTGCGGCCTTTATGTAGCTGCCTTGGTAGCGGCAAAACGCTATGCACTTGCATCAGAAAAACTAATAGCATTGACACATCTGGTAAAATTGCCTTGCACAGAGAAAGTAAAATATGGATTTAACGAATGGATAAAAGCGCAAACGGGCGAAGCAAAAGGGCAAGATTGGCAAACATGGAGTGCCGCACTTTATTTATATGCTGCCAAATGTGTAGAACTGCAAAAAACACCATTTTTTGAGGAAATGCGTGAGCCAATAACTGAAAAAGAGGTGACAGAAATGTAAATCCATGAACTAAATAAATTTCCAAATTTTAAATGTTAACTTAAAAAAATAAATATTCCAATATGAACCTACAAGAAATTACGACCTCATTAGGCAAAGCTGCTGACGATTTACTCCATCATAAATGCGAAACTTTTGATAAAGCACTTTTATACTCGCCAAATCCCAATTATATAGAAGAAGTTTTACAGCAAAGTAGCCGCAATCCACAAGTGTTACGCAATTTAGCAACCATTTTTAATCACGGCAGATTAGCAGGCACCGGCTATGTATCAATTTTGCCCATTGATCAAGATATAGAACATACTGCAGGTGCTTCATTTGCTAAAAATCCAATTTATTTTAATCCAGAGAATATATTAAAACTTGCCATTGAAGGAGGCGCCAATGCTGTGGCGACCACGTTTGGCAATTTGGCTTTAATTGCCAGAAAATATGCACATAAAATACCCTTTATAGTCAAAATAAACCACAACGAACTACTTACTTATCCCACAAAGTACAATCAAATTATGTTTGGGTCTGTTCGTGAGGCTTGGAATTTGGGAGCAACAGCCATTGGAGCCACCATATATTTCGGTTCTGAAGAATCAAACCGACAAATAATAGAAGTTTCAGAGGCATTTGAAGAAGCCCATAGTCTGGGAATGCCAACTATTTTGTGGTGTTATGTTCGCAACAATGGGTTTAAAAAAGACGGTATAAATTATGAAACTGCCTCTGATATCACTGGGCAAGCCAACCATATTGGCGTTACGATTCAGGCCGATATTATCAAACAAAAAATGCCAGATGTAAATGGTGGTTTCACTGCCATCGATTTTTCAAAATCAGATGCATTGATGTATAGTAAATTAAGCACAAATCACCCTATCGATCTTTGTCGGTATCAAGTTGCCAACAGTTACATGGGTAGAATTGGGTTAATAAATTCGGGGGGAGAATCGAAAGGAGATTCCGACTTGAAAGATGCTCTCATGAGTGCCGTTATAAACAAGCGTGCGGGAGGAATGGGAATGATAATGGGCAGAAAAGCATTTCAAAGACCACTAAATGAAGGAATTGCACTTTTGGAGAGCGTTCAAGATGTGTATTTGGCTAAAGAAATAGATTTGGCTTGATAGAAAAACGAGCTGTTCCTATTTCTTTGCTATCGTATCTTCAAAAAGCACTTTTTAATTTTGTTCTCTATCGCTGTGTGCAACACATAGTTAAGGAAATGTCTCAATAATATTCTACAAATGTTTCAACATAAAAAATATTCTTATCATTTACGGCATCAGAGAGGATCGAACTGAAACGATAGCAGCAAAGATTTCTGCTTGCCGTTCGGTATTAAATTTATAAATCCTAAACCCAAATAAAGGGAATTTTAAATCCTTTTGAACTGATATTAACATTACAAAATGTCAAATTAATGAAGTTGACTCATTGAGCTGCAAACTCAGTACAACTCTTTTCCTTGCTCGCAAACTCAGAAGAGCGGGGTACTATTTTCAACAATTAGAAAACCAGTGAATTATATAACTTTTTCATATAATTATGTAACATTCTATGACAAGGTAATAATCACCTTTGCGTAGTGATTAACTGTGTTTGCTATAGTCATTTCAAAAAAATGTAAAAATTACAAGAATGTATCGATTGTGCCGACATTTGCGCATTGTGCGTAAAATTAGGTGCCAGAGATTCTGAATACTGTGCCGCACTTTGCAAATTGTGTGCCGAAGTTTGTAAAGCCTGTGCTGCTGAATGCGAAAAACATGCTTCCCACCACGACCATTGCCAAAAATGTGCAGAGTGCTGCAAAGCCTGTGCTGAAGCTTGCGCATAAAAAAATAATTTTCTCACTATACTAAAACTTAAAATTATGAAAATTAGAAAAATGAACTTTACAATTTTGGCATCTATGCTGTTTTTAATGGCGTGTATTTTCTCAACCAACTCATTTGCTCAGTCCAAAGACATGTCGAAAATGAAGGATTGTTGTATGATGAAAGAAGGTAAAATGATGCAAATGAAAGACGGTAAAATGATGCCAATGAAAAAACACATGACCATGAAAAATGGCACTAAGTGTATGACTAATGGCGATTGCACCATGAAAGACGGAACTAAAATGAAAATGGAAAATGGTGATTGCATGGATATGGATGGCAAAATGGACAAATGTGAAAGGATGAATTTGGACGGTAAAAGCTCTAATGAAACGAAAGGAGAAATGGCAATGGCATATACTTGCTCGATGCATCCTGAAGTTACGAATGACAAACCAGGCAAATGCCCAAAATGTGGAATGGATTTGATTGAAAAGAAGTAAAATTTATCCGATACAATTTGCCGATTCGGTTTGCTCAAAAATAAATAGTTCATGGTTTAAACCGTAGACTATTTATTTACAAAAATTAAATATCCCGCACTCGCCTGAAGCGAGCGAAGAAAGATTGTTGAAACACTCGAAAATTTAGAAATGAAATATCTGGCATAATCGAACTAAACCCATGGAAATGAAAGAACAAACGGCACCAAGTCTAGAAGCTCCTGAAAAGGCAATGCCTAAAATGGATCACTCTACAATGGATACGGCCAAAACGGACATGAAAAAAATGGATCATTCCAAAATGGACCGTGGCAAAGCACCGATGGGAATGGCAGGTCACGACCACCATAAAATGATGATTGATGATTTCAAACGCAGATTCTATGTGACTTTAGCTATTACGGTTCCCGTAATGCTGCTTTCACCCATGATTCAGCAATGGTTTCATTTCAAAATTGCTTTTTCAGGCTCTAATTATGTGCTTTTTGCACTATCGACTGTAGTATTTTTTTATGGTGGAATGCCATTCTTAAAAGGCTTAGTCGATGAAATAAAAAATGGAGCAATTGGCATGATGACTTTGATTGCAGTTGCCATTACGGCCGCTTATTCCTACAGTGTAGCCACCGTTTTCGGTTTGCAAGGCATGGATTTCTTTTGGGAACTCTGCACACTTATATTAATTATGCTTTTAGGCCATTGGATTGAAATGAAATCTGTGGCAGGTGCATCCAAAGAATTGGAATTGCTGGTGCAGCTCATGCCATCGGATGCACACATGATTATGCCAACAATGGTGCACGATGTAAAAACCGATTCGCTCAAGGAAGGTAATTCAATATTAATAAAGCCGGGAGAAAAAGTGCCCGCAGATGGCATAATTTACGAAGGCGAAAGTTATTTGAACGAATCCATGCTCACGGGAGAATCAGTTCCTGTAAAAAAATCCAAAGACCAAAAAGTAATTGCAGGTTCTATCAATGGCAATGGTTCGCTAAAGGTGAAAGTGACACATGCATCCAAAGATTCTTATTTGTCACGGGTAATTAAATTGGTTGATGATGCGCAAAAAACAAAATCTAAAACACAGTTGCTTGCCGATAAAGCAGCAAAAATCTTAACTATCGTTGCCTTAGCAGCGGGATTTGCCACCTTCTTTTTCTGGTGGCTCATGGCAAAAGAACCTATAGTTTTTGCACTGGAAAGAATGGTAACAGTTATAGTGATTTGTTGTCCTCATGCTTTGGGATTGGCCGTGCCGCTGGTAGTTGCCATCTCAACTTCTCTTTCTGCCAAGCATGGTTTACTTATTAAAAACAGAACGGCATTTGAGAACGCAAGAAAAATCACAACCATCATATTTGATAAAACTGGCACACTCACCATTGGAAAATTTGAAGTTTCCAGAATTACTCCCCTCACAGAAGGAGATGGGTCGGGGGTGAAGTTTGACGAAAAAGAACTTATTCGCCTTGCATCAGCACTTGAACAAAACTCTGAACACCCGATTGCTACGGGAATTCTTGCAAAAGCAAAGGAACTTTCCATAGAAATATCCGAAGTAAATAATTTTAAAGCGATTACAGGAAAAGGAATTGAAGCAGATCTGGAAGGAAAAAACATCAAGGTGGTTAGTCCTGGTTATTTGAAAGAAAACAATATACCCTTGCCCAAAAACTATGCTAGCAATAATGCCGAAACCATTGTTTTCATAATTGTGAATGAGAAATTGGCAGGCTACATTTCATTGGGAGATAAAATAAGACCTGAATCAGCTGAAGCCATACAAACGCTTCACGATAATAATATCAAATCTATTTTGCTAACTGGCGATAATGCAATTGTAGCAAAAAGTGTAAGTGACGAATTAAAAATGGATGGATATTTTGCCGAAGTATTACCAGACCAAAAATTAGAAAAGATAAAGGAACTGCAAGCCAAAGGGGAATTTATTGCCATGACGGGCGATGGCGTAAATGATGCACCTGCATTGGCACAAGCCGATATAGGTATTGCCGTAGGCAGTGGCAGCGACATAGCAGCCGAAACAGCAGGAATAATTTTAGTAAATAGCAATCCAAAGGACATTGCCAGCTTAATTTTATTTGGCAAAGCCACCCACCGAAAAATGATTCAAAATCTAATTTGGGCAACGGGTTACAATATAATTGCGTTGCCATTAGCCGCAGGAGTTCTCTATAAATGGAATATAATGTTGACACCAGCAGCAGGTGCAATATTGATGAGCGTAAGCACAATAGTGGTTGCGATCAATGCAAAATTATTGAAAGTAAAAACTTCTTAAAAACTTAAAAATGAAAGCAATAGTTCTTGGTGTTGTTTGCGCTATTATCTTATTTGCTCAAAATTCTTTTGCCCAAAAAGTGGTACGTTACGATTTATATGTACGTGATACAATGGTAAATTTTACTGGCAAAGCCAAAAGAGCCATAGCCGTAAATGGACAAATTCCAATGCCTACATTGACATTTACCGAAGGCGATACCGCAGAAATTCATGTGCATAATGAGCTTAAAGAAACTACTTCATTGCACTGGCATGGCCTATTTTTGCCCAATAAATACGATGGCGTTCCTAACCTAACGCAGATGCCCATCAAGCCCAATAGCACACATATTTATCGTTTCCCAATCATTCAAAACGGGACGCATTGGTACCACAGCCATAGTGGTTTGCAAGAACAAATAGGCATGTACGGTTCGTTTATTATGAATAAAAAAGAGCAAAATTCCCCCTTCGTAGGTCAGGAGGATACTTTTAGAAAAGGAATAGATGATTTGCCTACTATTCCCATTATTTTAAGCGAATGGACAGACCTAAATCCGAACAACGTTCACCGAATGTTGCACAATGCTAGCGATTGGTTTGCGATAAGAAAGGGAACAACCCAGAGCTACACAGAAGCCATAAGAGCTGGGCATTTCAAAACCAAAATTGTAAATGAGTGGAAACGAATGAACGCCATGGATGTCAGCGATGTATATTATGACAAATTGCTCATTAACGGTAAAAATGTAGCTTCTCATTTTTCCCCTTCGGGGTCTAGGGGGCTTCGCCTCCGCATTTCCAACGGTGGTGCTTCTTCCTATTTTTGGCTCACGTATGCAGGTGGTAAAATCACGGTAGTAGCCAACGATGGAAATGATGTAGAACCAGTGGAAGTTGATAGGTTACTGATAGCCGTTTCGGAGACCTACGATATTATCGTACCCATTCCTGAGGAGAACAAAGCCTATGAATTTTTAGCCACATCCGAAGACAGGATAAAATCTGCCTCGTTATTTGTAGGAGAGGGTACAAAACAATTGGCGAAACCATTGCCCAAACTCAAATATTTTGAAGGCATGAAAATGATGAACCGAATGATGAAAATGGATGGAAATTTGGACGATATGGGCATGCAAATGAGCCTAAATAAAATGGACATGAACTCGGTGATGTACCCTGAAGTGACGGGAAGCAGCCCAATAACCACCGAAGAGGGAACAAAAAAAAAGATGGAAGGAATGGATATGGAACATTCTGGGCATACAGAAAAGGCAATTTCCAAACCCAAAACATTGAATTACGCCATGCTGAAATCGACCATCAATACCACTTTGCCAGAAGCACCTACTAAGCTTTTAAAATTTGAACTCAGTGGAAATATGAACCGCTATGTTTGGAGTCTAAATAATAAAGTGATTTCGGAAGCCGACAAAATCCTGATCAAAAAAGGTGAAAACGTAAAAATTATTATTCACAACAACTCCATGATGCGGCACCCTATGCACTTGCACGGCCATGATTTCAGACTACTCAACGGGAAAGGCAAATATTCACCTTTAAAAAATGTGGTTGACATTATGCCTATGGAGACCGATACACTTGAATTCAATGCAAATGTATATGGCGATTGGTTTTTTCATTGCCATGTTTTATACCACATGATGGCTGGAATGGGAAGGGTTTTTTCCTACGAAAACCAACCCGTTAATCCTGAAATCCCCAATCCAAGACTTGCAAAACGTATGCTTTTTGCCGATGACCGTATGTTTCACTTTATGGCAGAAAACGACTTTGCCACCAATGGAAACGATGGTATGGCAATGCTTTCAAACACACGTTGGAGCATAGGCACAGATTGGCGTTTGGGTTATAACGACAAGCACGGCTACGAAACAGAAACCCATATAGGGCGATATGTCGGTAAAATGCAATGGTTTATGCCCTTCGTAGGTTTTGATTGGCGGTATAGAAAAATGGGAATTGACGGCCAAGAAAAAAACGCATTTGGTCAGACAAACAAAAAAGACAATAGAAGTGCTGTAAGTTTGGGTTTTATATACACCCTTCCAATGCTCGTAAACTTTCAAGCGGAAGTATATCACGATGGCATTGTACGTTTATCTTTAATTCGAAAAGATATTCCGATTTCAAAAAGAATAAGGGCAGGTTTGATGGTGAATACAGACAAGGAATATTTGGCAGAATTGCGCTACATCATTAATAAAAATATGGGCATAAGAACACATTACGACAGCGATATGGGATTCGGTATCGGATTTAGTTTGAATTATTAAATTATATTTACTTAATATGGAAAAAGCATACCACCATATCAAAAAATGTACTTAGGCAAGCACATAAACCTATTTCCTTCCTGAAAAAAGCTGAATGTGATTCATTATCCATTTTTACTTATATTAAAGACATGCATATTACCATGAACGCATATTTATTGAAATCCTCCATAACAACTCTAACTTGTTTATTACGTTTCACAGTGGGGTAATTAAGGTGCTTTGCCTATTTTGTAGCCGTTGAGAGTTTTATCCAATGGCACTAAATTAGTTATGGTAGTGTAAACTGTCTAGTCCTGAAATAGGCTTAGACTTAATTTTGGTAAGTGGTACTCAGAAAACAAAGTTTTCGGTCGGTGAGCAACAGCCCGAGGAACAAGCAATAGAGTACACTTATTACAAAAATTAGATATTATGATTATGAAAATAACTATATTAATATTTGCATTTTTAAACATTTTAGTAATCATTTCGCAAACCTATTTTATAATGGCAAAGACTGAAACACAACCGTATAGAGTTATTAAAATAGAAAAAGAATTTGAGTTACGCCTGTACCCTTCAGCTACGATGGCAACTGTTTCGATGGGTGCAAAAACCTACAAAGAATTATCCTCCCTAGGATTTAGGAAATTGGCTTCCTATATTTTTGGAGGGAATAAAGACAATAAAAGTATTGCCATGACAACACCCGTGCACATGGACATCAATGATTCCCAATCTTCCATGAGTTTTGTAATGCCATCAGATTACTCTAAAGATAATTTACCAAAACCAAACGATTCGTCTATCATCATTAAAACAACTACAGAAGAATATGTGGCAGCTATTCAATTTGGTGGCTATGCCAATGACAAGGAAATTAAAAAATACACTTCCAAACTAGAAAGTGCATTAAAAGCGAATGGAATTGAGTATTATGGAAACTTCCGCTTTTTAGGCTACAACGCTCCCTATCAATTTTGGGGAAGGAAAAATGAAATAATTGTGAGCGTGCGTTGGAATGGATAATAGCAAGACTTTAAAGAAAAGTGCAGGTGGAAATTACCTGTTAGATTTTGTAAAAAAATCAAGCTGTAAACAACAAAACGAAAAGATGGAGATTATGAAAAATATTTTAATAACTGGTGCTACAGGCAATGTGGGTATGGCGGTAATAAAAGGTTTGAGCAAACTCACTCATACTTTTGAAATTTATGCGGGTGTATTTGATTTAGAAAAAGACAAACCAAAATTACAAGATTATAAATTGAATACTATGCGTTTTGATTTTACAGATGCTGCAACTTATAAACCAGCCTTAGCTCAATGCGATATACTTTTTTTATTGCGTCCGCCACAATTATC
>Ga0163149_10007065_pt1 | contig 11375 bp, 12 predicted proteins | sample OliLakLV19MP5G1_FD_148604 | JGI IMG/M metagenome (GOLD analysis project Ga0163149, IMG submission 148604) | Freshwater microbial mat bacterial communities from Lake Vanda, McMurdo Dry Valleys, Antarctica - Oligotrophic Lake LV.19.MP5.G1 | ecosystem: Environmental > Aquatic > Freshwater > Lake >...
ACACAAGCTGTTGCCAAGCTTGTAGATCTTAGACATGCTTTACCAGTAGCCTGCTAGAAGACGGCAGGATTCAATCATTCAATGATTGGATGCTCTTCATCCACGGTTTATGCCAGGAAAGGACAAGAAACAACCCCGCAAGCGAATAAAAAAATTTAGTGTTAGAGGTACTAGAAATAGCGGGCCGGTGCGCGGGCCAGAAGCCAAACCGTCTGCTTATTGTGGTCGCACAGTTGACATTTTCACGAAGAAAACATCTAAATCTCCATCCCTAACAACGAGAAAGACTGACGTTGGAAGAAAATTTCAATTTTCTCGCCTGCGGGCCACCGGTACCATGTGTGTGACCACGACCACTTACAAGAGTGCCATCGAGTGAGCACGAGTACTGCACTATTACGGCAACAAGGAACGGGGCGGCTCCTAGTTTCTCACCAATCAATACTTTGATAGCCGTTACTAGTACCAGTTGCCCTCTACTACTAGTAGTGGCTAAGGACACTTGTGAAGCAACTTGGTTATTACCCTTCCTAAAGAGCAGCAAGAACTGATCTGGCTGATTGCTTTCGGTCGTCGTTCCCGCCTCCCCTCTCGCTTGCTGCGATGAACACACCGCTTGCTTCGAATTTATTTTCAAAACAGAAATCAACCATGTGCGCGGCAACGGCAACAACAGACACATCTGGAACCAGAGATTCGGCAGGACGGCCACTGAAGCAATCCGGTAGCAATGCGGGTGCTGCCAAGTCGAGCATCCGACAAAATTCGAAGAGCCCCAGTCGAAAGCTTGTCAGGGCCAGGTCACGGGATGAGTCGCGCGGGAGAACTCCTACTCAACTACAGCAATTGCAAGCACAAGGAGGACCGCCAAAGTCGCCGTCGTCAGAGTCTTCCGGCAATCTTCGCAGCGCTCGACTGAGGATTGTTTTATGTCTTTTAGCAGGTGGTTGTTGGTCCGTGTATACAATTCTAAGCTCGATTCATCAACAACATGGTAGCAATTTCGCTGTCCTGCAAGAGGAATTGGCAGCAGAAAGTCATCACTTGGCCACGCTGTTTGGAATATCTGCTCTGGATCCCAAGGATGTGCTACTTCAAAAAGAAAAAGCTGCTCTGGATGCCAAGACTTTGCTAGAAAATAAATTGGCATTGATGGCAAGCACTGAGATTGAGCAGCAGCAGATTGATACTTTGCCAGAGCAACAACAGCAGAGAGAAATGCTGCAAACATCACCATTAGGGATCCCCAACAGTATCAGCAACAATGCTCGCCGTTCTTCCGACTTGGATTTTTCCCATTTGGATTCCAAACATCATCATGCCATTGTGATTCCATATCGAGATCGGAAGTTTCACTTGGAGCAGTTCATTGAACATATGGGGCCTTATCTCCGACGAAATTTTGCAAACGAAAGCTTTGAATTGTGGTTGGTGGAACAAGATGATTCCTTTTTATTCAATCGCGCCTGGTTGGCTAACGTCGGGATTGCCAGTATTCAGGCTCAAAATAAATTGCACCATTTTCAACAGCTTCAACAGAAACAGAGGCTATCTCAACAAGACAGCAAGCACCAGGAAGCCATGGCCATCACGGTACCGCCGCCGCCTACATGCATCATTTTGCACGATGTTGATTTAATTCCGACGGTCGATGGTGTCCCCTACACCAATTGCAGCCGACCAATGCAGCTGGGTAGTGAACTGGCACACTTCAACGGCAGTATTCCTTATCCCATTTACACTGGAGGAGTTGGACCGTCTATGTCCCTCGGCCATTGGGTCAAAATTAATGGAATGTCAAACGACTTTTATGGTAAGAAAGATACAGTGAAGCAAACGAACGATATTCGGGGCAGTGCATTGTGGGTTTTGCGTCAAGATTCAACCTAACAGATACGAATTGCTTTCCACATGTGTAAAAAAGGTTGGGGAGGAGAAGATGACGAGCTCTGGCATCGATTGCGCTTGGCGGGATTGCTCAAAAAACCTGTTCGTCGTCCGACACCGCCCCCCTCGAAAGATGGGAAGCCTTACAAGGGCCCCAAGTTTTGGCCTCCTGAAATTGAACGCCCTCATAAGGGACGAGGAAAATTTCGACCCATTAGTGAAGCACAAACGGTGCACCACAATGAGAAGGGGCACAATCAGTGGACTCGAATTGGGTACATGTTGGAACTAATGCAAAACAATAGTGCGCGCTGGAAAAAGGATGGCCTGAGTGATCTGCGTATGACCATCACCGGAGATGCCATGACAGTGACACATTTGGAGAGTATTGAAGTCAACAATTCGACTACAATTGCGGATACGGATCCTACAGTATTGGCAACGACACGAGCTACAACGACAACCATTACTCGAAAGCATTACGTCACAGCTAAGCAAAAAGGCTCGGTCGTTTCATCTTTATCGATTGAACCATCTGCTCTTGCATCATTTGTCGCCATCCATCATATCAGCGCCATTCCAAAAATTACTCCATTGGAATTCATTCATGTCACTCAAACGGACGGAGGTCGAATTGAACGTGCGGGGGCGAGGGCTGGCATTCCTTGGGGCGCCTGTCATTATCACCATGCACTGGAGAAAGAGATGCATTGTCCAGACATAGCGGATCCCGAATGGGAAGGAAAAGTAAAACTTCGGCCGGAACTGGGGACGCACTCACCCTGGCACTCTCCCCTTCAAGATTTTGAGGAAAACCCCTACAAAGGACGCCCGACATTTGCAATCGTACGTAGTCCTTATGATCGACTAATTGATTACTATTACTGTCCTTGGAATGGCTACAAGGACGAGGAGCCCAACAATCCTAGAAACCTGAATAAATTTATACAAGCCCGTCTGTTCCCGCCACGCCCGCAAAAGAAGCCCGAGGAAAAGGGGAAAAAGGAGGAGGAAAAGGAAAAAATACCTCCTCCACCAGCATTTTTCCATCTCCGACCAGAATTCCACTATGTTTTTGCCAACAATGTTATTGCGGATCATTCTCAGCCCTTTGTAACTCACATTCTCCGATATGAGAATCTTGAAGAGGATTTCGCTGGGCTGATGAAAATGTATGGAATGGACAAACGAGTCGTATTACCGCTTGCGCTGCCGAAGCCAGACCAGGAAAATCGATTGCTGACGCCCGATGATTTCAGTGACTCCTCGCTTCGGATGATTCACAAATTCTACAACAACGACTTCGTTCGCTTTGGATACAGCATGCGACCAACGCAGCCAAGAAAAACCCATTTGCCTACCCCATTCCCAAAGGGTGCACTATCTGAAAGCCTAAGCTTACTAAAGGCCGGCCCGCGGGACAAGAAGCAACTCCTCGAAGCGATTGGAGCGGTGCCTCCCAACTGATAGATTCTTTGGCCTACTACCAGGAGTATGCCGCTTTCCTTCGCAAGAAGAGAAATCTCATGATAACGAGAAAATGGCGACGTGCATGGCACTATTCCTTGCTTGTGACCTGGACAGGGCCTATCGGTATACGGCGTACGCCTGTCCGTTCAGCCTGCAGCGCCTGTCTACTAGCGCTCACGCGCAATTGTTAGACACCACTCAAGGCAAGGCCGAGACTGCCGAACTGCTTCCAGCTTGCGAGGGTTCGTCAATAGCTACGTCGATTACTTTTAAAATCTTTTTAAATACTGAACTTTTACTACGAATATGTGATCTAATGTGAGCCCTTGTGTGAGTACAATTCGCCAGCCGATTCGATACAACCAACTACCTTAGCAGGTAAGCCATCGGACTGACACTCGTGGAAAGAAAAATTGTGTGGTGATTTAGGCGATTGCTTTCGCGCCCTCTTTGCGCACTCGTTTACGCAGAAGGGTTGGCTGTTACAGCCGTAGCCCCCATGGGAAAACCCTCAGGCACCTGACCGGTAGCTGCCATATTACTCATCATGGCATAGAATTGCTGATGGTAGTGTGCTGTAGCTGCCGCAAAACCGGCTGCAAAGGACGACGCTGCTGGGTCGCTGCTATCCATCGGAGGCATGGCGAACGGAAGCGGCATGGTGGCAACTTCGCCGACCTTGGGAAGCTGTTGGAGCGCTGCGTTGCTGTTCGCCTGAGCGGCGGCAACCATACTCTGCGCTGAGAACGCGGGGAGTGTTGGGATGTGGTTCTCAGGTTGCTCCATCTTGACAGCAGAGGGTGTTCCATGATGATGAGCCTGAGCCTGCTGTTGTGCTTGCTGGTGAGCCTGAGCCTGCTGTTGTGCCTGCTGGTGAGCCTGAGCCTGCTGCTGTGCTTGCTCATGTGCTTGCTGCTGTGCCTGCTGATGAGCCTGGTAAAGCGAGGCGTGAGGTTGGGCAAGAGGTGCGTGCACGACGGCAGCGTGAGCCTGCTGTCCTTCGTTACTGGTGGTGGACGAGGCATCAGAATCCTTTGGACTTTCTCGGCCCTTGAAGTGGTTGGTCACGACAGGCATTCTCGCCTTGGGTCCACTTTCCAAAGTCTTTTGCAGAAAGAGAGACTCTTCATCGGCCGACTCGGGCACGCGATGGATCTCCGAGATCTTGTAAAAGTCAGGTTCCAAGTCAGGGTCCACAACCTTCTTTTCGGCAACACCCGGGCGCTTCATGGTCTTGCAAAGGTGGGGGATACCGCGAAGAAACTTTTCGTGGTAGTACGCATTGCGATCAGGACCTTGGGTGATCCTGCGAAAGCCCCATCCGTTGGCTTGTCTCACAAAGGAGGAGAACTTGGAGTGTTCAAAGAACTACACGGGTCAAAAGTGAACAACAGAATAAATATGTCAGCGACTCGATGATTTGACTGATACCATCGCAACGACGAGGTTAACCCCTCACAAACGTACCTTAGGAATGATTTTCATCTCAAACTCTCGAGGCTTCAAGACCCGCCAAGCTCTGCCATGAGGGAGCCAGTCAATAACATCCTTCAAGTCGGAGCGAGAAAGAATCGCGTGCAGCTTGGCCGGGAAGTTGGGCACCCGACCCGGGAACGTGACTGGAGTCAACGGGTCTTCGTCCTGCACGGTGGAGTAATCCTTGTAGTAAAAGAAGGGGTAAGGGCGCAGTTGGGGTTTGCTGAGTGCCGCAACGCTTTCCAATACTGCAGCTGGGGGTTGTGCAGATGGCATCATGGTCACCATGGTTGCCGCTGCATTCAAATTACTGCTAAAGGCGGAATGAGAATGAGGTTCGATCCGCGCCTTCTTCATGGCATTGCTATTGTTGGCGTGGTCATAGTAATCCAGACCGTGCTTGTTGTTCTTCTCGTTGTTGCTATTCTCATTGTTGATACTAGTACCGCCTCCCTCATAGCTCTTCCAAGACGTCAAGGCCGAAGCCGCCAAGTTGACAACATGTTCATTCATCATGAAAACAAATCTATCAATCTATCAACACTTTTACCGTCACAGGGAGATGCAATTGATGTTCCTAATCAAATTGCAAGTCGATGCCTGAAATTGTGAGGAGTTGAGGGTTTCTCTCTTGCTTGGGGCTGTGGTAATTTTGGCAAGACCAGTGCTAGTCATCAGCTTCCTTCTCTCCCCGAGCAAGCTGATGCTGATGTCATACCCACGCTATCCTTCTGCACGTGCTCGGCGATCACTTTTCCTTCTCGTCATTCTTTTGACTTCCCCGTTATGCTCCCAGGAACCTCACAAGAAAAGAAAGAACCATCTGACAGGATGATGCCTTCAACTGCAGAATATACCCCTGAAGGAGGGTTATTAAGCAAAATGAATTGCCATTAAATCACAGCCGTGTCAAAGTCAAGTCTTCCTATATAACATATTACATCTCTGCGACTACACTACGACAAATTCCAGATCTTAGGTAGATTAGAACTTAGAAGGGCTGAAAGACTGATTTCATCGGGAGATCACTCTGACGTTGTCATTACGCCACGTATTTCTTTCGTCGAGAAAAGAGTGACATCAAGGCATCGGGACTGACGTTGCCCTGATCTGGCCGTCGTCCGTTGAGGAAACAACGTTCCGCCAAAATGACGTTCCCGGAACGTTGTGCTGTTGTAAAAGGACATTTCCTTGTGGATTGTTTTTCTTTTTCACAACAACAGTTGCACTACTCCAAAGAAGAGCAGCAGCTGGCAGTAGAAGCAGCTAGGTTTCTAACAGTAGCATGAGGTGTGTTTTAAAGAATGACACAGTGCAAGAAGCCAGTGCCTCAAAACATGTGTCTAACAATCAAGTCCTTCATGAGAAAAAAGGCAAACGACATGTCTGCAAATGCAATTGTGGAAGAAAATTTGTCAATGAAGTCAATGCATTGCATCTGCTACTAAGAAAGAGCAAATGCATCCTTCCAGGGACAACTTATGGCAAAGAAATGCATCAATGTGAAAATGCACTCTCATGGAATGACACATCAACATGCCGAAGCATCTTGATCATTGCATTTTCAGATTCGAAATCCTTGCATGATAAAAAAATGCATTTTGTGACATGCAGTGCAACTGCTATTAAAACGGATATGCTGTGATCAAGAACGGTCGTTTGCAGCAACATCAATGAACTGAAACTTTCTGTGCACAATCAGGCACATCCAGTGAGGTGTCACTCAATTCTGAAGCTTGCTCATGAACAGTGTTCTGAAGGAATTTGAGCATCTTTGTGGAGGCAGCCATGACAAATGGACTGGTGCTGACATCAAGCAATGTGAAGTGAGGGTAGATTTGTTGGTTTTGTTGCTTCCACGCAAAGAAAATTTGGCCATCAATTGTCAAAAGTTCACATCATTTGTCATGGAAATTCCACAAGCATTGAAAGCATGCGTTTTCTAGCTGCAGTGAGCATCAAGGTTCACAAACTCTTGCATCAACACAAGATGGAGAATCAGAAAATGCAAAACCCATCCCAGAGAATGTTGACATCACTGTTGAACATCAAAAAGAAAGAATTGACGACTTTTTGCCTGCACAGAGACTCAATTGTCATGTGAACAAACATGGACTCTATTCTTCAAACCTGAATGTTGCTCTTGTGCTCAGCTGTGATTGTTCCAGTTGAAATTCAAAGGTCACTCTAGCCAGCTTGCTTTTCCTTGTGGGCTGCTGCTATTGCTCAGGACTGCAGCACCCAAGTTTGCCATGGGGCTACTGTAACGAAATCGTAAAAAACGGGGTTTTCGCTGAAGCCTTGAGGGTTAGGACTAATTCTCAAAATCTTTTTCATTGTTGTTATGAGTGCTGTGTGCTGTGTCTCTTCGCGAGAAGCTAAAATAATTGATTATCGACCGCTGTCACGAAGCAATCAAAATAATCAATCAAATCATTGACCAGTAGCTAGCGGCTGTACCTGGTACTACTAGTTAGCTAGCTAGAGTGGTAGGAGGCAAATCGGGATCGCATCATTTCATGCAATTGTTGTAGACTACAGTACCAATCAGCTATTTTGATTGACTAATGCAGTGCGTGAAAAACCGACAGACATCTTACTAACGAATGAATAACCACCATGATGTGTTGTGGCTTGCGAGTTTTGTTCGTTTGGTGGGCCGTATTCGGCACCGCAGTCTGTAGCAGCAACCACCACGAAATGACGACAGAGGAAGGAACGTCGTTCGACTTGCAAATCGTTTTGGATCCTCAAGTGACGCCCATTTCTCCGATTCTGCCCCCTGATTTTGTCAGTCTCTCCTTGGAATGGGGAAAGGCTACAGCGTCATTGTTGCCCAAATTACCTACCTTTCGAACATTGATCCAAGAACTCCTTCATCCAGTCGCCCCAGACGAATTGAATGCGGATGCTGCTGCTGCTGCTGCAACGGGACATGGTACTTTCCACAAAGCCATCAACATTCGTGTCGGTGGAAACTCTGCGGATCGTACGGTGTGGAGCAATGATACAGTGGCATCCTCGACGAGCACTACTGGCCATCCTCCGGCACAATTTTCTCTTCCTCCTCCACAAGGAGACATGACGCCCGATACACTTTTGGGACTCTATCACATGGCACGTGCTGTGGGAAATGTCACATTGATTTTGGACTTGACCCTGCGACAAGCCTCTCCTCAAGAAGCTATAGAGGAGTATCAAGGCATTCTCAGGACGTTGGGTCTGATGGACGATTTTCACACCATTGTGGAAGGATTAGAAATTGGCAACGAAGCCGATTTGTTTGCTGGCCATGGACTAAGAAAACCTGACTACTCTCCCAAGGAATTTCTCCAGGAATTTTCTCAGTATATCCAGCAAATAGAGAAGGCAGCAGCAATACTATATACTAGTAATGTCACAAACACCAGCGCACAACAAAACCATGGATTAAAGCAATTTCTACAGGGTGGTACCTTTTGTTGCCGCCAAGAATTCTTGGATGCGCAACCGTTGCTCATTGAACAGTTTCGAGGATATCTACGCAGTTGGTCGTTTCACAGATATCCAACCTCTACCTGTAAGCACAGTACCACAAGTATTGAAGCATTGTTGAGCGATCGCGCAAGTGATGGACAAGCCAGTTTGGTACAGGACTGGGCCAATTATGCACAAACCAAACTCCATATTCCTTTTCATATGGGAGAAACCAATAGTGCGTCCTGTGGAGGACAGTGGGGTGTTTCCGACACGCTGGCGTCGAGTCTGTGGAGCTTCGACTACCTCATGGCCATGGCCACTCACAATGTATCACGGGTCAATTTTCATGGTGGAGATCACGGTCCCTACACATGGTTTTCCTTGAATGATCCGCACAAGAAAAATGCCAACAATCTAGATGTTCGTCCACTCTATTATGGCATGTTCGCGTGGAATTGGATGACGGTGCATCCGGGAAGCCGAATCATACCACTTCGTATAAAGTATCCAGGTGATGCCCAAATGGACCATGACGGAAAAAACCGGACATCTACCACCAAAAGTCAGCAGTGGTGCTCCAAGGGGATACCCTATCTACAGGAAGTCTGCTGTGCCAAAAAATGCGGCACTTGTGGTGGTAGTGGGTGTAATCGCCGTCCCGGTGGTGCCGCGCTTTGCTGTTCCAATGAAATTGAAAGGCGAGGAATCAGATGCGAAACTCCCGACGATGTGGGCTGTCTCCTTCCATCCTACTACCGTAGCAGAGGCGCCAAAGCGTGGGCGGTGGTGGATGGAGCTGGAAATTCTAAAATTGCCGTTATAAACAAGCACCTCGATAAGCAATCCACCACCAATCGCAGCAATAGCACCACGACAATAGAATTGGAAATCAGAGTTCCAAAGTCTGCTGGTTATCGCCCAGAAGCCGAGCTAGTAGTGCTGAAAGCACGGGACGGTGCCATGACAGCCATTCGTCATTTATCGTTTGCAGGCTGGACTTGGGAAGGCAGCAGGGGCGGGGAACGAAAAGGGCACTTCCAATCCACAACATTGCACCCACAAGAATGCCTTGGCCAAGCTTCTCAAGAAGAATTTGTATATGTGGTCTCCCAACCTCCTGCCACAATTTTTATTGTATCCTTCCAGAAACGTGACACACAATTTGCCACGGATGCGTCTTCTGCTGAGCCAATGCTACGAGCTACATAGTAATGAGTTGAAGCAGCGCCGGAAAAAAAACTTACTGTCCGCTGCTAATGACAATGACAATCTTGGCTAAATTGCAACGACGAAGCCATCAAGCCAGCGACTGTTTCAGGCACTTCCTAGTTACGTCCTTTTGGCTTTGACTATGGTCATTACTTATGATTACTTAGACTGCCAGAACCAACAAAGGCTCCGGTAGGGATCGTGCGGTAATAAGGGTACTCACGGTGCATGATTAGTGTACCTTGTAGAAAATAACAAGAGCCCATCGGGTACCCTTTGTGATGGGATCCGCCTGATGCCACACAGCTCTGCCAGCAATGAAGTGAATCAATTGAATGGTGTTAGCGGATCTTCAAAGACTTGTCATACCCATTACTGTTGCTATTTCAGCGATTTACTTATTTTTAAAGATTCAACAAGCAAAAAACTCACCTATCAATAAAAGCCATGTCGCCTGATTTTGTGTCGTAGTGGATCTCATTCGGCTGGCCAGTTTCACGGTTTTTGCCGTCCCAGAATGTCAGACCCTGCCAAAACAAATAATGAATGCGACATGAAAGAGCTCATGAAAGTGAGTTTGAGAACAAAAAAGGTGTTCCTTTGATGCAAAACGCATTATCGTGTCCATTATTCCTTTTACGTACACCTCCATGCCCATAAAAAGAGTTTTCACTTTCTGGAGCTGACCATCGATCAACTGGCAAAGCCACTACACACGAGCCGTCGACCTTTCCCGAACCATCGACGTGCTGGTATGAAGGACGAAAGTAAAAGGTTAGAATCTTTGCCGTACAAAAAGGCACTAGTGCTGAAGTGTGTGAAATGGGTGTTCAAATGCTTTCAAATCGACATACCTTGAGCAACGCTTGTTCACCGGGTGCCGGTGTGTATCTTGTAATAAATGTCATGAGTCGTGAGCAGGAAATATCCTTATCTTTGGAAGATTTGTTGTTGCAAGCGGACTTTTGCTTGTACCAATAAAGGAAGAGATCATTGCATTCATCTAGCAAGGGCTGAAACAACCCAAGCAATTTGGTGTTGGGATTGGTCGTCGGAACTCCTCCATCCATAACTTCCAAGTAGCAGCTGATTTTCCACTCTTTAATATTGGCAATTCCACCATTGTATACGACCGTTTGTGGGTCAAAATGCTCCAGCATGGTCGGAAAAAGCGAATCCAAGTATTCGGGAGAAAATGCTTCCTGGAACACCACATGCTTCAACTTGGCCAATTTTTGGCGGAGCACTTTTTTGGCAATTTCCTTTCTTAAATCAGGCCTCACAAAGTCTGCCGTCGTATTGCCTTCCAGTAGCGGAGCTCCTTTCTTGTTGATTTCATTCCCCTGCTTTCCGTTGTTGATTGTGGTTGTCTGGGAAGATCCTTCTAGATCTTTCGATGATCCTTTGTTGGAAACCAAGCAAACAGTGAGACAATTACATAGACAGGGTGCGGAAGAAATGACGTTCTTTGGTTCGGTTCGGCAGAAAAAGATAGAAAGAATAGGACGTACCTTGCCGACAGCATGCGCTATTTTCTTTGTCTTGATTGGCATCTTCTTCGGTGTTGATGGTGGAACTTGGTGTCATTTTACTCTGGATAAATAAAAATTAATGATAACAAGAAAATTTACGGGGATGATCTGAGGTTGGTGCAATTGGATACGGCACAAACAAAAACACCAACAGAATCGCACAACTTACTGGTGCAACAACGGCACTCCATAGAGGTCAAAACAATTCAAATTGAATTTGAATGAATTCAAGTTCGTATTTCCGCCTTGACTTCGCGTTTGATGGCGCGTGAGACAGAAGGGGCAAGTTACACCCAACTAACCTAATGACAGTCGCTCTATGTTTGAAGGTGTAAAGATGGC
>Ga0163149_10007066_pt1 | contig 11374 bp, 6 predicted proteins | sample OliLakLV19MP5G1_FD_148604 | JGI IMG/M metagenome (GOLD analysis project Ga0163149, IMG submission 148604) | Freshwater microbial mat bacterial communities from Lake Vanda, McMurdo Dry Valleys, Antarctica - Oligotrophic Lake LV.19.MP5.G1 | ecosystem: Environmental > Aquatic > Freshwater > Lake >...
TGCGCAGCCAGTACCAGAACCTCGAAGTCGTCTACATCGTCCACGACGCGGTCGCGAAGATCGTCGACCAGCAGAGCTTCTTCTCCTTGCGCGAGTCGGGCGGCACGAAGATCAGTTCGGCGTACGAACTCCTGCTGCAACTCGTGCGCGACAAGTACCGCCCCGAGGACTGGAACCTCTATCCGTTCCACTACTCCGACGGTGACAACTGGTCGGCGCGCGACACCGAGCGCTGCATCGCGATCCTGCGCGATGAACTGCTGCCGCGCGTCAATCAGTTCTGCTACGGCCAAGTGAAGAGCGCTTACGGCTCGGGTCAGTTCAAGAAGGACCTCGACACGGGGCTCGAGGGCCAAGAGAAGCTCGTCACCGTCGGCGTCAACGATCGCGACGGGATCGCCGACGCGATTCGCGCGTTCCTCGGGAAGGGGCGCTGATGACGAAGCGCACGGAACTCTCCGCGCAATTGCGCCACGAGGCCGCACGCATCGAGCGCATCGCGCGCTCCGCCGGCCTCGACTTCGGCGACGTCGTGTTCGAGATGGTGGACGCGCGCGACGTGAACGCGTTGGCTGCGTACGGTGGTTTCCCCGTGCGCTACCCGTCCTGGCGTTTCGGGATGGACTTCGAGCGCCTCGACAAAGGCCGTCAATACGGGTTGTCGCGCATCTACGAGCTGGTCATCAACACGGACCCGGCGTATGCGTGGCTCGTGCGCACGAACAGCGACATGGAGCAGAAGCTCGTCATGGCGCACGTGCTCGGACACGCCGACTTCTTCCGTCACAACGTGTGGTTCCAGCCGACGGACAAGGGGATGCTCGATCGAATGGCCGATCACGGGACGCGGATTCGCCGCGCGATCGACTTGCATGGACAGGACACGGTCGAGGCGTTCCTCGACATGTGCCTCGTGCTCGACAACCTGCTCGATCCGTTCCTGCCGCTGCGCGAGCACATGAAAGTGCGCGCGGCGGCCAATCGCGATCCGCGCCTCGCCGCCGAACCTTCGTTCGAAGCCGTGCGCGAGCGCGCGCTGACCGGTGGCGGCAGTCGACCGCCGACGTTCGATCTGCTCGGGTTCCTCGCCGAGCGCGCACCGATCCCCGAGTGGCAGCGCGACCTCCTGCGAATCGTGCGTGCCGAGGCGTACTACTTCTTGCCCCAGCGCATGACGAAGATCATGAACGAGGGTTGGGCGAGCTTCTGGCACAGCCGCATCCTCACGGGCGGAGTCCTCGACGCCAGCGAAGTCGTCGAGTTCGCCGATTGCCACAGCGGTGCGACGGCCAGCGCGCCGGGGCAGTTGAACCCGTACAAACTCGGCATCGAGATGTTCCGCACGGCCGAGGAGCGCGGGCTCGACATTTTTCGCCTGCGCCGCGTGCACAACGACGCCTCGTTCGTGGACGCGATCGTCGACGAGGACTTCGTGGCCCGGAATGCGCTGTTCCTCTTCGGGAGGAACGGTCGCACCGGACGCACCGAGGTGGAGACCCGCGAGTTCCGCGTGGTCAAGGAACGCATGCTCGCCGACCTATCGTGGGGCGGATTGCCGCGCATCGAGCTCGTGGACGACGACCATGCCGGTCGCGGTGAGCTGATCCTGCGACACCATCACGACGGACGAGATCTGCAGCTCACGCACGCGGCCGAGACGTTGAAGAGCGTGGCGCGATTGTGGGGGACTTCGGCGCACATCGAGACGCGCGAGGAATCGACGGTGCGCTGGATCTCGAGCGATGGGGCGGAGATCCGGACGGGTGAGCGTCCCTACGAACGCGCGGGATAGCGAGCGCTCGGTTCGAGAACGCTGGTCCCGCCGAACAGATCCGCGAGCGCGAGATCAGCTTTGGGAAGCGGAACTCGAAACCCTCTTCGCCGAGGCGCCGCGATGTGAGATAGCGCCCGTACAGCGCGAGTTCAGGATCCGTGCGCATGAGAAGCAGCGCGCCGATGCGCACCATCCATTCGAAAGCCGGCAGGCCGATCGGAATGCGTAGCTCGCTGCGGAGTGCGCGCATGAACTCGCGTTGCGAAACTGGGTTCGGCGCCGTCGCGATGTACGTACCGCTCACCGACCCGTCGAGCAGGCCGCGCTCGAACAGGCGATTCATGTCGAGCTCGTGGATCCAACTCATGCCTTGAGTGCCGGATCCGACTTGGCCCCCCAGGCCGAACTTCGCCAGCGTCGTGAACCGGCTGAGCGCTCCACCGCCCGCGCCGCGATCGCGACCGATGACGAAGCTGGTCCGCAAAACGGGTACGGGCTCAGGCTCTCCTCCGCCGCGTTGGAATCAAGACCGACCTCCGCCTCCTCCGCGTACCGGAACGCTCGCAAAGCGGCGGAGGAGAGCCTGACTCCGTACTGTGACTCCGTACTGTTGGAATCAAGACCGACCTCCGCCTCCTCCGCGTACCGGAACGCTCGCAAAGCGGCGGAGGAGAGCCTGACTCCGTACTGCGGACTCGCTAGCATCCGCGACCCGCGCGACGCGTTCGCGCCGAGAGGAAACTCGCTTGGGTCACGCTACGCCCCCCCCGCAGGCACCGCAAACGGTCGCCGAGCACAAGCCCTACATCCCCGCGGACCAGGACATCCCCGAGTTCACGCCGAAGGCGGTGATCTTCGGCGCGATCTTCGGGATCCTGTTCGGCGCGTCGACGGTCTACCTCGCGTTGAAAGCGGGATTGACCGTCTCGGCGTCGATCCCGATCGCGGTGCTCTCGATCAGTCTGCTGCGCAAGGTCGGGCGCTCGACGATCCTCGAGAACAACATCGTCCAGACGATCGGCTCGGCCGGGGAGAGCGTCGCCGCAGGCGTCGCCTTCACCATCCCCGCGCTGTTGTTCCTCTCGACCGGCGCGAACGGTCAGGACTACTTCAACTACTTCACGATCTTCACGCTCGCGGCCTGCGGCGGGATCCTCGGCGTGCTCTTCATGGTGCCGTTGCGGCGATCGCTGATCGTCGCGGAGCACGGCACGCTGCCCTACCCGGAAGGCACGGCGTGTGCCGACGTGCTCATCGCCGGCGAGAAGGGCGGGAGCATGGCCAAGGTCGTGTTCCAGGGCGTCGGTCTGGGTGTGCTCTACAACGTCCTGATGAAAGTCGCCGGCCTCTGGAAAGAGGCGCCGGCGTTCATCAGCGCGAAGACTTCGACCCTCCCGAACGCGACCGTCTCCGGTGAGCCGACGTCCGAGTACCTCGGTGTCGGTTACATCCTCGGGCCGAAAGTCGGCGGGATCATGGTGTCGGGCGCGATCCTCTCGTGGATCGTGCTGATCCCGCTGCTCACGCTGCTCGTTTCCGAGGCGGACGTCGTGGCCGACCTCGTCGCACTCGGCCGTACTCCCGAAACGATCGCGAAGATGTCGGGACCGCGGATGTTCTACGAAGCGTACGTCCGCTACATCGGCGCCGGTGCGGTCACGATGGCCGGGATCATCACGCTGATCCGCACGTCTCCTACGATCGTGCGCGCCGTCAAGGAATCGATGGCGAGCATGGCCGCGCGCAAGTCCGGCGGAGCCGCGGTCCTGCGCACGGAGCGCGACATCCCGATGCCGGTGGTCGCGATCGGCGCACTCGCGCTCGTGGGCGTGATCGCGGCGTTGCCGATCCTGCCCGGCGGCTTCGGCGGCAAGGTCGTGATGGCCGTGCTCATGCTCGTATTCGGCTTCCTGTTCGTGACCGTGAGCTCGCGCATCGTCGGCATCATCGGCAGCTCGTCGAACCCGATCTCGGGGATGACGATCGCGACGCTCCTCGGCACGGCGCTCGTCTTCGTCACGGTGGGGATGGGGGGCGAGATGTACCAGCCGGTCGCGCTGTCCGTCGGCGCGATCGTGTGCATCGCCGCCGCGAACGCCGGCGCGACGAGTCAGGACTTGAAGACCGGATTCCTCGTCGGCGCGACGCCGATCCGACAGCAGATCGGGCTCATCGTCGGCGTGCTCGTGTCGGTCCTCGCGATCGGTTTCACGATGCAGCTCCTCGACACCGGCATGGCGCCCGAGGGCATGGCGCACGGCATCGGCACGGACAAGCTGCCCGCGCCGCAGGCGACGCTCATGGCGACCGTCATCAAGGGTGTCATGTCGCAGAATCTGCCGTGGGGTTACATCCTCGTCGGCGCGGGACTCGCGACCGCCGTGTGGCTCGTAGGCGTCTCGCCGCTCGCGTGGGCGGTAGGCGCGTACTTGCCGTTCGCGACGAGCTTCACGATCTTCCTCGGTGGTCTGCTGCGCGGATACGTCGACAAGAAGACAGGCGCCACGGCCGAGAGCGAGATCTCGTCCGGGATGCTCTTCGCGACGGGGCTCGTCGCGGGCGGTTCGCTGACGGGCGTCGTCGTGGGGGCGCTGTCCGCCAAGGACGTGGACGTCGACGGCAAGTCCGTGGCGCTCGTGGATTGGCTCGCATCCGGCGGACACGGGATGCAGAACGCGATGGCCGAGTCGTTCGGCGAGTTCGCGCCCGATGTCTTCTCCGCGTTGATGTTCGGGCTGCTCGGCTTCGTCCTCTACCGCATCGCCACGAAGAAGTAGATGGCGGACTTCCGTCCGCACCTCGGGCCCGAGGAAGCACCGCCCGAACTCACTGCACGCGCGCTGATTCTCGGCGCGGTCCTGGGCATCGTCTTCGGCGCGGCGTCGACGTACCTCGCGTTGCGCGTGGGGCTCACGGTGTCGGCGTCGGTGCCGATCGCTGTGCTCGCGATCTGGGCCATCAAGCGGCGCAACGGCGAGCGCGCGATTCTCGAGCACAACATCGTGCAGACGACGGGATCGGCCGGTGAATCCGTCGCGGCCGCGGTCGTGTTCAGCGTCCCGGCGCTCATCTTTCTCGGTTGGCCGCTCGAGGTCGGACTCACGACGCTGATCGCGCTCACAGGTGGATGCCTGGGCGTGCTGATGATGGTTCCGCTGCGGCGCTACTTGATCGTGCAGGAGCACGGAACACTGCGCTATCCCGAGGGCAAGGCCTGCGCGGAGATCCTGAAGGCCGGCGAGAAGGGCGGCACGAGCGCGAAGAAGGTCTTCGTCGGCCTCGGCTTCGGCGTCCTGTTCAAGTCACTGCAAGCAGTGTTCGGCGGAGTGAAGGGCTCGATCGCGAGCGCGATCCCGGGGTTCCGCGGCGCGGAAGTCGGCTGCGACGTAGCGCCCGAACTCATGGGGGTCGGCTACATCATCGGCTGGCGCACGAGCTTGATGATGGTCGCGGGTTCGTTGCTCGCGTCGTTCGTGCTCGTGCCGATGATCGTGATGTTCGGATCGAACCTGACGACCCCGCTCGCGCCGGCGGTCGACTTGATCTCCTCGATGTCGCCCGGCGACGTGTGGGCGAACTACGTCAAGCACATCGGCGCGGGTGCGGTCGTCGCGGGCGGCGTGTTCGCGCTCGCGCGCGCGCTGCCGTCGATCGGGAAGTCGCTGTCGGCCTCGATCGTCGCGCTGCGCGGCGGCACCGGCGCGCAGAGCGTGGTTCGCACCGAACGCGACACGCCCATCGCCGTGCTCGGTTTCGGCGCGCTCGGCATCGTCGCGTTCATCTGGCTCGTCCCGGCGTTCGAGATGACGCTGCTCGGCGCGCTGCTGATCCTCGTCCTCGGATTCCTGTTCAGCGTCGTCAGCTCGCGCATCACGGGTGAGGTCGGTTCGAGCTCGAGCCCGCTGTCGGGCATGACGATCGGCGTCCTGATGGCGACGTGCGGGATCTTCCTGCTCACGGGCCGCGAAGGCTCGGAGTACGCGCGCCTCGCGCTGATCGTCGGTGCAGTCGTGTGCATCGCGATCAGCAACGCGGGCACGTGCTCGCAGGACTTGAAGACGGGCTACTTGCTCGGCGCGACGCCCGTGAAGCAGCAAGGCACCTTGCTGGTCGGCGTGATCACGTCCGTGCTCGCCGTCGGTTGGACGACGTGGTTGCTCAATCGCGCGGAGACGGCGGAGACGGCGCCCACGAGTTCGATCGTGTTCAGGCCGGCCTTGATCGAGCGCAGTCCGATCACCGAGAGCGTCGTCGACGGTCGCGCCTACGCGTTCGTCACCGTGCGGGCCGAGGACGGCCTCGACATCGCGCCGGGTACGTACCTCGCCGATCCGACGACGCGCGAAGTCGCGTGGTTGCGCGAGGACGGCATCGGCGCCGGCCGATTGCAAGCACCGCAAGCGAAGCTCATGGCCACGCTGATCGACGGCCTCCTGAACCATCGCTTGCCGTGGGACCTGATCCTGATCGGCGTCGCGATCGCGGTGTTCGTCGAACTGCTCGGGTTCCGATCGCTGACGTTCGCGGTGGGCGTCTACTTGCCGCTCGCGGCGACGATGCCCGTTTTCCTGGGTGGAATCGTGCGTTGGATCGCGGATCGTCGCTACGGCCGCGTGCCCGACGCGGACGACGAACCGGAGGGCACGTTGTGGTGTTCGGGACTCATCGCGGGAGCTTCGATCCTCGGGATCCTGGCCGCGATGCAGTCGTTCCTGCCGGACTACGACAAGTCGACGGGCCAGCATCCGACGCTGGCGTTCTCGAGTTCGTGGCCGACGTCGCAGGCCGATTGGTTCGGCGTCGTCGTGCTCGCCGCGATCGGCTTGCTGATGTTCCGCGGCGCGCGTCCGAGTCGCGCGGAATGACGCAGATCGCGGCGGCTGTGGATCGGTAGCCGACGGCCCATTCGACCTCTGCTCGCGTGTCTTGCACCGTCGGCGTAGCCTTGTGGTCCGGGCGAGGTTCACCCATCCCACGTAGGCTTTCATGTCGATCCGCCGCATCGACCTGACGTCCGCGTTCCTTGCGTGTCTATCCCTCGCCGCGTTCGCCGGAGGCAGCGACGACAACTGCCCGCAGGCTCGAGCTCGGTGTCGGCGAACAACCTGTCGTTCGTGTGCCAAGCGTTCCCGGGCCAGAATCCAGGCATCCTGATCGCTGGCACGCCGCAGGCGCAGGTGCCGTTCGGCGATGGGTTCCGTTGCATCGGTTCTGGGATCGTGCGACTCGGCGCGAGCGCGGCCTCGAACGGGGTCGCAACCTACGCACCGAACCTCGCCGCGGGTCGAGGCCTGCTGGTGCCGGCCGGGACGACCTTTGACTTCCAGGCCTTCGATCGCGACCGCGCTTTGCCCGGCGGCGCGGGTTTCGACCTCACGAACGCGGTCGCGATCCCGCTCCCGCCCTGAACGCGGCGCGGGCGTGCGCTAGGCTGCGCGTCCCGCATGTCGACGCCGCGCATCTCGGTCTGCATCCCGACCTGGAACGGCGAGCGCGACCTCGCGCGGCTCTTGCCCGCGCTCGCGCGTCAACGCGTCGCCGGAGGATTCGAGATCGTCGCGATCGACTCGAGTTCGGCCGACGGTTCGCGGGCGGCGCTCGAGCGTGCCGGCGCGCGTGTCGCGACGATCCAACCGCACGAGTTCGGTCATGGGCGCACGCGCAACGACCTCGCGCGGGTGGCTCGCGGACAGATCGTCGTGTTCTTGTCGCAGGACGCCGAGCCGCGCGACGACGACACACTCGCGATGCTCGTCGATGCGCTCACCGATCCACGGACTGCGGGAACGTTCGCACGCCTCTTGCCGCGACCAGGCGACGATCCGTTGACCGCGCGGACAGCTCTCGATCATCCCGACGCGAGCGAGGTCGCGTGGGTGGGCGACCCCGGTTCGGCCCACGTGCGCTTCAACGACGTGGCCAGCGCGATTCGGCGCTCGGTCTTGCTCGAGACGCCGCTTCCCGACATCGCGTTCGGCGAGGACGTCGCCTGGGCTCGAGCCGTGCTCGCACGCGGATTCCGCGTGAAGTTCGAACCGCGCGCCGTCGTCTTTCACGCGCACAGCTACACGCCGAAGCAGGCCTTCGAGCGTTATCGCGTCGACGCCGAGTTCCAACGCGTGATGTTCGGCCGCGTCGTGCGACCGCACGTGTTCTCCGTCGCGAAAGGCTTGGTCCACGAAATCCGCTCCGACATTGCCTACATGGCACGGCATGGCGGCTGGTCCCACTTGCCGCGCGCTTTCGAGCTGCGTGCCGCGCAGGTTCGCGGTCAGCGCGTCGGCAGCCGGGGATAGTCGAGCGGCCCCCTGGCTACGGCCGGTCCGGGCCGCTCCAATGGTCCCTCCCGTTCGTCCGACAAGCCTCCGATGCGCCCCCTCCGCTCGATCTCCGTCCTGATGCCCACGTGGCAAGGGCTCGAGTTCCTGGAGCGCGTTCTCGGCGCACTGGCGGCCCAGCGTTGTTCGCTGCCGTGGGACTTTCGCGCCATCGATTCGAGTTCGACGGACGGCACGTACGAGCTCCTCGCGGCTTGGTCGAAACGCTTCCCCGTCCCGTTCACTTACGAGCGCATCGACGGCGTGGAGTTCGATCACGGCGATACGCGCAACTTGCTCGCGGCGCGCAGCACGGGCGACCTGCTGGTCTTCCTGACGCAGGACGCGATTCCGAGTTCGGCGGAGTGGTTGGAGCAGCTCGCGGCGAACTTCCAGGACGAGCGCGTCGGCGCCGCGTACTGCCGCAACGTGCCGCGACCCGATGCGCGGCTGCTCACGAAGATCTTCAGTGCGAGCGACCTGGGCTACCAGGCCGGCCGTCGCGAAGTACGACTGCCCGACGCCGCGACCTACGCGCGGATGAACGCGCACGACCGCCGCGTGCTCTACAACTTCAACGATGTCGCCAGCGCGCTCCGACGCGAGCTGTGGGAGCGCCATCCGTTCCCGCGCACGTGGTTCGGCGAGGACATCCTGCAAGCGCGCGCGATCCTCGAGGCCGGATTCACCGTCGTGTACGACGACGCGGCGACGGTCGAGCACAGCCACGACTACTCGCCCGAGGAGACGCGGGCGCGGGCCACGATCGATGGACGTTTCAACGCCGAGTGGCTCGATCGCGTGTGCGTGGCGTCGAAGGACGACGCGCGCATCCTCGAGAAGCGCGTGCTCGAGGACGACAAGCGCGCGCTGGAGGCCGAGGGGTTGTCCGACGAGGCCTTGGGATCGCTGTTGGTCGAGGCCGCTCGACTGCGCGCTGCGGCGTTCGAGGGTCTGTACGAGGGCGGGCGCACCGAAAAGCGTCTGCCGGGTTCGCGCCTGCTCGCGCGCCGACATTTGAAGATCCTGTACGTCGTGCACGGCTTCCCGCCGGACACGTGGGCCGGCACCGAGGTCTACACGCTGAACCTCGCGCGCGAGATGCGCGCGCTCGGTCACGATGTCGTGGTGATGACGCGCGCGCCGGCGAAGGTCGCCGTCGCGGAGGGCGGTCCGGCCGATTTCAGCGTGCACGAGGACGCGTTCGAGAACCTGCGCGTGCTGCGCATGACCAATCGACTCGCGCACCGTCGACTCTCCGACAGCTATCGCGACGAGCGCGCGGAGGCGGCATTTCGCCGCATTTTGACGCTCGAAATGCCGGACGTCGTGCACTTCCAGCACTTGATCCACCTCGGAGCGGGCCTCGTCGATGTCGCGCAGGAAGAGGGCTTCCCGACGCTGCTCACGATCCACGACTACTGGGCTCTGTGCGCGCGCGTGCAGCTCATCCGACCCGACGGCGTGCGTTGCGAAGAGAACCAGGGCGCGGGCTGTTTCCTGTGCGTCAAGGAGAAGCACTACGACAAGATCGGCGCGGCGCGCATCGCCGGATCCGTGCTCGGTCACGTCGCCGAGCTGGCTGCAGGACTCGCGGGGAAGGACGACTTCAAGCAGTTGATGGACCGCCACGAGTTCGTCCCCGCGGCGTACGCGGCGGCCGACTTGCGCGTTTCTCCCAGCCGATTTCTGCGACGCAAGTACGTCGAGACCGCGGGCTTCGACCCGCACACCTTGATCTACTCGGCGAACGGAATGCGCACGGATCACGTGCGCGCCGTCGCGAAGAAACCCGATCCCGCGGGCCGCATGCGTTTCGGATTCGTGGGTTCGCTCGTCTGGTACAAGGGCGGCGCGACGATGCTGGAAGCCATGCGTCGACTCGCGGGGAAACCGTGCACGTTGAACGTGTTCGGCGACTTCAAACCCGAGTCCGATGCGCACCACGCCGAGTTGAAGGCGCACGCCGGATCGAACGTCGTGTTCCGCGGTCGTTTCGACAACGCGAAACTGGCCGAGGTCTACGCCGAGATCGACGTGCTCATCGTGCCGTCCGTGTGGTTCGAGAATGCGCCGATCACGATCCACGAGTCGCACATGCTCGGTACACCGGTCGTCGCGTCGAACATCGGCGGGATGGCCGAGTTCGTGCGCGACGGCGTCGACGGCCTCCACTTCCAAGTGGGTGACGCGGACGACTTGGCTCGGACGCTCACGCGATTCCTCGACGAACCGACTCTGATCTCGCAGCTTTCGCGCGACTTCTTGGCGGTCAAGACGATCCAGGAGGACGCGGTGGCGACGCAGTTTCGCTACCGACAGCTGGCAGCGTCCGCGCTGGCGCGCACCGGCGAGTCGGGCGAGCGCGTCCTGGTCGATTCACCGGGGATCCAGACCGCGTCGCGCGAAGGCGGCGTCGAACAGCAGGGTGCCGACATGTTGCTCTTGCGCGCGCGCGCGCGCTCGGCGGTCGAATACGACCTCTTCGGCGCGGGCGGTGGACGCCGACGCATTCACGTCGACCAGTTCGCGCTCGGCGCGGAATCGACGCTCGAGCTCGGCGCGCGCGTCCTCGTCGACGGCGCGCACGTCGGTGACGTGCCCGCTCGAACTTCGGGCGGACGTGACGGACCGCTCTCGCACACGATCGAGTTGGACCTGCCGCGCGAAGCACGCCGCTTGCGCATCGAGACTCTGAAAGTCGGGCGCGACGAGACGCATGCGCGGGTGCTCCGCGTGCGCGTCGTGAGCGTTCCGCGAGACTCAGGGAAGTCACGGTGAAGCGGATCCTGAAGAAGCTCGTCGGCGGGGGTGCAGCGGAGATCGGAACTCCGCCGTCCTTCGCGACCCCGACCTCGAACGCGCCCGATCCGGTGCTCGTCGTGCAACCGGGCGGTCCGATTTCGGTGAAGGATCTTCCGCGCGCGTCGATCGTCATCCTGAACCTGAACGGCAAGCACCACTTGAAGGGCTGCTTCGAGAGCTTGGCAGCGCTCGACTATCCGAAGGATCGGCTCGAGGTCGTCCTCGTCGACAACGGCAGCGACGACGGCAGCGTCGAGGAGATGCGCGCCAAGCACGCTTGGGTCCGCCTCGAGCGCAACGAACGTAACGTCGGTTTCGCCGAGGGTTGCAATCAAGGTGCGCGCCTCGCGACGAAGCCCGAAGTGCTCGTCTTCCTGAACAACGACATGCGCGTCGCGAAGCCGTGGCTCAAAGAGCTCGTCGCGCCGATCGTGCGCGGCGAATGCGCGGCTACGACCGCGAAGATGTACTCGTGGGA
>Ga0163149_10007070_pt1 | contig 11370 bp, 8 predicted proteins | sample OliLakLV19MP5G1_FD_148604 | JGI IMG/M metagenome (GOLD analysis project Ga0163149, IMG submission 148604) | Freshwater microbial mat bacterial communities from Lake Vanda, McMurdo Dry Valleys, Antarctica - Oligotrophic Lake LV.19.MP5.G1 | ecosystem: Environmental > Aquatic > Freshwater > Lake >...
GAGGCAGAGCGTCGGGTGTGGCAGCGGGTAGCTGAGCAACACTGGCCCGGAGCATTAACTCTGGTGCTTCCTGCTAACGATCGCCTTCCCCCAGCCGTGAACCCACTCAATCCCACCACGATCGGGCTGAGAATCCCCAACCATCCCCTTGCCTTGGAGGTTCTGGCCCAAACTGGGCCCCTGGCGACCACCAGTGTCAATCGCTCTGGTGATCCGCCCTTGGAAACGATCTCTGAAATTGAGGCCCAGTTTCCCCAAGTGCTAACCCTGCTGCTCACAGAACTCGATGATTCTGTTGAAACAAAACCCACTGGAGTGCCTTCGACCGTAGCGCAGTGGGTAGGCGATCGGTGGCAAATTCTGCGTCAAGGAGCCGTGATGTTAGAACCGCAGATCAAATAACACCCAACATTCCGCCCTACTAAATCTCCAAATTATTAAATCCACAATCCCAAGCGCTCAAACCCATGACACACGATGCTGATGAGGAAATTCGATCGCTCCGATCGCAGCTTCAGCAGGCGAAGTTGAACTGTCTGATGGCGCAAGAAATGAGCCAGTTCAAAGCCGGATTCTTGGCGCGGGTCTCCCACGAGCTACGATCGCCCCTCAGCAATTTGATGGGATTGCATCAACTCATTTTGGCGGATTTATGCGACGACCCAGCGGAGGAGCGGGACTGTGTGGCGCAGGCCCATGAAGCGACGCTGAGATTAGTGGACTTACTCGATCGCCTCATTGATGTGTCTAAGGTGGACTATGGCAGCGCTGGAATGAAAATACAGCCAGTGCAACTTTGCCAAGTCCTCACCGATATCCAGAACCTGACCCAGTTGCCAGCCAAAAATCGCAACCTGCGGCTTCAGGTGCAATTGCCTGAGCCGCAGGTTTATGTGCTTGCCGATCCCCAGCGTTTCCTGCAAGTTTTGCTGAGTTTGGTAGATACCCCGATCGCGCTGATGACCGAGGGCACGATCGCTATATCTACTCAGGTTGTTCCTGATGCAGGATTGATCCGGATTATCATTGAGGACGATCGACCCCTCAGTGCTTGGAGTGAACCTGTGAATTTGCTCAAAGCTCCTGATCTGTTGCAATGCCCACTGCCAGCGATCGGCTCTCCCCTATCGCCGGGAGTCAAGTTGTTAATGAGCTACACGCTTGTGGATTTAATGGGAGGTCGTCTAGATCTGCTCTCGGTTCCCTCCCCAGAGTCGCCATCTGCTGTGACACGACTCCAATGCTCTATTCCACTGGCTAAATCCCTGTAGAATGTTCCTGTAGCGTGTGCTTTATACCTAGCATTTGGCAAGTAAAGTCACTCACTTACCAAGAAGGTTACCTGAATGGATTGCCTCTAGAAGGAATAGAGTTCTATAGGATTATCTGTGAGATGCATGGCTTTAGTCTTTCTAAAATAGATAGGAAAGTCGTAGATCACCCACGATACTCTAAGCAATAGCAGGATTATAGAGCTAGTGTTTGGACATGGCATCATGTGAATAAGGAGAGTGAAGGCTCTCTCTGCCTATGTTTTAGAACCTTTTACTAGGCAGCAGGTCTTATATCTCCTACTAGCCTTAAAGCACTATTTCGTCGATCCCCTGAATAGAACAACTTTGGATACTGACAGATTGTCTCTCGGCTACGCCCTCACAGATCGTTTAAGGGGGCACAACGATCGCGCTAATCCTTAATACCCGCTGGACTCGATCGCCTCTAACAATACCTGTTGATGGGTAGCTAGCCTCATCCTTGGTCTCAACATGATCTCTAATGTGTCGGCTCCAACGATCGTGTTTTACGGAACTGGCAGTTTTAGTGTTCCCAAGCCATAGCGCTTGATACCAGTTCCATGAAGCGGTGAAGGTGTGCAGCGGTAGATAACATTGAAATGAGGCTGTCGATCGCTAGAATAACGAAATCATTCAAGTGAGAAGTTGTTGGAGTTCCTTCGTCAATCCAACCTACAAGATCAACGATCGTACTGGATCTGAAACCAACTAAACAGGATGGCTCCAATACTCTTACTAAGGAACTGAGCAGCCCAACGACTAAGCTCACCTGCCGCCAGAAGCGCAGCGAGGAACGAGCGAAACTGTAGACAGACGGGTGCAGCGCCTTGTTGTGCCGTTGTTTGAGTGTCGGGACTGCTGCGCCGGTTGTTGCGGCACCGTTTTGCTTTGACTTTTTCACGAGATATAAGTCTCTCGTCCACAACTTTCTCATCTATGAACGATTTATACCCATTCATTACGCGCCTATCTAACGCTGGCTACCGCCTCAACTCCAACAAGTATTGATGGTGATGCGAGGGAAGCTACGCCGATACCCGTTACGGCTGGACGAGAGTCGCCTAAAAATTCAGAAAGAATAGGTCCGAGAGTTTCCATGTGTTCTCCAAGCTCACCTCGGATGTAGACGCGAACTTGCAATAACTGTCCGACTGATGAACCAGCGGCTGTCAGGACAATTTTAAGGTTTTCAAGTGCCTTTATCGCTTGTCCTTCTATCGAGTTCTGTGTGGTCTCATATTGATGACTCCAATCGATCTGACCAGATACGAAAACTAGTCCTAATTCTGTCTCGACAGTGGACTGAGACATACCAGATGCAGCACCATCGTAAAGTTCAGGTGGATTGATTAGTTTCTTGCTCATGTTGTTCTCCAGTTGATCTGAGTAATGTGTTCTGTTGTATTACACGCAACCAAGCCGCGTGCGACGACACAACTTGTTGTTATACGAAAAATTTCTGCATATAACCCTAAATTGGGTAGATAGGCAGACGAGTTCTGCCTATCATCCTGAATCGGGTGGATCTGCGGAAATTTTCAGCAGATCCACTCAAATTGTTTGTTGTCCTGCGCCTCACCGATCGCTTTTAATAAGGATCACAAGGCTTCAATTTTAACGATGCCGCCTTCAACATCATCAACCTGTAATCGATAACCGTAGAGCATCGCCATTCCCAGCAGCGGTTCTGTCTCTGCTGCTGCAATATCAATCTCGCGATATTGTCCATCCCAGATTACTGTTACGGTGTAAAAATCAAACAGTGTTTCGCTCCCATCACCTAAGGTTGCTGTATTAGAAGTTCTCCAAGGTAACCCAAGACGAATAATGGTTTCAGATGGTAAAGATAGGAAGCCATCAAATCCAGTGTCAATAACGGTATCGATGACTTCTCGTTGCCCGATTGAGTTACCAACCACAAGGGAGAGTGTTGCTTCACGGCGCAAATTCACAACTCCGTAAATCATTAATTCTGCTTCAGACTCCGCGAACCAAAATGATAGACAGCACGGTGTCCGATACGAATCGTCCAAGGCTGAGCATCAGCCTGGCGTTCAAATAGCCGATCGGTGGCAACCATAACGGTCTCACCGACCTCAAACTCTCCGGTTTCGATGTCGATCGCCACAATTTTGCCTTCGTTTCCCGCTTCGACTTGCTGCCGAATGCCAGACTCATAGAGTTCTTGCCCACGTCGAGCTAACTCTTCTTTGCTGTAACGTCGTTGGCGAACTGCCATAGGTTTGATCTCCTTGCGACCTATTCCTTTCATTTTAGCTTGGAGGGTCATGAAACATTAGTGATCGCCCTCTCAACAATACCGACGATCGCTCCTACACAGTTATGAGTGATAAATACGGTTGAATCTATATGTATCACTAGACACACGAAATGTCAGTGTGATTTGACTGTCGCTGAAATTGAATTTACAAAGATTTTGGTTGACTTGTAGATGAGATTCATAAAGGTTGTCTCTTTGTACGCTCACAGTGAATCTAAATGATGAGTTCGATCGCCTAGTTGTTATGTACTAATTTAAGCCGTACTAGTTCGATCGCCCACCAATTTCACCCTTCAGAATTGGATATTTCTTAATAGTTAGACTGAATTTGACCCAATAAATTCAATGGGTTGAGCAATTTGTCGCTAAAAATTGCGCGTCTTGGATGAGTTGAGATACAGTGTCTAAGAGGTCAACTTATGTACTAATGCTCAACGGACTTAGATGATCAATGGACTTAGAAAAACTAGCTGGTGAAAAACCATTAGGGTCTGTGATTCAAGGCTCCTTGAGCCAGGGATTGGAAGTGCGGCTGCACCCAGATGTTTCGGTTGAAGAGATGCGAGTGGGGAAATTTCTGGTAGTGCAGGGAACCCGATCGCGCTTCTTTTGCATGTTGACCGACGTTGCCCTCGCCACCGCCAGTCAACGCATCCTCGCCAATCCCCCCGAACCCAGCAACACCTTTTTACAAGATGTCATCGCTGGCACAGGCACCTTCGGCACCATCAACCTCACTCCAATGTTGATGTTTACCCCAGAGGTGGCAGCAACAGAGCCAAGACCGGGCAGCAAGAAAAAAGCGACCCGGTTATCCACCCTCTCCTCCCTAGAACCCCAGACCAGCACCACGATGGAATTGATGCCCGTCAAAACCATTCCCTGTCACTTCAGCCAGGTATTTGATGCGGCGGAGCGGGATTTTCGGGCGGTATTTGGGTGGGAAGATGACCCCAGCCGCCGCAACTTTGCCATCGGGATGCCGATCGACATGGATGTTCCTATTTGCCTAGACCTCGATCGCTTTGTCGAGCGGAGCAACGGCGTATTTGGTAAATCTGGCACCGGAAAATCCTTCCTGACTCGACTGCTGCTATCTGGGATTATTCGCAAACAGGCCGCCGTCAATCTCATCTTTGATATGCACTCGGAATATGGCTGGGAAGCCGCCCGTGAAGGCAAGCAATTTAGCACCGTGAAAGGACTGCGCCAGCTATTTCCCGGACAGGTTCAGGTATATACCCTCGACCCTGAATCCACCAAACGGCGGGGAGTGCGGGATGCCCAAGAACTTTACATCAGTTATGACCAGATTGATGTGGAAGATTTAGCCTTGGTCAGCAGCGAATTGAATCTATCAGAAGCCAGTTTGGAAAACGCGATCATCCTGCGTAATGAGTTTGGTAAGTCCTGGATTTCGCGCCTGTTGATTATGAGCAATGGTGAGATTCAGGAGTTTTGTGAAACCAAGATGGGCAGCAAGTCTTCGATTATGGCGCTGCAACGGAAGCTCAACCGCCTGAATGACCTGAAATATATTCGCAATACCTGTCCCCATAATTATGTAGGGCAAATTCTGGAATCGTTGGAAGCTGGAAAGCATGTGGTTGTGGAGTTTGGCTCTCAATCCAATATGTTGTCCTATATGTTGGCGACGAATGTAATTGCGCGCCGAATTCACCAAGCCTATGTGCGGAAGTCGGAGCAGTTTTTGCAGACTAAGAATGTGATCGATCGCCCCCGCCATCTGATGATCACGATCGAAGAAGCCCATCGCTTCCTTGATCCTGCCACTGCCAGACAAACCATCTTTGGCACGATCGCTCGCGAAATGCGAAAGTACTTTGTCACTCTGCTGGTGGTTGATCAGCGCCCGTCCTGCATCGACAATGAGGTGATGTCGCAAATCGGCACCCGCATTACGGCCTTGCTGAATGATGAGAAGGATATCGAAGCAATTTTTACGGGAGTTTCGGGGGGACAGGCGTTGCGATCGGTGCTGGCTAAACTTGATTCCAAACAGCAAGCCCTCGTCCTGGGGCACGCGGTTCCCATGCCGGTGGTTGTCCGTACCCGTCCCTATGATGAAACCTTTTATGCTGAAATCGGGGATGTGGTCTGGGCAGAAATGCCTACGGCTACCGTGTTCAAAGCTGCTGAAGCTGCGAGAGCCGATCTAGGAGTGTAGATCATCTCATGTAGGAGATTCTTAAGCTGAATCCGATCGCATTTCCTCAATAATGGCTTCCCGACTTGCGATGGTGAACCGCTGTCATGGCATCAGGTTGGAGAACTTTGCCCCGTTCCACCACTGCATAGATGAGCCAATGGTCGCCGCACTCCATACGATTTTCCACGCAACACTCCAAATAGGTGCTGGCATCCGTGAGAATTGGAGCCCCGTTCGTGGCAGGCTGTGTGGTCACGCCACCAAAGCGGTCTTCGGCAGGATTAAACGGCTTTAGGAAATGCTTCATTAAGCCCAAATAATTGCCTTCTGGCAGCAGATTGAGGACAAAGTGATTGCCAGAGTGCAGGAGGGATTCGATCGCCCGCTCCTTTGCCACCGCCACCGTAATGCCAGGGGGATTGAACGTCGCTTGAGACACCCAGGAGGCCAGCATCGCGCTGGACACATCTCCCTGCTGAGCCGTGACCACACATAGCGATCCCACCAAGCGACCCACTGCCTGTTCCACCGTCGTTGCGGGTTGCCGGGGTTCCCTCACCTTCTTGGCTTTCTTGAGTCCTTGGGCAAAATCGGTGCCTGCTTCCTCGCAAAGTTGCAGCGTTGTCTCGGTTGGCTTAAATTTCACCCGAATCGGGTCAAACCCAAACTTATATCCCGCATCGCGGAGCTTGCCCTCAATCAAGTCGATCGCCTCGCCACTCCAGCCAAAGGAGCCAAACACCCCTGCCAATATCCCTGGCATTGCCGTAGACAGCACCACGCCTAGCGCAGTCTGCACAGGAGTTGGGGCATGACCTCCCAGCGTCGGTGACCCGATGATGAAGCCAGCAGCGCGTTCCACCGCCGCCTGAATTTCAGCCGGGGTTGCCATTTCGCAGTTAATCGATTCCACCCCCACACCTGCCTTGGTGATGCCACGGGCGATCGCCTGAGCTAGGGTCGTCGTGTTCCCATAAGCCGAAGCGTAGATCACTGCGACTGAAAGCTCCTGGGATTTTTGCTGCTGATTCCACTCTCGATAGGCGTGAACTAACTCCGTTAAGCCATAGCGCACCAAGGGCCCGTGTCCCGGCGCATAGATGAGCGGACTGGATGGAGGTTCTGCTTCCCGTTCCCCCATTTCTCCTGACAATTGCGCCAACTTATCCAGTGCCGTTTCCACCTGCCGAGCATGGGGAGCCATCAGGCAATCGTAGTAGTAGCGCCGATCTTCCAGCAGGCTTTCCCAGCCTTCATCAAACACCTGATCCCCGCAGATGTGGGCCCCAAAAAGCTTATCGGTATAAAGCACGTTGGTGGCGCGATCGTAGGTGCAAAGGCTATCGGGATACCGGGGATTGGGGGTGGGAATGAAAGTGAGATGGTGTCCCTGACCCAAGTCAAGGCTATCTTCCCCCCGCACTACTTGAATGCGGAGATCGTGGTCTGGCAGGGCAGCACGGAGGGCAATGGCCCCTGGATTAGAGCAGACAAAGGTGATGTGGGGAGCCAAGTTGAGCAACGAGCGCAACGTCACTGCCCGATTGGGGTTAACGTGTCCCAGAATCACATAGTCCAACCGCTGCAAATCCAGGCGCTGCTGAAGGGCAGCCAAGTAGATCTCCAAAAAAGATTCCCCTGGGGGATCAATTAGTGCCGTCTGTTCCGCCTGAATCAAGAAAGAATTCGCGGTGGTTCCTCGCTCCAAGGCGTACTCAATTTCAAAGCGGAGGCGGTTCCAACTGCGCGATCGCAGCACCAAGGTATCGCGGGCGATCGGCAGCGTTTGGACATCGCGGGGCTTCAGGTACACCATGACTTTCTAGGACTCCGATGGTTCTAAGGGTGCGGGGGGATCGGCAGGCAGATCCTTTTCTTCCGCATCCTGGAGGGCAGCTTCTACTAATTCTAGCGAGGGAGGATGGGGACGAATGGGTTCCGGAATATCCTCCGTTTCAGTCTCCAATTTTACAGCTTCGGTTTCAACAAGCGTTTCCACGGGAACCGTTGCGACTGGATCTGCCTCCACCTCGTTGTTTAGCAGGGTAATTTCTTCCTCGATCGTCATCATATCTGCACTCGTCATGTCTGTTAGCACCGTAGTCTCCAAGGTGACGACTTCTGCGATCGGTTCACTGAGCGCTTCGCTGGTTGGTTCTGGAGATGCCACAGGCGCAGTCACCGCTGCTGGGGCAACTTTAGGAGCAGGAGCAGGGCGATTGATCGTAATCATTTCCTTACTCGGCTTCTTCTGAGTTGCGCCCTTCAACGTGTCTTGCACCAAATCAGCCAAAATTTTGAACACCTTCACAGCCTGGGCGGGTAATTGCGTCAGGGTGGTAGAAATAGGGTTGGCTGGCTTGACTAGTTCAGGCTTTGCTGTGGGCTTGACAGGGATAGCCGTTTCCAAGGCAGGGCGCACGGTGTTGGGCACTCCGTCGGGATCAGCAGCGGCAGATTCGATCGCTGTATCTGTGGGGATCGCCGGTGGGAAAGGGGCGATCGGAGGCGGAGCAATGGGCGGAGTTGGCAGGGGTGGAACACGGGGAGCGGTTTGTCCTGCAACATTGGTAGGCGCGGCAGGTGCATTAGTCGCACCCGTCACTTGTTGTACCTTATCTTTCACCGTACTGAAAGCGCGGGTAGACTGATTTTGCAGTTGCGATCGGCCTTCAGGCGTTGCCAAACCAGATAATTTTTCCTGAACAAAGGTGCCAACTCCCTTAAAGCGCTGGGCAACATCATCGGGGCTGGGGAGGCTTGCCCGTTGGTCAGGCGGCGTGATATCCCACCGAAACTGGAAGGCTTGCCATCCCAACCAACCCAAAAGAGCCACACTCGCGGTTTGCCCCAAGAGGACTCCCCCAGTGATTCGGCGGGCGCAGACCCATAGCACTAGGGCATAGAACAGTCCAACACCGCTCCACACCAAGTCACTCCGCCGACCAAACCCTGGAGACATGAAAAAAGCGGCATAGATTGCCAAACTGCCCAACCCCACCAGTAATGCCAGAACATACGTCAGCATAGTGCTGCTCCCCCGCGCTTATGTATAGGTATAGATTACTTACACTCTACTACTGTGGGTGAGCATTCGGCGTGAAGGATGAGGCAGGCTCGATCGCATTCGTTTTAAGGGCTGTAGTTCCAACCGACTCTAAGCTTCAGTCCGTTCGATTGGCTAACGGCAGAACATGGGTTCTAGCCTTGCTTAACCAAATATTTTTGGTTTCAGTCGAGTACGTATACCTAATGATGTCAAATCTGTTTTGAGGTGATAAACTTCGGTGAGCGATCGTGTCCAACCCAGGCACGACAAGAGATTTAAGACGTTAGAAGATGAATCTTATGTATACTCGGACACATTTGTTACGAAAGTCTTCCTCTACATCTGCTGCTCCCTCTCTGCAAAAACAAGCCTCTCGATCGCTCGCTCATCGGGCTTTTTCACCTCAGATTGAGACTCAAGCATTAGCTGTTTCTTCCCAGGAGCCTCCTGATCTGCAAGCACAACTCGCATTTGACAAGGCGTTTGGTTTTAACTTGTCCAACGTCTCAATCTTGCCTCCCCAAGACCGATCGCTGCCCTGTGTCCAAACCAAGTTAACCTTGGGTAAAGCGGGAGACAAATACGAGCAACAGGCAGACCAAGTTGCAGCAGCCGTAGTCGATCGCATCAATAACGGTGCTAGACAATTCTCTGTTCTGCCTCCGCAAAGCCGTCAACCAGACTGGAACATCCTTCAGAGACAGCCTAGATCTCAACAGCAACAGGCAGACCCAACACTGACGGGGGTAGAAGCTTCGATCCAGGCACAACAGGCACAACAAGCAGACCAAGTTACAACCGCCGTAGTCGATCGCATCAATAACGGTGCTGGACAATTCTCTGTTCTGCCTCCGCAAAGCCGCCAACCAGACTGGAACATCCTTCAGAGACAGCCTAGATCTCAACAGCAACAGGCAGACCCAACACTGACGGGGGTAGAAGCTTCGATCCAGGCACAACGGAGTCGAGGACAGACGCTGCCCCAGGATAGTCGTGACTCGATGGAATCTGCCTTTGGAGCCGATTTTAGTCGCGTCAAAGTTCATACGGATTCGACCTCTGACCAGTTGAATCGATCGCTCTCCTCCCGTGCTTTCACCACAGGGCAAGATATCTTCTTCAAACAAGGAGAATACAACCCCAGCAGTCGGCAGGGGCAAACCCTCCTAGCCCACGAGTTGACCCACGTCATTCAACAAAATGGTGGTGCCCTCCAAGCAAAGTCTGACGCAACGTCCAGACCTAGTGCCCCTACCCTTCAAAACAATGTCCTCCAAAGAGAACTGTTGGATCAGCCTCTGCCTGCTCCCTTTGCCCCAGCCCAACCTACCGCTAGAACAGATGCAGTGAGAACAGCTACCCAAGGCTTGGGCGCAAACCGCGTCAAACACCATGATAGCTGGGCGGCAAAGCGGGCAATTAGAGCCGCAGTGGCCGCCTACGAACAAGCTGACCAAAGCCTCAATGTACCGAATACACGAGTAGCTCTAGACAACCTTCACGCTGTTCTGATGAATCAGCCAGCGCAGGTATTACCTGCCTTATCGAGAGTTAAGCTGCAATTGCTCAGAGAGGTCAACCAGATTCGGGGTGACTGGGATTTTGCTAATAATGCTCAGATCACAATGAATGGGGTTGGTTGGGCAAATAATGCTGATAACGTGAGTAATTTGGCTAAGGAACTGACAAGTAGACGAGCCGGTTATGGTAACAGACCTCACCAAACCGCAGTAACAAATGTTCTAGCTCAAGCACGCGATCGAGCCAATGCTGCATTTCAACAACTTATTGTGAATAGAGGTCGAGAAGAAGCAATTTATGGCGATCCCACAACTGGGGTGATTAGTGCGGCGGATCAGAACTATTTGGATGATTTCGATCGGCTTAAAACTTTCTTGAACGATAAAAATGCTGTTTTAGCCAAGCTGCGTAAGCTGTCTGGGCGGATGGAAAGAGACTACACAACTAAGGGTTTAGCGCGAAATGGAGCCAATAATCTCACTGCATTAAAAGCAGAGCTAAGTCGGGTGGAGTACCTTGCTGGATTTTCGGCTAAGGCAAAAGTTCCACTGGGAATTTTGCCAGGTGATGTGTTTTTGGGTTTAATGACTGGGGGTGATGTCCTGGATGATTACGGTGCAGGGGTTGTGCATGGGGAGTTGACCCACCGCTTGCAGTGGTATGCCATCATTCGTGAGATGACCAATAATTTGCGCAGTGCCAGCGTGGCTCCTTGGAAATACACTCCCCGTCAGCTTTATGTAGCCATGTCAGGAGGAAAGTTTGGGGACGATCGCACCGGCAACTCTATGTGGGGCAACGTTTTAGACAACGGCACGGCCCAGAGTGGTAGCACCTATGGCGCTCCTGGCACTCTAAACCGCGATTTGTTACAGGCAGATCCTAACTTCAACGATAATGGAGTCCTCTTACCTGGAAGAGGTGGTTATACTGCTCCTAAGTTGACAAAATTAACGAATCTGGGAGAAGCCCTCACCTATTTACGGACAACACGGATAGACGAGGCTCTCCAAGATTTGGTTGACCTCCCTATGAATAGTGCAGATACCATCCC
>Ga0163149_10007074_pt1 | contig 11365 bp, 5 predicted proteins | sample OliLakLV19MP5G1_FD_148604 | JGI IMG/M metagenome (GOLD analysis project Ga0163149, IMG submission 148604) | Freshwater microbial mat bacterial communities from Lake Vanda, McMurdo Dry Valleys, Antarctica - Oligotrophic Lake LV.19.MP5.G1 | ecosystem: Environmental > Aquatic > Freshwater > Lake >...
AAGCGCGCGCGATCGATACCGGCCCGTCGTGACGCACGAAGCGATGCCAGCGTGCCGCCTGCGCCAGCAGTCGGAAGCCGTGATACGCGAATGCGTGGCGGTGGAGATCGCTCACGAGCCATCCCCGATGTGCGTTGCGCTCCATCCACGAGAAGAAGTGCACGATCTCATCGTCGCGCATGTGGTGCGTGACCAGCGAACTCGTGACGAAATCCGGCCGTGTCGTGGGCGTGTGTTCGAAGACACTCGTCGCCTGGAACTCGATCTTTAGCGCGGGGTCCGTGGCGGCACGCGCAGCACGAACGGCCGACGGATCGAGGTCGATTCCGACCAAGTGAGGCACGAGGCCGCGTCGTGTCGCCGATCGATGGATCGCGCGCAGCATGTCGCCCTCGCCACAGCCGACGTCGAGGAGCGTGAAGCTCGCGCCCGGCGCCAGCTCGCGCGTTGCTCGCGTGAGCCAGCGCAACGTCGGCGGACGAGCTACCGTGAGCGTGTTCACGCGCGCGAGGTCGGCGAGGCACGCGGCCATGTCTTCGGGAGAGTTGTCGGCGGCATCCATGAGCTCGGGCTCGTTCGAGCGCGCACGAAAGCTCGTCACGACTCAGCCCACGATCCGGAACCGGAACGTCTCGGCCGCGAGACCCGGACCGAATGCCAGCGCCATGCCGTTCGCACCCGGCGCGACCGCGGCGCCGATCGCACGATGGATGCGCTGCAGCACGAACATCAGCGTCGCGGACGACATGTTGCCGTAGTCGCGGAGCACCCCTCGCGACCAGTCGAGTTTCCGCGGATCGAGCTCGAACTCCGTCTCGACGGCATCGAGGATCGTGCGTCCACCGGCGTGAACGGCCCACAGGTCGTAGTCGGACGCACGCGTGCCGCGCAGGATGCCGCCGTCGTCCGTGCGCGACCGTTCGCGATTCAGCGCGCGAGCAATCCGCACCGGGACGTCGCCCGACAAGTGCATGTCGAAACCTTGGTCGCCGATGCGCCACGTGATCGCCTCGGCCGAGTCCTCGATCCCAGCCGCGCGGAAGTCGAGGAGGGCGATGCCCGCCTCGTCCGCGGTGACGAGTGCCGCCGAGGCTCCGTCTCCGAAGAGCAGCATCGAGAGCACTTCCTCGAGCTTCGACGTCTGTTGGAAATGCAGAGTGCACAGCTCGAGGTTGACGACGAGCACTCGTGCACGCGGATCCGAGCGAACGAAGTGGTGCGCGAGACGCAAGCTGTTGACGGCGGCGTAGCAGCCCATGAACCCGACGACCGTGCGCTCGATCCCGGGATCGAGCTCCAGGGCCCGCACGATCACTTGGTCGAGCCCAGGTGCGATGAAACCCGTGCACGACGCGACGACCAGATGCGTCAGGCGGCCACGTTCGTCGTCGATACCGAGATCCTGGATCGCTCGCAGCGCGAGTTCGGGCGCGCACTTCTCGTAGCGCGCCATCCGCACGGAGGTCTTCGGGAATGCGTTCGGCGTGTAGAAGCCCTCGGCATCGGCGACGAAGCCACGCGCGTCCTCGATCGGCTCGAAATAAGACCAGCGGTGTTCGATCTCCGCGCGACTCCGCATGCGCTGGAAGAGCACCTGATCACGACGTTCGGTCAGGAACCCCTGCACGAAGCGCACGAAGGCTTCGTGCACGTCGTTGGGCGGCACCGCCGTGCCGATGCGATTGATGTGGGCGATCGTCACGTCGCGTCTCGCGACGCACGGCGAGCGTAGTCGCACATGGCGTCCTGCGACAACTCATTCCGCGCCGGACGTTAGGGTCCGCATGAGTGCGTCCCATGTCACGCCGGCGGCGCGTTCCGCCGCGGCTCGCACGCGAGCTGATTCGACCTCGGCCGCCAGGACGGCTTCGAGAGCACGCACGCGCACTTGCTCCGCAGCGAGCATCGTCGCGTACGGTGCGTCGCCGCGCGCGTGCGCTTCCGACGCGAGTTCCAACGCCCGTTCGGCGCGCGTGAGGAGTCCATCGCGCGCCAATCGCAACGCCGACTCCGCGGCTTCGGCGCGCGACCATGCCGCACGGATGTCCTGCTCGACTTCGCGCACGAGGGACGCGCGGCGTGACCTCGCAGCTCGATACGCGGACTCGGCGGCAGACATGGAGGCATCGCCGCGGTCGAAGACCGGGAGCCCGACTTCTAGGCCCGGGCCTATGAGCGTCGGCCCCTGGTTCGGGCGCTCCGCGTGCAACGCGAGCTGGAGGTCGAGCAGCTTTTCGCGCCGCGCCAGTGGGATGCGCGCCGCGAGTGCTTCGATCTCCGCATCGGCGGCGCGGATGTCGAGCCGCGCGTCGAGCGCACGACGGACGACGTCGTCGACCCAGAGGTCGTTCGTCGAGAGTGTCGGCAGTTCTCCCGCGACGCGCACGTCTTGCAGGTCGCCCTGTAGTGCCAGCGCATGGAACAGGTGCCCCCGCGCGGTTCGCGAACGTGACTCTGCGCCGGCGGCCGCGAGATCCGTGAGCGCGCGTTCCGATGCAGCGATCTCGACGTCGAGGAGCCGTCCCGCGCCGTTCGCGGCACGGGCGGCGACGAGCTCTTCGCTACGGCCTGCGATGACGGCCACCTCGCGAGCCAGCTCCGAGGCGCGTCGGGCGGCGAGTGCATCGTCGTGAGCGTTCGCCGCGAAGAGCGCCAGTTCTCCGGCGAGACGAGCGGTGTCGAGCACACGTCGCTCGAGCTCGGCCTGCGCCGCGCGCTCGCGAGCCGGTATCCGCCACAAGTCGGCGAGGCTGGCCGCGATCGTCCCTTGGATCTCGGTCGTTCCTCCACCCTCGGGGAACAGGAGGAAGATGTTCACGGCAGGATTCGTGAGCAATCCGGCGCGGGCGAGATCAGCGCGAGCGACGCCGATCTCGTGGAACGACGCTTCGAGTCGTGGATGCGATCCGAGCACGATTTGGAGGCATTCCGCGCGCGTCAGCTCACCATCCGCGAGCGCATCGACGACTGCACGTGGGTCTTCGTCGGGAGTGCGCACGTTCTCCACATCGAGTGCGTCCGCCGTGATCGACGCCGACCGTCGCCAGTCGTCCGTCGGATCCGTGCTCGCGCACCCTGCTGCCAGGGCGAGCGGTGCAACGACTGCGGGCGAGAGCTTCGTCCGCGTTCCGAAACGCAGCAGCGCCGCGGGAACGACCAGCATGTTGAGTAGCGTCGAGGACACGAGACCTGACAGGATCACGATCGCCATCGGGGTCAGGAGTTCGCTCCCCGGTTGGTCACCGCGCAATGCGAGCGGCACGAGCGCGAGTCCCGCGGCGAGTGCCGTCATGAGGATCGGCGACACGCGCTCGATCGCACCGCGCCGCACCGCCTCCTCGAAGTTCGTCACGCCTTCGTTTCGTTGGAGATGCCGCACGTGCGACACGAGCAGGATTCCGTTCCGCGCTGCGATCCCGAACACGGTGATGAAGCCGATCAAGGACGCGACCGAGAGAACTCCACCGGACAGCGTCAGGCCCGCGACGCCCCCGATCAGAGCGAGCGGCAGGTTGAGGAGCACGAGGAACGCGTCGCGCAGCGAACCGAGCACCCAGACGAGGAGCGCGCCCATGATCGCGATCACGGCGATTCCGAGCAGCATGAGGCGCCGCGTGGTCTCCTGCGCGCTCTCGAACTGGCCGCCGTACGCGATCCAGTAGCCGCGGGGCAGTTTCACACGCGCGTCGATCGCCGCGCGAACGTCGTCGACGAGGCTCGTGATGTCGCGACCGGCCACGTTGCACTGGACGATGATGCGACGCTCGGCGTTCTCGCGGTTGACGAAGTTCGGTCCGACATCGTTGCTGACGAGCGCGAGCGACGACAACGGAACGCGGCCGCGCGGCGTCTCGACCAGCACGTTGGCCACGCCTGTTTCCTCGGTTGCACCGACGGTACCGACCCGTACGACGACGTCGTAACCCTGCGTGTCCTCGAGCAGCTGCGTGGCGACGATGCCGCGACCGGCGCTCTCCACCGCCGCGTTCATGTCGGCGACGGATGCTCCGTGTCGCGCCAAGGCTTCGCGGTCCGCTTCGACGCGCAGGGTCGGGACGTCGACTTGCGGCTCGATCGACAGATCGACGACGCCCGGAATCCCCTTCATCGCGGCTTCGACATCCCGCGCGCGTGCTCGAAGGACCTCGAGATCAGGCCCGAAGATCTTCACGGCGACACTCGCGCGAGAGCCCGACAACATGTGATCGACGCGGTGGCTGATCGGTTGCCCGAATGTCGCTTGAATGCCGGGCACGTTCGCCAAGTCCGCACGCAGAGCCGCGAGGAGCTCGTCCTTCGTGCGGGGCTCCTTCCCGGCGCGCTCGCGTGCGTCCATGTCGAGGGTGATCTCGAACTCGCTCGCTTCCACGCCCAGGACGTGCTCGTCCTCCTCCGCGCGCCCCGTGCGGCGACCGATGGCGACGACCTCTTCGTGCTTCATGAGCAACGGCTCGACGCGTAGTGCGATGGAATTGCTCGCCTCGAGGGACGTCCCCGGCGCCGTCGTGACTCCGAGAACGAGCGCGCCTTCGTTGAACTCGGGCAGGAAGTTCCGCCCGGAGCCGGCGAGAACGATCGTCGCACCGGCGAACAGCGCGAATGAAGCCAAGATCATGAGCACCGGCCGCTTCATAGCCCACGCCAGCTGACCGCGATACGCGCTCTGGATCTTGCGCACGATCCACGGCTCGTGCTGCGCGCGAACCGTGGCGCTCCCGGGGAGGAACCACAGACACATCGCGGGGGTCAGCGTCAACGCGGTGAGGAGCGACGCGGCCAATCCGACGCAGAATGCGATGCCGAGCGGTTGGAGGAGTCGCCCTTCGACACCCGAAAGTGCGAAGATCGGGCTGAAAACCAGCAAAATGATCGCCGTGGCGAAGACGATCGAGGAGCGCACCTCTACGCTGGCGTCGAAGACGACCTGGAACGCGCTCGCACGTTCATGTTCCGGCTTGGCGTGATTCAAGCGCAACCGACGCACGACGTTCTCGACGTCGATGATCGCGTCGTCCACGAGCGCCCCGATCGCGATCGCCATGCCGCCGAGCGTCATCGTGTTGATGTCGCCGCCCAGAGCGCGCAACGCGAGGATCGCGACCGCCAGTGACATCGGGATCGCCGCGAGCGTGATCACGCTCGCCCGCATGCTCGCCAGGAAGAGCAGAACGACGAGAATGACCATCCCGGCACCCTCGAACAGCGCCGTGAGCGTGTTCCGCACCGCGTTCGAGATGAACGTCGACTGACGGAAGATCTGCGCGTTGAGGATCATTCCCTCGGGCAAAGCGGCTTGGATCGCCGTGATCGAGACGTCGAGTCGTCGCGTGAGTTCCAACGTGTTCACGCCCGGCTGCTTCGTGATGCCGAAGATCACGGCGGGCTCGAGGATCGGCGCGCCATCCGGTGCACGACGACCCGCCGAAGCTGCGCCGCGCCGCTGCGCCGCGCCGACCTGCACGGCGCCTAGGTCGCTCACACGGATCGCACGAGAACCGCGCGTGGCGACGACCGCGCTCTCGATATCGGCGATCGACTCGAGGCGTCCGATGCCCTGGAGGATCAACTCCTCGGACGCACGAACGACGACTCCACCCGACACGTTCTCGTTCGCGGCTTCGAGCGCGGTGACGACATCGTCGACAGAGACGTCGTAAGCTCGCAGGAGTTCGGGCGCCAGGACGACCTGGTACTGACGCTTGTCGCCGCCGATCGGCACGACCTGAGCAACGCCCGGCTCGGACAAGAGCCGACGCCGCACGAGGGTCGATCCCACGCGGCCGAGCTCGAGTCCGTCGTGACGATCCGACGTGAGCGCGACGAACAGGATCTCGCCGAGGATCGAGGACTGAGGCGCCAGCTTCGGTGTTCGAGCACCGCGCGGCAGTGATCCCGACACCGCCGCGAGTCGCTCCGTGACGGTTTGACGCGCCTTCGCGATCTCGGTCCCCCACTCGAACTCGACCCAGACGACGGCGATGCCGAGCGCCGTCGACGAGCGCACTCGGCGCACGTCGTTCGCTCCGTTCACGGCCGCTTCGATGGGGAACGTGACGAGGCGCTCCATCTCCTCGGGGGCCAAGCCTTCGCTCTCGACGAGGACGGCCACGGTCGGCGCCGTGAGGTCCGGGAAGACGTCGACCGGCATGCGCAGAGTCGCGACGACTCCGAGCACGAGGATCAGCGCGGAGATCGCGATGACGAGCGCCCGGCGCTCGAGGGACCAACGAATGAGGCTCTCGACCATGGTCCGGACCTCAGTGCTGGTGTTCGACGATTTGACCGGATCCGGCGAGAGCGGCAAGGCGCAGCTCTTCCACGTCGGTGACCGCGATCACCTCACCGGCGGCGAGGCCTTCGAGCACCTCGAATCGGTCTCCATCGCGCGCACCCAGTCGCACACGGCGCTTCACGAACGTCTCACCGTCGAGGAGGACGTAGACGACGGCGCGACCTTGCTCGCGCACGATCGCTGCTTCGGGAATCGTCAGGACGTCCGTCCGCGTTCCCGTGATGAGCTCGAACGTCGCGAGCATTCCCGCACGTAGCGCACCGTTCTCGTTCGGGACGCTGAACGCCACGTCGACGGAGCGCGTCGTCGGATCGACGCTGCTCGCGACGTGCGTCGGTGGAGCGGATACGTCGATGGGAACTGGGAGGCCTCGCGGGCGCACTCGCGCCGCATCCACGCGCGCCAGCCGCCCCAACTCGTGCTCGGGCACTTCCGCCACGGCCCACATCGAGGCCAGGTCCACGATCGTTGCGATGCCTTCACCGGCTTCCACGGATTCGCCGCGTACCACCGTCATTTCGGCGACGATCCCCGCGATCGGTGCGCGAACGTCGAACGCAGGTGCCACGACGCCGGGATCCTCGGCGTGTTCGTTCCGCAAGCGATTCACGGAAGCGAGCGACGCGAGCGCGGCCGATTCGTCGGCTCGCGCCAAGTCGAGGTCCGCGCGCACGGCATCGAGTTCCGCTTGCGTGCCGAGCGTTCCGGCCAACAGTCGGGTCGCGCGCTCGACCTCGCGCGCGGCGGCCTGGATCCGCACGCGCGCCGTGCTGAGGTTGCGCTCCGCCTCGAGCTGCTGCAGGTCGAGTTCGTGCCGCAGTTGGTGCTGCTGGTACTCGAGCGCTTGGAGCCCCACGAGGTCCGACGCGGACAAGTACGTTTCGACGCGCGCCAACACTTGGCCCGCTTCGACGCGATCTCCGAGACGCGGCCACGAACCCCCGTGCGACACCGCCAAGAGTCCCGCGACGGGCGCGGCTACGTGCGCGCGCGCGCCCGGTTGGCCATCGATGCGACCCGGAGCTTCGAAATGCTCGCGGAAAGAACCTGGACCGACGCGCTCGAACTGCATGCCGAGCGGCCACTGGGACTCGAAGAGATAGGCGATCGCTCCCGCCGGCGCCGCTGGCGATGAGATGCGTGCCAATGCAGCCGCATCGGCCGCGACGAAGAGCTCGCCCAACTCGACCGTTTCCTGGCCGTTGCCCGAGCGAACGTCGACGGACGCGTTCCATGCTCCCGCATCGGGAAGCGTGATCGTGACGTACCAATGACCCAGTGTTTTCTCCAGAGTCGCGCCGCGAACGACCGCGCCGCCTGAGTGCCGTAACACGACATCGACCTCGCCTAGATTCAGGGCGTCCCACGTGTCGAGCCGCGTTCCGTGGACGAGAAGCTCGGCCGGCGTCCCTCGAACGAGGCCGGGGTGGATGAGGTGAACGAGATAGCGCTGGCCCAATCGAGCCACGGCCTGTTTTGTCGCCTGCTCGGTCTCGTGCCCATCTGGATGAGGGTGAGGATGGTCGTGCGCATCGCACGAAACGGGAACGAGTGCCGCGGCGACGAGGACGTGGGCGAGGATGACGGAGTTCCGATCGCGAAGAACCATGACGAGACTCGAGCAGTGGGACGGAAGGACCGGCGTTGGACCGGTAGGGATCCGCCCAGGCGCGAGACGCGACCGGGCGGCACGGGATCACCCGTGCCGCGTCAGAGGAGGAGCGCTCGGCTGGTCCGGAGGAGGATCCGCGTGCCGCTTCTCGACGTGCGACCTCGTGGTCGCGGAGGCCTCGTCCGAACCGACGCGGCCACCAGGATGTCGCTGGAATGCACGAGAAAAGCCGCGAACGGCAAGATCACGGCTCGACACATCTCCGGCGCGATCGAGCTCCCCCTCGATCCGAACACGGGCTCCGAGGGCAGGCCGAGGAAGAGTTCGCCCTCGATCGGCCCCTCGTGCTCGTCGCCGGGTTCACCGTGTTTCGCCGGATGCTCGTGCGCGTGGTGCCGCGCATGGAACGTGTCGCGGTCGAGGCTGGTGCGCGCGTCCTGCAGGCCCGACACGACGTGCGTGTGCAACCCGTGCCCCGTGTGCGCATGGATCACGACGGCGCCCGCCGATCGCGGAAGGATCGACATGACGCAGACGAGCATCCACAGCCAGATGCGTCCGTGCGCTGCTCGCTTCGATCCGTTGCGTGCTTGTGACATCGACGTCGTGACCGTACCCAGCCATCCGGGCCCTGTCGAGCGCGGCCGGATCACCGGCGTCACAGTACATCGGACGGCGCCCTGCGCGACATGAAGAGTGCGGCGAACGTCGGGGCCGGGCGCGGCTACGCGTCGGATGAGTGGGAGTTGGCCCGGTCCATCCGTTCGGGCACGATCCGCGCATGAAATCAGCGTCGTGGGTCCTGATCGTCCTCTCGTCGTCCCTCTTCGGTTGCGGATCGATCGGTCGAGCACCGCGAGTCCAAGCGGTGCCCACGCCGCCCGCCCCCGCCGTGCAGGATCCGCTCGATTCCATCGCGCGATTCGAGGACCTGCGCTCGGACGGCGAAGGCCTGCTGCAAGTGCTCGCCGTGCGCGGCGAAGTCCGAACGCGGACTCGCGCCGTGCGCGCACTGGGTCGGTTGCCGCTCGAGGAGTACGGGGCCTCGGTGTCGGACGCGCTGGTCGATGCGCTCGAGGACGAGGATCCTGGCGTGCGCGAGACCGCGGCTTTCGCGCTGGGGATGCGCGGGGATTCGTCGACGGTCCAAGCACTCGTCGGCGCCATCGACGCAGCGTCGGACGCGACTTCGAACGCGCTCCGCGCGCGCTGCGTCGAAGCCTTGTCGCGCATCGACGACCCGCGCGCGCGACGCGCCGTGACGGAAGCGCTGTTCGCAAACCTTTCAGGCGCGCCGTCGGTGCCGTCGGTCGCGCAGATGGCGGCGCTCGGCATCCAACGCTTCCCGAAAGCTGCACCGGAGGCCGCAGCGGCCGAGGCCGAGCTCGTGCGCTTCACGTCGGCGCTCCGCGCGACGTCGGATGACGAGGAGTCGCTCTGGCGCGCGCTGTCCACGCTCGCGCGGCGATCGGTCGTCGGAGCGCGCGCGGAATTCGAGCGCGGGGCGACATCGTCCAGCGCGCGCGTCCGCATCTTCGCGCTCCAAGGTCTCGGCTCGATTCCCTCGGACCCTCGGGCTGCCGAAATTTTGCGCGCACGCCTCGCGGATCCCGACTGGCGCGTCGCGTGCGAGGCTGCCAACGCGCTCGGCAAACACGCTGAATCCAGCGCGGTTCCAGCACTCCTCGAAGCCACGACTCGTAGCGTTCCTCCACAAGCTGCGCATCACGTGCAAAGGTGCGCGTTCGAGGCTCTCGGCCGCATACCCGATGTGTCGGATGCGGCTCGATCGGCCTTGGAGCGAGCGCGCAACGACCCGAGCCCGTCGGTGCGCGCCGCGGCGATCGAGGCCGGTGCGCGGATGCAGGGTCTGCAAGCGTTGGCCGCGATCGAAGCTGCGGCGCTCGATGCGAACCCCGTCGTGCGTGCCGGAGCGGCTGCGGCCTCGGCGCATCTTCCATCCACAGCTGCGTTGGTGCTCCTCGAGCGCCTCGTGCTCGACATCGACCTCCGCGTCGCGACGACCGCAGTGGACGCCTGCGCGATTCACGCCGCGGATCCCGCGATTCGCTCAAGGCTGCGTGAGTTGCTCGCGGCCGAGGACAACGGCGTGCGCTTGTCCGCAGCCACCGCGTTGAAGGACACCGCCACACACGCCGATTTGCCGGCGTTCGAGCTCGCGCTGACTTCGACGCGCGGTGAAATCGCGCCCGAGGTCGCAGCGGCGATCGTCGACGCGGCCGCGAAGATCGGTGGCGAGCCCGGACTCGCGCTCCTGCGCCGCGCGGCCGTGAATCAGGACCCGTACGTCGCGCGCAAGGCTCGCGCAGCCGCACTCGCGATCCGCGCCGACGCAACTCTCCCGCGCGCGCCGACACCGCCGAAGCGCTCGAGCATCCTGCCACCGGCGCATTCGGGCCCGAATCCGCGCGTCGTTGTCGAAACGACGCGCGGAACGCTCGTTTTCGAGCTCCTTCCGGATGAGGCGCCGTTCCACGTCGTGAACTTGCTCGAGCTCGCGAGTCGCGGTCACTACGACGGCACGCGCATCCACCGCGTCGTACCCGACTTCGTCGTCCAAGGCGGGGATCGCCGCGGCGACGGCAACGGCGGCACGACCTGGCGCGGGGATGCACTGCGCGGGGATGCACTGCGCGGCGATGCACTGCGCGGGGATGCACTGCGCGGCGATGCACTGCGCGGCGAGTTCGGTCCGCGTCCGTTCCGCCGCGGATCGCTCGGAATGCCGCGCAATGACGATTCCGACAGCGGCGGCAGCCAGATCTTCGTCACGCACCGCGAGACCCCGCATCTCGACGGTCGGTACACGCTGTTCGGTGAACTCATCGAGGGCTTCGACGTCCTCGATGCGCTCCAGATCGGTGACGAGATCCGCACGATCCGACCCCTAGCGAGCGGATCCTGAGGAACCGTTCACGGATTGGTTTCAGTAGAACCGGCAATCGAGTCGATTCCGAGCGTGCTCCATGGTGGGCCGCCCCGGCTTCCAGCGAGAGTTTGCGAGGTACCCCGATGCGGTTCTCAACGGTCTTCCCGTGGACGTGTGCGGCGGTCGGAGCCGGGCTGGCGCTCGGCACGATCGAAATCGCCGGCATGGGCGGGCGACTCACGGTGCTCGAATCCCGCCCGGCCGACGATCCGGCGCGCGTCGCGGCACTCGAGCGACAGGTCGTCGACCTGTCCACATCGCTCGGCACGTCCCTCGCGGCGATCACGGAACTCTCGCGCGCCTCCTCCCGCCATCGCGAACTCGGTCGAGGCCTCTCGGATCTCGAAGCCGACCTGCGCGAGACGGCGTGCCGCCTCGATGAACAGCGCGAGTGGTTCGGCCGCCTCACCCTCTTGGAGGCCGAAGCCGGTCCGCGCGCCATCGAAGAGCGCATCGCCGAATTCGCGAACTCGGTCGACGCTCGCTGGCGCGAAGTCGGCGATGCGCTCTT
>Ga0163149_10007080_pt1 | contig 11358 bp, 12 predicted proteins | sample OliLakLV19MP5G1_FD_148604 | JGI IMG/M metagenome (GOLD analysis project Ga0163149, IMG submission 148604) | Freshwater microbial mat bacterial communities from Lake Vanda, McMurdo Dry Valleys, Antarctica - Oligotrophic Lake LV.19.MP5.G1 | ecosystem: Environmental > Aquatic > Freshwater > Lake >...
GTTTTTCACATCTTCCCACAGCAAAGGAGCATCGGTAAAAAACAATGGCAGTCGAAAAAGCCAAATCAGTAAAAATAGTATGCCGAATTGAACCGGCCCTGAAAATCGGAAAAAACGAATCATTTAGGAGCGAATGTGCCTATTGCAAATCTAGCTTTTTTATTGAAATCAACCTCGATTGAAATGTTGATGAACTGATATTTATACATCAATTCTTTTATTTCTATGCCTTTCTTTTCATATATTTCAAAATAAAGCCTGCCATAAATTTTTAAATTATTATGGGCGAAAATCAAAATAGCTTCGTAAAATAAAAGTGGATTTGTATCAGGTACAAATAGTGCGGTATGAGGCTCATAATCTAGCACATTGGGTTTCATTCCTTTTTTATCACTTTCTAACACATAAGGCGGATTTGATACAATAATATCAAATTTTGATTCGGAAAATTGATGAGGTTGATTATTGAGAATATCGGCTTTTTGAAATTCAACGGGAGTGCTGAATTGTAAGGCGTTTTGCTGTGCTGTGTCGAGAGCCAATTGACAGATATCTACCCCAATATATTCATTATCAGGCATTTCCAATTTTAAACTTATAGAAATACAGCCCGAACCAGTGCCGATATCCAGTATTTTCAATCCCGATTTTCCTTTGTTTCCTGCAAAAATGAGGGTCACCAATTCTTCAGTTTCAGGGCGAGGAATCAGGGTGTGCTTGTTTACAATAAATTCTCGACCCAGAAAATGAGCCTTGCCAATCACATACTGAATGGGCTCGTATTTCAACAGCCTCTCTAACGAAATATTAAACAAAAGTTCATTGAAAATGTCAACGGGTTTGTTGAGTAAAACATCGGTTTTTGATAATCCGCTCAGATGATTTATAAGCAAAAAGGCAATTTCGTTGGCTTCTGTCTGCTCGTAAATTGAGGCTAATACCAATTTCGCACGGTCAAAATACAGCTTCGCCTGCATTATCTTTTCAGGTTATTTCTGATATATTCCTCTACCGCTTCTGGTACTAAATACTTTATCGATTTGCCATATTTAATATTTTCCCTGATATATGTTGATGAAATATCTAAAAGTGGGCAGTTGAAAATGTGTACTCTAGGGTGAATTTTCAATTGCGTATTTGGGGTGTAAGGCCTTGGATAAACCAACACTTCAAAGTTTTCAAATATTTTGTCGTAGTCTTTCCATTGGTCGAATTTCACCAAATTATCTTCCCCCATCACCAAAAAAAATTGAGTGTCGGGGTGTTGGGCCTGTAAATACATTAGGGTATCTACCGTATAGTTTGGTTTAGGCAGCGAAAACTCAATATCGCTTGCTTTCAATTTGGGGTTGTCTTTAATGGCAATTTTCACCATTTTCAATCGCTCGTCTTCGGCAAGTAAATCAGAACTCTTTTTAAATGGATTAAGAGGCGTAACTACCAGCCATACTTCGTCCATTCCAGCCAAATCAATCATGCTATTGGCAATAATTAAATGCCCGATATGCAAGGGGTTAAATGAGCCAAAAAGGAGTCCGATTTTCAACTGCTTTATTCTTTAGGTGAATGATACGTTTTAAAAAATTGAAATCCGTGGTCGGCTTCCCATTTTTCCACTACTTCGCTATGGTATTGTTTATCAATGAGCTGCGAGGCCGATTTGGCATCGTTTAGTATTTCATAACTGTTTATTAATACCGTTGAAATATAGTGTACGCCATTTCTAATGGCATCGCTTACTCTTCTATGCCCATCAATCACGAAATACTTATCTTGGTAAACCACTATTATTACAGGTTCATCTTCATCAAAACCTATGTTTTTAGTAATTCCGTCTGTTTGCTTGGTTGGCAATAGTTGCTTTGGCGATACCCAAAATTTAGCATACGATTCACTATTTACCCATTTATGATAATTTTTGATGATAATTTCAGCCACATCTTCAGCAGAAATGAATGATGTTTCTACAATAATATCGAAATTATTAACATCGTTGCCATTGGCATTGTATTTTTGAATAAATCGTTTTGTCTCACTTGCTTTTCTAGCTCTCAGACTTTGCTTTAAAGCCTCGTAATCAAGAACTTGAGAGGTTTCACTTTTCCGCATTTTATCGTGCATCACTCGCTGTGTGGTAATGTCAATATCAGCTTTTAGCATTATCTTGAACGATTTGGGCAGAAAGTGCCAAGCCATTCTGGAATCTACTACCTGTCTTTCATCTGTATTTTTCAGATTAATAAAAATAGAATCAATTTTGATGTCGATAGTTGGGTCGGTTTCAGCCAACTGGTTCATTTCCAAGGTGGTAATACCTAATTGCTCAGCCAATTTCCTTTGTATATCTCCGGTAGAAATGTAGTTGAAGCCAGGAATTTGTGTGCAAATCAGTTTCCCGGTTTTGCTTTTTCCACTCCCCAAGTCTCCAGTGAGGGTTATAATGTTGTGCAGGTCTTGTACCATAATAATTTACAAAAGTATTTATTTATGGGTGAGTGTTTTAACAATGTGCAGGTATCAGAAACTATGTTTTAGGCTAGATAAAACTAGATTATAGGGAGGTTTTGCATATAAAAAAAACTACTATTCCCCTGCTAAACTGTTGATGAAGAACTACTTCGCATAAGCAATTGAGCGCATTTCCCTTATCACAGTAATTTTTATTTGGCCTGGATATTGCATTTCCTTTTCTATTTTTTGCGAAATATCGAATGAAAGTAAGCTTGCTTTGTCATCGGCTATTCGGTCGGCATCTACAATAATTCTCAATTCTCTTCCGGCCTGCATGGCATAGCATTTCGATACGCCATCAAATGAAAGTGCTAAATCTTCCAAGTCTTTCAAACGCTTCACATACGATTCTGCTACTTCACGTCTTGCTCCAGGTCTTGACCCCGATATTGCATCGCAAGCTTGCACGATTGGTGAAATAAGTGAAGTCATTTCTATTTCATCATGATGGGCACCTATAGCATTACAGATTTCTGGGTGTTCTTTGTAGCGTTTGGCCATTTCCATGCCATAAATTGCATGTGGCAAATCGCTGTCTTCAGTAGCTACTTTTCCAATATCGTGCAGCAATCCGGCACGTTTGGCCATTTTTACATTTAAGCCCAATTCCGCAGCCATCACACCGCAAAGCTTGGTTACCTCACGTGAATGCTGCAAAAGATTTTGTGCATAAGATGAACGGTATTTCATTCTGCCTATCATTTTTATCAATTCAGGATGCAAACCATGAACGCCCAAATCAATACAAGTACGTTCACCAACTTCGTTAATATCTTCATCAATATCTTTGGTAGTTTTGGTAACTACTTCCTCTATTCTGGCAGGATGAATACGACCATCCGCTACCAACCTATGAAGCGATAATCTTGCAATTTCACGCCTCACTGGGTCAAAACCCGAAATAATAATGGCTTCGGGGGTATCATCAACTATTATTTCAACCCCTGTTGCGGCTTCCAAAGCACGAATATTTCTTCCTTCACGCCCTATGATTTTCCCTTTTATTTCATCACTTTCAATATTGAAAACCGACACGCAATTTTCAACTGCCTGTTCAGCAGCCGTACGTTGTATTGTTTGAATAATGATTTTTTTCGCTTCTTTGGTTGCAGTGAGTTTTGCTTCTTCTACAATTTCTTTGATGTATGATGATGCATGGCTTTGAGCCTCCATTTTCAGATTTTCCACCAATTGTTCACGCGCTTCTTCAACTGTGAGATTAGCTATTTTTTCCAAATGCGACACATGCGACAGTCGCAATTTTTCAGTTTCTTCCGATTTCTTCTTAAGCGTTTCTTGTTGATTCCCCAATTGCTCCTTCAACTGGTCAATCTCAGTCTCCTTGCGACCCAGATTTTGCTGCTGTTGATTTAAAGATTGCTCACGCTGCTTAATTTTTGTCTCATTTTGAATGATGATGTTTTTCTTGCGGTTGGCATCGTCTTCAAATTCTGTTTTAAGTTTGAAATAATGCTCTTTTGCTTCTAGCATCTTGTCTTTTTTCAGACTTTCAGCTTTAAACTCAGCTTCTTTGAGTATAAGTTCCGCTTTTTCTTTTGCCTCTTCCTCTTTGCGGTTGAGGTCTTTTTTGTGTACAGACTTCGCAATAAAAAAACCTGCAATTGTGCCGGTAGCGGCTAAAACAATATAAATAATGATTTCCATTTGATGATAAAGGGTTTATCATCAAGGAGATATAAAAGTAGCTTCTTAAGTAATAGACTTTGAAATAAGCGTATTGAGATAACCTATTCGATCGGTGATGTTTCTTTCCACACTTTCCGATTGAATATCATTTTTTAATTTTTGCAACAGACTGTCGAAAGCCACCATGGCTAGCAAATCTTGCCTGTCTTCAGTTTGGTATAGATCCTTAAATGACTTTAACTTTTCATTCAATGCTCTCCCTGCCATTCTCATTACCTCCTCTTCACTTTCATTTACTTTCATGGGATAATCTCTATCGCCAATTCGAATTTTGATAGATAAAATAGCCATGAAAGTATTACATTTTATTATTTAAGTAAGCCAAACCTTTTTCTATTTCCCTGATGTATTCGTTAATTTTAAGTTTATATTCAGACGACAACTTTTTGTCATCTACAACTACATTCGCAATTTTAGATATTTTATATTGATTTTGAAAGTTTTTAAGTTCATCGTTCTTGAAATCGAGCTGTTTTCGCAACACTTCATTCTCGTTTTTATATTCTTTCATTTCTTCTTGAATATAATAATGGCTTTCCAGCAGCTTTTTGATTTTGTTCTCCAGCTGGTCTATCTTTAAAGCTATACTTTCACTATTTATCATAATGGCCTTGATAATAAGTAAAATAAGAAAAAAATCATGTTACTTCCAAGAATGAATTTGTTGCATAAAGTGAGGCTGCGAAAATTTTGGTTCTAAAGCTTATAAACGGCTTTTGCGTTGGCGGTGGTAATGTGCAGTACTTCTTCTGTTGAAATATTATAAATTGAAGAAAGTTTTTCAACTACCAAAGTAAGATAAGCGGGCTCGTTTCGCTTGCCACGATATGGAACGGGGGCTAAATATGGTGCATCTGTTTCCAACACGATGTTTTGTAAGCCGATTTTCTGTAAAATAACATCAAGTCCACTGTTTTTAAAAGTGACCACACCGCCAATTCCCAAATAAAAACCTAACGAAATCATTTCTTGTGCTTGCTCATAACTTCCAGAAAAGCAATGAAAAATTCCACTCAATCCCTTAATTTTATATTCGCTCACTATGGCAATAGCTTGGTCATTAGCACTTCGAGAATGAATATTTATAGGTAGGTTTTTCTCCAATGCCCAATTGATTTGAATATGAAAAGCCTCTTGCTGTTGTAAAAAAAGGCTTTTATCGTGGTAAAGGTCTAATCCTATTTCCCCAACCGCTACAAATTTATTTTTATCAAAAAACGAATAAAGTTCTTTTAATACTTCCCTATAATTTTCAAATACATTGCAAGGGTGCAAGCCCAGCATTGGCAGGCATAATTCAGGATATTTTTGGGTCAATACGAGCATTTTTGGTAAAGTTTCCAAATCAATATTTGGCATTACAATTTTCTCTACCCTGTTATCTTTTGCTCTTTCCTGCAAAGCTTCTACTTCGTCATCAAACTGGGTGCTGTATAAATGGGCGTGGGTATCGATTATCATAGCAATTGAATACATTTACAGATTCAAGATATGGAACTTTTATTTCAAATAGTTGCTTTTAAATTGTTGTGATACAATTCAAAAATCCATCAGATCCGGAAAATATTTTTTTAAAAACTAAGATTAATGAATGGTTAAAATTGAAATTTCAATCAACTATTGACGTGCAAACCGAAATCAGAGAAATTCCTTGTGGGGTAGATAATTGCCCTTGTATTACCACAGAAATAAAAATTACAAGTCCATTTGAGAAATTACTCACTTTGGGCAAGCCATTGGTGTATATTAGAAAATGGGATATCGATAATTTGATTGTGAATTAGCTTTACATCCCCATTATATAAGCAGTTCTATTGCCGCTAACAAAAAAAGCCTCTCTATGCTGAAAGGCTTTTTTGATGTTTATAGATGTCTTATTTACTTTCTTCAGGTTTGCTTTCTTCCTGTGCAGGAGCAGCTTGTTGTTGCTGTGGAGCAAAACCAGATTCTTGTGCTCTTTCTACATTCACACTGTTTATCTCTTCTTTGTTGCCATCACCATCTCTATCAATAATAAAATTGGTAGCCAAGCAACCAACCAAAAGTGTGATTGCCAAACCCCAAGTTACATTCTCTAGCAAGTCGCCTGTTCTTTTTACTCCTATTAAATTAGCAGAGCCTGTGCCAACACCACTGGCTAGCCCACCTCCTTTAGAATTTTGAATTAGTACTACAAGTATAAGTAAAAAACAAATAAAAGTAATGAATATTAGTGCTATGGTGAACATGAAATTATTTGTTAAAGGTATTCAGATTGTCAATTTTACCCGCAAAGTAAGTTGATTTCTCAGGATTTTTCAACTTTAATTTTTCATATACCTCAATGGCTTTCCTTATTTTGCCTTGGCGAACAAATAAATTTGCCATATTTTCTGAAATCGGAGCTTCGTCAAGTTGGGTGCTGGGCTTGGAAAGGTCTGGTTTTGAGGTAGTTTCGGCCATATCGCCAAAGCGAGGCATTTGCACACTACCATCTAAAAATTTTTCTATAATCGATGCTTGAGTATCTAAATCGGGCTTTTGCTCTACTTGATAAGGGCGAAAATTGAGGTATTCATTGATAATATCTGAAGTTGAACTCCTTAAACTTTTGCCGAAGTTGAGGTCGTGTATATAGAATTTAAGAGGTTGATCCACCAATAATTCATCAATTTCTCCATTCGAAACTTCTTTAGGCTGTAGAATTGTTTCAGCACTTTCTTCACGAATTATATCTAATGGATTTTTTTTCGATTCAGGTGCATTTTGATTTTCAATGGTTATTTTATCTCTGAATTCCGCTTCCAGACCTTTTAGGCTTTGCAAGACCTCTTGAATTTCATCTCTCAAATCTTGCATTTTCGAATCTGAATTATTTAATTCCATTTTCAAAAATGAGTTATTAGTATCTTTATCGGCTATTTTAGGCTCATTTATAGTGGTATCAAAAGTTTTTTTTTCTACCATCGCTATTTCTTCTTTTTCAATAGAAACAGAGTGTGTTGCTACTAAGTCAGAAATCAGATTTGTCTCAATTGCTATATTGCTTTCGAGTTTTGTGGCAGCCTGAGGCGTTGCGTACAACAAGGCTTTGAGTTTTTCCCTACTTGGGCTGTAAAGTGCTGCTCTTTTTATTTTTTGATTAGAAAACATGCTGCCTTTATCGGAGCTTACTTTCGCAAGTAGCACATTGGCAATATTGCAATACGGAAATGTGTTCAAAAGCTTTTCCAAAGCCTCGGTATCGTGGGCAGAAACCGATTCTGGATTTCTTAAAAGTTCGTGAAATTGATCTTTATTCAATAGCTGTGCTTTATTGAAAGTAAATTTATCATTTTTTATCAATAATCAAATACTACTTTTTTCCACAAGCCGCAAAACGTAGCGAGCTATCAGGTTAAATATCAGCACAATGGTGAACAAAATAAAGGCTACAAACATGAGAGCTGAATCGTAAATGGGTATCGACATCGTTTCGCCATAGTTGTTGGCAATGAGTGAAGGTAATGGATAGGCCGGATCGAGCAAAGAATGTGGCACCATTACCACATTGCCCGTTACCATTATTACCGACATAGTTTCTCCAAATGCTCTGCAAAACGCAATTACTACAGCCGACACCACACCTGGCCCGGCTTTTCTGAGCATCACCCACTTAATCGTTTGCCATTTGGTAGCTCCAATAGCGAGGGAAGCTTCTCTTAATTCTACGGGAATGGACTTAAATAATTCTACCAACAATTGAATGATAACTGGAAAAACTGACACAGCCAGTACAATACCCCCTGCCAATACCGTATAGCCGGAAGTATGCACACCTATAGATGGACCAATAAAATCTCTAATAAAAGGAATAATAATGATGATGCCCCAAACCCCAAAAATAACAGATGGTACACCAGCTATCATGTCGATGATTGGCCTTACGAAGTTTGAAATTTTAGAGTCGGCATATTCTGTGAGGTAGATGGCACACAGTATACAAGGTGGCACGGCTATGAACATAGCGGCAAACGTGACCCATAAAGTACTCATAATGAAAGGAAACAATCCAAAATCGCCTCTACCGGGTGCCCATTCAGAGGAAAATAACAATTTCGATAGCGGTTGCAATTCCAACAATGGCCTTGATTTGAGATAAAGACCAAAGCCAATGGCCACCACTACCAATATGCTAAACCACACCAAAGTCTGCATGGTGTATTTGCCAACTTTGTCTTTAAATAATCGTGCTTTTAAATTATCCAACTTTAAAAAATTTATGCAAAAATAGAAGCATAATGAAAAAACAGCTATTTTAATTTTTAGAATAGCCCAGACTGCTTTTCTATCTAACTTTAAGAATCAAAAAATATAAGATTTAAGGGTGTTCCCTCCCCCTTGGGAGGCTTAGGGCGGAATTTTTGAATTGGCAATAATAATTTGGGCTTCTATTTTAATTTCATTGAAAGATACTTTTTGCGTATTTCGAGAATAAAGGATACAAATAATAATTTGAACCGAATTTTAGTACCTTCATAACATTTAGACAAATCAAAATTTAGTCAATTATTTTCCACCAATGAAATCAATAACTCTTGTCTTTTTTTTATCAATACAAATACTGTCTTTTAGCCAAACCGAACAAAGGCAATGTGCTACCAATGAGGCAAATCAACTTTTAAAAATCAGGAATCCTACCTACAAAAATATTCTAGATGACGAAAACAGATTGAATAAATATATTTCGGCCATACGTAAGCAAAAAAAATATGGTCGCATACAAGAAGACACGCTTATGATTCCTGTAGTGGTGCATATAATTCACAATGGCGATGCTGTAGGTGTAAATGAGAATATATCACAAGCCCAAATAATAACGCAATTTGAGGTATTGAATGAAGATTTTCAGAAAAAACCCGGAACTTTGGGCTACAATACCCGACCTGCTGGCATTGGAATGCCCATAAAATTTGTGCCTGCCGCTTACGACCCCAATGGAAATATGCTCACCGAATGCGGTATTCATAGGGTAAATGCTACACGAAATTCTTGGGATAATCTCAATGACATAGAGACCATACTAAAACCAGCTACTATTTTCGACCCAAAGCAATACCTTAATATTTGGGTAGTTACTTTTGGAGGCGGATTGACAACTAGGCTTGGCTATGCTCAAATGCCTGACTTTTCTTCTTTATCAGGTATTGATATGGAAAATGAATCGGCCAATTCAGACGGATTGGTGATACGATTCAATGTATTTGGTAGAACAGGGAATTTATATAAGGCTTACAACAAAGGTCGAACTACTACCCACGAAATGGGTCATTTTTTAGGTTTGTTACATATTTGGGGAATTGATGAAAGTAATACTAACTGCCTGCAAGATGATGGCTGTGATGACACACCCAAAACAGCCGGGCCAATTTACAACTGCCCTGCTAGCCGAAATAGCTGTACTGCTGGATTAGGTGCCATGATTGACAATTATATGGACTATGCTGATGATGCCTGTATGCACACTTTTACAGCCGACCAAAAAGACAGGATATTTGCCGTGTTGAGCAATAGCCCACGAAGAAAAGAGCTGTCCAATTCTGAAGTATACAAAATAGGAATGCATTTATCTGTTTCGGCAAGCAACCCGATTACGAATTGCAACACAATAAATTTTTCGGTTTCGGGGGCAAATGAATATTTGTGGAGGGCAAACACCACAACTGCGTTAGGAAATACGTTTAGCATCAAGCCACAATCAGAACTGTTTGTTTCGGTGAAAGGCACTAGCGAATTTGGTTGTACAAATGAAATTGCTTATTCTTTACAATTAAACACCACAACTTGTGGAAGCACAGCCACCAAAAATACACTTGCAAATGACGTGGTTATTTTCCCTAATCCATTTAGTGAAAAATTAACAATCGAGAGTCAGAATACTATTTTGGAAATGAAATTATTAAGCTCAATTGGGCTTGAACTCAACATAGATATTAATGCTTTTTTGCCAAATAAGAAAATAGAAATACAAACAACTACAATACCCAAAGGGCTTTACCTGTTAAAAATACGCTCAAAGGATGGATGGGGAGTGTGGCGGATTGTGAAATAGTGTTTATTTGTTGGATAAAAAAAAGCCCAATAAAAGTTTGAAACTTTTATTGGGCTGATAAAGTAGCTGGAATTTAAACACCTACCAACTCACTCTGTTTAGCTTCTTCTACATTGTAGTTTCTCATGTCGTTCAACGCTACCTTGCCTCTATCTGCACGGGCAACTCTGGAAGCAACAGATAATTTTTTATCAAAAAGAAACTGAAAAAGCAATGCCGTATAGGAAGTGTGATACCCTAAAGTTTCATAATACTCTGGGGCAATTTTTTTGATTTGGGGTAGTTTGTGCCAAGGCACAGAAGGAAAATCGTGATGCTCATTGTGAAAACCAACATTCAAATTCACCACATTCAGTGGCCCATAATAGCTTTTGGTTTCTTGTTCATCGCCATGGGTTAAGAAATGTTCCTGTACCCATCTAGCACCTACCGGATGCAAACCAATAGAGAAGAAAAGACTTGCCACCAAGTAAATACCTGCATTTAACCCAAAAGAATAGAAAATAGCAGTTGTGACCAGAATATTAAATGCCCAATTTACCACTGTCCAAGGGTCGAAAATGCTGATTTCATTTTTCAATCTCAAAGGCCTAAACATTTGAAAAACAGGATAAAACAATAGCCAAAGTGCTTTGCCAATGGTAGAACTGCCTATAAGCTTAGCCTCCCAACGAAAAGGCATATCGGCATCTAATTCTTCTACACCTTGAAAAGTATGGTGTTTCAAATGGTATTTTTGAAAAGAAACTGAGCTAGGGAATACCATTACTGAATTAGCAAAAATACCCGCTAAAGTATTTAGCGTGCGATTTTTGAAAATTAAATTGTGCGCACATTCATGAATAGAGATAAACAGTGTGTGATCGGCAAACGCTCCCACCACATAAGCCGCAATCAGGGCTGCCCACCACGGATAATCTTTAATTAAAAACGCTACTGCAATTTGAATGGCTACGCAAAAGGTAATAACAAATATAGTGTTCGAGTTTCTGCCTATTAATTCCCTGATTTGAGGGTATTTACGAATCATTTCTTTGGTTCGGCTTCTGTGTGGCTCTGCTTGCTCAGAC
>Ga0163149_10007084_pt1 | contig 11357 bp, 10 predicted proteins | sample OliLakLV19MP5G1_FD_148604 | JGI IMG/M metagenome (GOLD analysis project Ga0163149, IMG submission 148604) | Freshwater microbial mat bacterial communities from Lake Vanda, McMurdo Dry Valleys, Antarctica - Oligotrophic Lake LV.19.MP5.G1 | ecosystem: Environmental > Aquatic > Freshwater > Lake >...
TATCTTCTTCATTATTTTAATTTTAGACTACAAATATAATAATTTTTAGATTAGTCTAAAAATTATTTTTTATTAATATAAATTTTGGTATATTTGTACACATATATGAATTCCTTTACCGAAGAAAACTATTTAAAAGCCATCTTTAAACTGATGGAAAAGAGCGGAACTAAAGCCATTAGCACCAATGCCATTGCAGAAAAAGTAAATACAAAAGCTGCTACGGTAACCGATATGCTAAAAAAACTATCGGGAAAAAAATTCATTAATTACCAGAAATATAAAGGCGTAACACTTACACCTACAGGCAAACATGCCGCTCTATCTATTATAAGAAAGCATCGCTTATGGGAAGTTTTCCTGGTTGATAAGCTTAAATTTAAATGGGATGAGGTTCATGCTATGGCCGAACAGCTGGAACACATTAACTCCGATGAACTGATCAACCGCCTTGACCTGTTTTTAGGCAAACCTAAAACAGATCCTCACGGTGATCCTATTCCCGATATAAAGGGTGTGATTCATGCAAGTAAATCAACGTTACTTTCTAATTGCAGCTTAAATAAAAACCTTGTAATGACAGGCGTTGTGGACCATTCTCCTGCTTTTCTCCAATACCTTGATAAAATGAATATCTCCCTGGGAGATGAAATAAGTATTTTAAACATGATTGATTTTGACAGATCGTTTGAGATCAGCATTAACAGAAAAAAAAATATTCACATCAGTAACGATGTGGCAAAAAATATATTGGTTTCAAAAAACGGGCACCAATAAAAAAATTAAGTATGAATAATAAAGCAGGCACATCTTTAGAGGAAGTAAACTCATCAGTAGATACTACTTCCAAAACGGGTACCTGGAAAAAAATATTTGCATTTTTTGGACCAGCATATCTTGTTAGCGTCGGATACATGGATCCCGGCAATTGGGCAACAGATATCGCAGGCGGAAGTAAATTTGGTTACGCGCTCATTTGGGTACTTTTAATGTCCAATTTAATGGCGCTTTTATTACAAGGACTCAGTGCCCGACTTGGCTTAGTAAAAAAACTTGACCTCGCACAAGCCTCCAGGGTATATTATCCTCCATTTGCCAATAAATGTTTGTGGGTACTCGCCGAGATCGCAATTGCGGCCTGTGACCTTGCTGAAGTAATTGGTATGGCAATAGGTTTACAATTGTTGTTTAATATTCCAATTCATATAGGTGTTCTTATTACTATACTCGATACTTTTTTATTATTGATGCTTCAGAATCTGGGAATGAGAAAAATGGAAGCATTTATTCTTAGCCTTATAGGGATCATTGGTGTATCATTCATGGTAGAGTTGTTTATGATCAAACCCGATATTATAGAAATTGCGAAAGGACTAAAACCTTCCTTACCGGGAATGGGTAATGAAGCTTTATATATTGCTATTGGAATTATAGGTGCCACAGTTATGCCGCACAATCTCTATTTACATTCTTCATTGGTACAAACACGAAAAATAGATCGCAGTTCTTCAGGAATAAGAAGTGCCATAAAATATAATTTAATTGATACTGGTATAGCACTGAACCTGGCTCTCTTTGTAAACGCTGCTATACTTATTCTTGCAGCATCTGCATTTTACAACAATGGGTATTACGAAATAGCAGATATAAATGATGCCCACAAATTACTCGCACCAATTTTGGGAAGTCAACTTGCCCCTACCCTGTTCGCGATTGCACTTATTGCCGCAGGACAAAGTTCAACGCTAACCGGTACACTCTCCGGACAAATTGTTATGGAAGGTCATTTGAATTTACGTATGCAGCCGTGGCTCAGAAGATTGGTTACACGCCTTATTGCAGTTGTCCCCGCGTTTCTGACCGTTTACATTATGGGCGAAAGTCAAACAGGCGCGCTGCTAATTTTAAGCCAGGTGCTTTTAAGTTTGCAGCTTGGATTTGCAGTAATCCCGCTTATCCATTTCGTAAGCAGCAAATCGTTTATGGGAGAATTTGCAATAAAAAAAACAACTCAGGCTCTTGCATGGGCATGTGCTTTAATAATTGTAGGATTAAATATTAAATTCCTTGGCGAAAAGGTTGCGGATTGGACACATACTTCGGAAAACCCTCTTATAATTTATCTTGTTGTTATTCCATTGTTGCTTAGCGCTCTTTTACTTTTACTATATGTTACCTTTAGTCCGATGGTAATGAAAACACTTACTAAATACAAACGAAGCTCACCCCATGGTGAAAAAGTTCAGCTCAATATAGCTGAGAAAAAACATTATTCACGAATCGCAATCACCATCGACTTTTCAGATTCAGATAACAATGCCATTAACAATGCCATTGCTCAGGGAGGAAAAGATGCCGAATATTTACTCGTACACATTGTTGAAACTGCAGGAGCCATGATGATGGAGAATGAGATAAGTGACAGTGAAACAGGTGAAGACAGAAAAAATATTCAACAGTATGCCGACCAATTAAATTCGGCCGGTTATAAAGCAAGCACTAAGCTGGGATTTGGTAATCCGAAACGCGGTATACCTGAAATTGTTAACGAGTATAAAGCCGATCTTTTAGTTATGGGGGCGCATGGACATAAAGGGTTAAAAGATATTATCTTTGGTACAACAGTAAATGTTGTAAGACATAGAGTCTTTATGCCAGTAATTATCGTTAGAAAATAATCGTGTCGAAACAAGATCTCATTCAGATAAAAAACAGGAAAGCTTCATTCGAATTTTCCTTTATTGAAAAATTTATCGCCGGTATTAAACTCACCGGTACAGAGATAAAATCTATCCGATCAGGTAAAGCGAATATAAACGAAGCCTTTTGCGCCATAATGAGTGATGAGTTATGGGTCCGCAACATGTACATAGAAGAGTACGAAATGGGCAATCGCTTTAATCATGAACCCAAACGCAACAGGAAACTTTTAGTGAACAAGAGCGAACTGAAAAAAATTAAGAATACGCTGAAAGATCAGGGACTCACGATTGTTCCCATTCAATTATTCGTAAACGACAAAGGTTTGGCAAAACTTGAAATCGCCATCGCGAAAGGAAAAAAACTTTACGACAAACGTGACGATATTAAAAAGAGAGATACAGAGAGGGAAATAAGCAGGAGACTAAAATAAAAAAGCTCCCCAATTTCTTGGAGAGCTTTTTATTTTTATATAAATATATTAGAAGTGTAGAGTTGCTCTTAGTGAACCAACAGAACCCATACCTGTACCAAACAAGTCCCTGTTTGTGTCAATTGACCAACCACCAGATTTACCTGTCTCTTCATTTATAGTTGAAAGAGTTGGGGTTCCACCAACAACTTCAACAGCTTGATATTCAGCTTTAGATTTTCCAGAGCTGTTGATTGTAAGCCCCCATCCAAAATCTCCACCGAAAGATATTTTAGGGAACACAAAATATTCTGCTCCAATAAAACCTCTTACACCAAAGAAAAAGCCTCCACTTTTAAGACTCAAAAGCCTGTTATCATTAGTATATGTTACATTACCATAATTCAGGTTGCTTTGGTTTGTCCCACCATTTGGATCAGTAATAATTAGACCAAAATCCGATGAAAATGTACCGTCACCAGGATTAACTACCGGGGTTCCGGAAGGATTAGCTGTATTACCATATTCAAATTTATCAGAAGAACCAGACATCCCAACCATTGCATCAGCACCGTAATATCCTTGCAATCTTGTTTTACCTCTTCTCATTTCAATGCCAGCACCTAAACCAATATACCTTGATGAATGTTTCCAGGAATCTTCAACCATTGTTGGTAATGTTGGAAATGTAAAAGTTGATGTAGTTGCTTGAGCAACCATTTGTCTTTCTGTATTAGAGGTCATCCCAATTCTCAATATTCCTCTATATGCAGTTTTTTCATCTTTAAACATTTTACCAATAATGGTATTGTTTACATTCAGATGATTCCATGTTGGAGCAGTATTTCCATTTTGGGAAAACATATTTCCAAAATAATTTAATAATGGGGTTGCTTCAATGCTAATAGCCCAGTCACCTGATTCAGGAAGCATAGGCTCTCCTTTTTTTGATGTAAGATCTTGTGCGTAAGTTCCGGCAACGCCTAAAACCAGCACGATTGATAATAATGTTTTTTTCATAGATGGTTATTTTAGTTTAACTTGTTTTATATAAACCATTGCAAACATAAATGGAAAACAGAGGAAGTTTTTTAACCCTAACGGTATCTTTTAAACATGAAACTGTTAACAAACCTAACTATTTTTGCTTTTGTTCCAACAAAGGAACAAACCTGAAATCGCCTAATTCAGTTGTTTGATAGTCTTTTTCAGAGAGTTTTTGAACCAATATCATTCGCTGAACATCTCTCTCTCCAACAGGTATCACCATCCTTCCCCCTACCTTTAACTGTTCTTTTAATGGCTCGGGGATAAAAGGGGCGCCAGCTGTTACAATAATTTTATCAAAGGGTGCAAACATAGGAAGCCCCTTATATCCATCGCCAAAAAAAAGCTGTGCTTTATATCCCATATCTTCCAATAGCTTTTTTGTTTTGGTATATAAAGTTTTCTGACGCTCAATGGAATATATCTTCAGGCCTAATTCTACTAATACGCTTGTCTGGTATCCCGACCCCGTACCTATCTCTAATACTTTTTCTCCCTTTACAGGTTCCAATAATTGTGTTTGAAAAGCTACGGTATAAGGCTGAGAAATTGTTTGCCCTGCTCCTATCGGAAACGCCTTGTCTTCATATGCTGCATACTCAAGAAAAACATCGTCCATAAACAAATGCCTGGGTACATTTTCTATAGCCTTTAATACGGCTTCATCAGTAATGCCCTTAGACCTTACCACTTCAACTAACTTTTTTCTTAAGCCTTTATGCTTATAAGTATCATTCATATTAAAAGCGAGATGGACAAAATTAACAAATACATTAACCATCTTAAATAAACAAAATCGTTTTATTCACAAAGTGATGTCAGTATTATTGCCCTGAATAGCCCTTAATTTGAACTAAAAAAAACCTGGTCTGAGATTGCAGGAAAAAGCTACTTTTGTAACCTCTTAATTGGGTATTATGTTAAAAATTGGGGTTATTGGGGCAGGGCATCTTGGCAAAATTCACATTAAGCTTATTAAAGAAATAAGCAACTATGAGTTAGTTGGTTTTTTTGATGCTGAAGAAAGTGTTGCTAAGCAAGTTGCCAACGATTTTTCTATAACATCATTTTCATCAGCAGAAAAACTTATTGACGCTGTTGATGTAGTTGATATTGTTACCCCTACAATTTTTCATTATGGCTATGCGGTTCAGGCCTTAAAAAAATCAAAACATTTATTTATTGAAAAGCCTTTGGCCAATACCATTGCCGAGGGAAAATCACTTGTACAGCTTGTAAAGGAAGCAAATACAAAAGTGCAAGTAGGGCATGTTGAGCGTTTTAATCCCGCCTATATAGCTGCGCGTTCATATTGTAATAATCCCATGTTTATTGAATCGCACAGGCTGGCATTGTTTAATCCAAGAGGTACCGATGTTTCTGTTGTACTCGATCTGATGATACATGACATAGATGTTATACTTAGTATAGTAAAGTCAAATATAAAACGCATAAGCGCCAGTGGAGTTGCGGTAGTTAGCGAATCGCCTGATATTGCCAACGCACGAATTGAGTTTGATAATGGCTGTGTAGCAAATTTAACTGCAAGCCGTTTGTCGATGAAGAATATGCGTAAGACAAGGCTCTTTCAAAAAGATGCTTATATATCCATTGATTTCCTGGAGAAAAAAACTGAGGTCATAAAGCTGAAAAAAGTGGTTGGAGAAGCAGACCCAATGGCAGTTACTATTGATCTTGGTAAAGATAAAGGCGTGAAACAGATTTATTTCGAGAACCCACCGATAACAGAAACAAATGCTATTAAGGCGGAATTAGAGTCGCTGTATTCCTCAATTATCAATGGTACAGAACCTTTAGTGAACATTGATGCCGGACATGCAGCACTTGAAGTAGCACACAAAATAATCGAGAAACTGAAACTTATCGGCGATTTTGTCGAAAGTGATACAATAAAAAGTTGAAACCAACGTTCGCCTAGATACTTAACAAATGAACAGCACATTTATTAGATATTTTTGCGGCGCGTTTGTATTTCTGATACTTCTTATTTCTTCCTGCAACAAAGAGGAGCCTATACCCTCCTACTTATATATCAATAAATTTAGTTTAAGTACCGATTATCCAACACAGGGTTCCAATTCACAAAAAATTACTGACGGCTGGGTATATATTGATGGCCTATTATTGGGGGTTTTTGAACTGCCCGCAACTATCCCGGTTCTGGAAAGCGGCAGCCATGAGATCGCAATAAAACCCGGAATTAAAAATAATGGTATTTCATCTACTCGCCTTGCATATACTTTTTATGAAACCTATACCACCAATATTGAATTGACGCCTGAACTTACCAATACTATTCATCCGACTACTACTTATAAATCCACTGCAGTTATCGATTGGAAAGAAGATTTTGAAGGTGCTGCATTTTCATTCGTGGACACAATCAATACAGATACTGTTATGAAGGCAACTTTTGTTAATGTTTTTGAAGGAAACAAAAGTGGAATTATTCATCTTGATGATGTAAAAAATACATACATAGGAGAATCTGCCAATTCATATGTATTGCCAAAGGGGGGCGCAAGTGTTTATCTTGAACTTGATTATAAAAGCAACAATACTTTTGGCATTGGTGTTTACTCAGCAAATATTGTTTCACCTCAATCATTATTATTTATTACTCCTTCCGATGAATGGAACAAAATTTATATAGAATTAACATCACTAATTAGCAATACAAGCAATTCAAATCCTTTCAGAATATATATTAGTATGCTCAAGGAACCAACCGTTTCTAATCCCGAGTTATTGATCGATAACGTAAAACTTGTACACTAACGTATTAAAAGAAATTAATCGTGAATAAAAAGTTACAAGTCGCCAAATATTTATTTTTTGATTTTATTGCAGCGGCAGATTCCTGGGGTTTGTTTTATTTTTACAGAAAAGTATACATTGAACCGGAAAAATTTGGAGGCCCCGTCCCTATTGAGCTCAGTTCAAAATTTTATGTAAGTCTTATATTAATTCCACTTTGCTGGATACTTATTTATTACCTCGCAGGTACATATAAAAATATTTTCAGGAAGTCACGATTAAAAGAGCTGTGGCAAACCTTTGTTATTTCCTTAGTTGGAGTTTTAATTATTTTCTTCGTTTTAATTCTCGATGATGAGGTGATCTCCTACAAAACTTATTACCGGTCCTTTTTTGCCCTGTTCGGTTTTCATTTTATATTAACAGCAACTTTCAGAATAATTCTTTCGTCAATTACCAACAATAAAATTTTTAACCGGGTAATTGGATTTAATACGTTACTCATTGGAAGCAACGAAAACGCACATAAGCTTTTTACCGAACTGGAATCACAGCAAAAATCAGCGGGAAATAAATTCCAGGGCTTTGTTCATATTGACAATAGAAATGGTTTCTCCGATCAGCTTAAGGATAAACTTCCCCACTTAGGTGAATTCGGTGATATTCGACGGCTGATCAAAGAACACAAAATAGAAGAAGTAATTATTGCTATTGAATCATCGGAGCATGAAAATATAGGAAGAATAATAAACGAAATTGAAGAAGGTGATGTGATCATTAAAATTATTCCCGATATGTATGATATCCTTGCGGGAACAGTTAGAATGAATTCTATATTCGGTGCGCCACTTATTGAGGTCTCGCGTGAATTGTTACCTGCCTGGCAGCAATCGGTAAAAAGAATGTTTGATGTTGTGGTTTCCATGCTTGCGCTTATCATTGGGTCACCTGTTTATTTATTTATTGGATTGTGTGTAAAGTTTGGATCCAAAGGACCAATATTTTATAGTCATGAACGTATTGGCTGGCATGGCAAACCGTTTTTTATACATAAGTTTCGCTCTATGTATACGGATGCGGAAAAAAACGGACCGGCTTTATCGAGTAAAGATGATGCAAGGATAACTCCTTTTGGAAAAGTACTACGCAAAATTAGATTGGATGAATTGCCGCAATTTTATAATGTCCTTATTGGAGATATGTCAATTGTTGGTCCGCGACCTGAAAGACAATTTTACATTGACCAGATCACAAAAAAGGCTCCGCATTATAAACATTTACACAAAGTGCGGCCAGGCATTACTTCCTGGGGGCAAGTAAAATATGGTTATGCGGAAAATGTTGACCAGATGGTGGAGCGATTGAAATATGATTTGATTTACATTGAGGACATGTCTCTTTACGTGGATTTTAAAATACTTATCTATACCATCATTATTGTGTTTCAGGGAAGAGGGAAATAAAATAAATCCAATGAAAAAAAATTTATTATTTATTTTATTAATCCCGGGTTCAACTCTGTGGCTTTTTTCGCAAAACGAAACACAGCAAATTGAAAACATAGATAAAATAACACAGGCGATCAAAAATAATATTGCCAATTACCAGCAAACTAAAGTTATAGATGATAGTTCCGGCTATAGTTATTCATACAAAAAAGGAAGCGAACTTAAATTAATAATGGTTTTATCAAAAGAAAGAGAACCCGGAATAAATATCGACAAAAAAGTAGAGTGGTATTTTTCAAATGGGCATTTAATTTATGCTGAACAAAAATGGATAGATGCTGTTTCAAATGCAATAATAGACAGTCAAAAAACTTATTTGGATGCTACACATATTATCCAGTGGATCAAATCGGGAAATCAAATAGTGGAACGTGCTTCCCAGGAATTTATGAATGTAGAGGAACACCTATTAGCTTATGGTATTAAGTTGGCAGAAAAAAGCAAATGATCATTAAAAAATCAATCTTAAGTATATTTTCATTTTTGATTCTCACATCATTGGTAATTCAAAATACCAATAGTCAACGCACAGAAAATGAAGCAAAAGTATTGATCGACTCTTTGTATAAAAAATTAATCAATGGAGCGGACTTTAAAGCCATGGCAAAAACTTATTCAGAAGATCCAGGTTCAAATAAATATGGTGGAGAATATGATAGTATAACAAAAGGATTATTTATACCAGAATTCGAGAATGTTGTCTTTAATCTGAAAGTAAATGAAATTTCACAACCCTTTAAAACTGAATATGGCTATCATATTGCGACTGTAATTGCCAGAAGAAATGACGAAGTTGATGTGCGACACATTTTAATTCAGTTCAAAAAATAAAAAAAAATTGAGTCCTCTCACCTATTTCTCCAGCCAGATAATTTTCTTCAGTGCCTTGTTATAATAATTGTTGTTACCTTCTTTAATTAAGCAATACATTTCATTGTTCAACTCTTCTATTTTTTCATATTCACATGGGAAAATCACCTCACCAATTTTATTTATTAAACCCAAGAGTTCGCCTTGCTTCACAACTGTAAAATCTCCATTAAAATCTTTTACCTCGTCATATAAAAACTGTATGGCGGGTTTCCCATCTGTAGAAATAAAACCATACTTACCTGCTTTTTTAACTTTTGCAATTCCATTATGAAAATCGCCTGCCCATTTGAATGAATATGGAATAATAAGCTTAAACGATTTATTGATGTAGCCCCACTTCTCATTTTTCTTCACGGCAGTAAATCCTTCCGAAGGAAAAGAAATGTCATCGTAATCACGCGGAACAATAAATTTACCGGTGATATCAATAATTCCTTTCTTTTTATTTTTTTGGGCAATTACTTTTTTATCTCTAAAACAAAGTGATACGTATTGTGGTATATAATCAAACTCAATAGGGATAATTATTTTTCCTTCCCGGTCACAAAAACCATATTTATTGTTTTTCATAAGCATAGCCAACCCCTCACTGAATTCTCCAATAAGATCATACTCACATGGCACAATCAATGCTCCTTTGATGTTTATCATACCATACTTCTCTTCTTTTTTCACCCTTGCTCTTTCGTTTGTAAATTTTTCAACCCAATCGTATTCTTTAGCAATATGTAATTCGCCAAGCACGTTTATATATCCATATTTTCCATCGATCATTACATATGCCAACCCTTCACTAAAGTCGCCGGCAGCTTCGTACTTAAGCGGAATTATACTTGCACCTGATTCATCTATATAACCACTCATTTTATTTTTTACAACTACTGCCCTGCCATCATTCATTTCATATATCTCGTCATATTGCAGGTCCACTATCCCCTTCCCTTGTTTGTTTACCATTCCCGATTGTTCTCCTTTTTTAACTATAGCAAAACCATTATGAAAATTTTCAACTTCATCGTACTCCGGTCGCACGATCATTTTTCCCCCTTTGTTTATGAATCCTGCCTTGCCTTCCAAACCAATAACTGCACAGCCTTCCACAAAATTTTCACACCATTCATAAATACAGGCAACTCTTATATTTCCATCACTATCTATAAAACCCCAACGCCCGCTTTTTTTCACGGGATATAAATTTGTCAGTGAAAGTTCCAGATCCTGCATTACTGTTTCTAAATACGGATAATCAGGAAACTCAAAACGAAACTCGGCAAAAGATTTAGGCCGGAGATCGCTGGTATAAAGCGCGTAAATATTATGCCATGCTATTTCAATATTATGATTTGAAGGATATGCCTTTATAAAGCTGTGATATTGTTTAATCGTTCCATCAGGAACAGACAAAGCATAAATAGCATTCTCCGCTTCAGCCATATAGGCGCTCGACGGGAAATCATTTATAAAACGTTCATAACTGCTTATTGTATTATCATGAGTATATTCACTATACAATGCTGCATCTAATTTTGACTTAGCTTCATTTGATTGCGATGCAAAAGGATATTTCTCAATAAATTTTTTGAAAACATCTGATGTGTTGGCCGCTACTGCATTCTCAAATGCAATACTGTCACGCAGGGCAACCGCGGTATCCAACTGAAGCGAGGAGCTATAATGAGCAATAAAATTATTCCAGGTATCCAGTGAACTATTTCTTTTGTATTGAACAAATGCTTTGTGGGTAATGCGGTTATAAATTGAATCAATTGTTGAAGAGGTAATGTTTAACTTTTTTAATGTGAGCTTTTCTTTTTCAGTAGTAGATAAATATATTTTTTTTGCCGACTCGATCTTTACAAAGGCGGTATCGATCTGGTAAAAGGGATTATCGTTACGTGAAAAAATTATGCTCAATCCGTAATAAGCACCGGTAGGGTTTTTTTTTATGGATTTTTCAAAACATTGTTTAGCATAAAAATAATTGTAAACGTTTAGTGCATCATATCCCTTTTCGAGTTTGCTTTTAAACGGAGCAAAAG
>Ga0163149_10007086_pt1 | contig 11356 bp, 10 predicted proteins | sample OliLakLV19MP5G1_FD_148604 | JGI IMG/M metagenome (GOLD analysis project Ga0163149, IMG submission 148604) | Freshwater microbial mat bacterial communities from Lake Vanda, McMurdo Dry Valleys, Antarctica - Oligotrophic Lake LV.19.MP5.G1 | ecosystem: Environmental > Aquatic > Freshwater > Lake >...
TCCCATAGCAATTGACATTGGGCCTGGACTTCGGAGGGATGCATAAAGTATTGTTCTCGACTGGTAGTGGATTTCTCGGCCATGGTCTTGTTGTTGTTGTTGTTGTTGTCATCCTTGTCTTCGTCATCGGACGAATCGTCGTCGGAGGACTCACTCGACGAGTCGTCTTGTGGATTTGGATCTTGCTCGTCGTCGTCGTCGTCGTCGTCTTCTTGTTTCAAGAGCATGGGCGTGGTAAAATCCGGTTCACTGTCGTCCGAATCATAGCCTGCATGGGCGGGATGACGGGTGACCACTGGTCGACGAGGAGGACTTTTATTCCCTTGTTTGGCTTGTTGCTTGGCCCGTTGATCCAAGACTTCCAAGGCGGACGGAATGACGACGGCCAAATTATGGGCGGCATTGTGTTCGGCTTGTCGATCGCTCAAGGCGACTTGAAAGAGTTTGTTGTACTGATCGTGTTTGATCTTGGGAGGATAGGCGCCACAATGATGACACTTCTTTTCGGCCTTCCAATTGGCCATTAAATGCTTTTTGAAGTTTTCGGTGGTGGTCCGTTGCAAGGTACTTGTCGTCGTTGGAGTCGAGTTGCTGTGTTCTGCTTCTACTTGTTGTAATAAATCTCGTTGGATTTGACGACAGGCCGTTTCCATGGCGGTCCCCACCAATTTGGCCTTGTTGCGTTTCCATCCATCCTTGGCGGCAATGTCCATGTCGGCAATTTGTTGGGAGGCGCGTTGGACGGCCACGGCCATGCGTTGATCCATGGCGTAAAAGTCGTCGAGTCGGCCGTGCGCGAGCAACAACAATTTGGTGTATTGCAACAACAACAAGCGTTTGGGCGTTCGCAAGTGATGACAGGAATAACATTTGCACTGCAACAAATTGAGCAATGGCCGAAACAAAAGGGGTTGATAGAGGGGCAAACACAATTCGACGTGTCCAAAATGTCCGGGACACGTTTTGTAGTTGCACCCGCACGTCACGCAGACACTGGGATCGTGCGTCTCGTAGGGTCCCAAGCGAGCATCGTACAAGCCTCCCGGCAGCGCCGTCTTGGCATTTTCATCCGAGCCTCCAGTGGAAGTTTCTAAAAAGGCTTGACTCGAGGTAATTTCCACGACGCTTCGCGCCAAGACATCGGCATCATTGTACAAGCCAAATTCGACCGAGACGACTTGTTTGCGAATGATGCAATCGGAAGGATCTGCACGAATCATAGTAGTAGATAGTATAGTGATTGTACTGTATGTGTGTAGGGAGTGGTCGTCGTCAACGAGTGGCAGCAAAGGGACAGCAAGAGTGCAAGATAGCGACGATACTGTACTACACTGATGCTGGGTGTGAGTTGCGTTGAATGGTTTGTTGTTGTTGTTGATTGTTGTTGTTGTTATTGACTGTCGTTGGAATGAATGGCGCTCTTGTGGAGATCTTGGGACAAAGGACAGACCAAAAAAGGATACCATGACTCATTATGAGTCATGAGCTCATCAAAGGTATCGATAGTGCTCGGGTGGCTGCCGATGTTGAAAATGAACAGAGCACGTGTGCAGCCTCCTGCAACATTAGTTACTGTACCACGTATCACCACCTCATTTTTCTATCTTTCTTCTTGGATTCATACTGTGCAGAGCCAGCCGCAATGAACCCAACTGTTTCGGAGGCAATGGTGCGGAGTCGGTTGCGAGGCCAGCCGACAAACTTATTGCAGCCACAACAACCAACATGAGCAAACAAGATGACTTGTTATAATACTCACACTACAACTACTAGGCGAAGAAGAGCCCTACTTCTTTGGCTGTTACAGGTGGCGTCGGGATTTGTGCCGCCCACAAGTACTACTACTACATGTACGAGAAGTGTCACCACGAGGGCGAGGCAGTCTTCCAAAAGTCCACAACAGCAGCAAGAAGGAATTGTCCCCACCACGACTGCCATTTTCGGTGTGGTAAATGAAGAAGAAACAGAACCGAACACCGACAATCATCAAGAATTACCACCCAGTGTATCGTACCAAGATACCGATGTTTCTTCCAAGGGCTTGGTGTCATCCTTGACCAATTTGGTCAATTTATTCTCTGGAAATTCCAACAAGAGTGTTGACAAGACTGCCGCTTCAGAGGGAAATAGCGAAATTACTACCACTACTACTACTACCAGCGGTCTCCCTCCTCAAACACCACAAGAATTACTGGAACGCATACGAGAGGATTACCAAGTGCGCAACTATCTATGGACGGGAAAGATCGACTTGACGGCCTTTGACAAGAAGTGTCGATTCACCGATCCCACGCTGAGTTTTGAAGGGACCGATCAGTTCACCAAAAACTTGGATAATTTAGTCCCCATCGTCGAGGCTTTGACCGAACCCGGCGATTGCGAGTCCATTCTGTTGGACATTTCCTTGCACGAAGGATATGTTCAAACGCGGTGGAACATGGTCGGTCGTTTGTCGGGATTGCCGTGGAAGCCCAGGATTGATGTCATTGGTAGGACCAAATTTTGGTATCAACCAATTGTAGCGCAAGAGGAATCACCCAATTTCGACAACGACTTGAGAGCTTCGTCAGAAGGAGTTCAAGTTTATTTTTATGACGAAGAATGGGAGATACCGGCCGCCAAAGCGTTATTGCAGCTAGTTACCCCGGCCGGTACCATCCGAAACAGCAATACAGCATAAAACAAACGCACATTGGGGATCCCTTTAAAATTGTCATTTTTATCGATACTATGAAATAGATATCTTTTGCATTCCTTGTCATGTTGCACGGCAGCATGAGCCTACGGTTCCCACAACAGTGTCACCGAAAAAAGAACGGATACGGTAGTGTGACATTTGTTCCATCTTCTTCCACTCCTCATATTTTGGCAGTGAACAAGGGGCTCTGAAATTCCTGAAAAAAAGTCATGTTATACCAAAAATCCATTCTGCTTCACTGGCACTTTTAAATGTCTGTCTTAACATGGGCTTCCCGGACGAAACTCAAGCCTCCAATCCACCAAATTCCTGTATCATTTGTCCACGACACGAACTGCCTGATTATGAGGATCACCACCAATGTGTAAAAGGGGCTTGGGGGAAGGAACTGTTTGGAATCGAGCATCTTCAACACAATATGGAGAAGACTTCTAGTATCTGTGTTGATTCAATTGTACGACTAATAATTATGTAAAAAATATGTTTTGGAGAGGTGTATTTGTGTGTGTGTGTGTGGCCTTGTTCGCAGGAGAAGCAACCAAACTCCCATTGTTTTGTCCTGAAGGAACTGACGAATGTAATCCATCCATGGATGGAATCATCCATCCGGCGACAATCGTTTGGGACGGAGATGATGGTGATGCTGACGATGATGGTGATGCTTGTTTTCGGTGTGCTCGTAGGTGGAGCTGTGCGTATAATATGTATCCTAAATGTGTTTGTTCGGCGTGAAAAGGGCGGGTGGCCCACTTCCTTTGGAAGTCACCATGCTTGCGAAAAGGCACACTGCAGCAAGGAAGGACTTGCTCATCCTTCCATCATTCACAAATGCAGTTCTTCATACCATTAGTTCTTAAAGCCAGTAATGACGGATGCTGACATTCCGGTGAGAGAGGGCGAACTAGTCGTCGTCGTCGAACCCGCCACGGCTTGTGCTTTCATCAATTCCGACTTGAGCAAGGCCAGCAAGGATGGCATCAAGGCAGATGCGTCTGGAGTTGCAGCCACCGTGGCTGGCAGTGGTGCAGCAACAGCCGCCGCTGCATGGTGATTATGATTGTAAGCAGCAACATTGGCAGCCGTACTCGATGCCGCCGACGACACTTGGTGATGGGCATTGAGTGGGCTTGGAGCCGCAGAAGCAGCCGCCGCAGCAGGTGCCGATGATACTTGAGGTGGTGGAAACACACCACCAAAGCTCATTGGCACAGAAGCAACTGGACCCGTAGCCCCTGGTACCTTGCGCTTGATTTGCGTCTTGCAGAGATTGCGCTCCCCCTGGATAAAGTAGGGATGATGATAACCACCCTTATCTACTCCGTGAGACAATCTTCGGAATCCATATAAATTGAGCTGAAAAAGAAGAAAAAGATTGACAAGATTTTAGTGAGAGACCATTTATTGGTAAAAAAAATAGACACAGCGACAGTACAATGAATAGTACATACCTGTCGTTGAAAGGAAGACATGCGTGTGGTGGAAAAGTACTTGGACATGATATCCTTGGTAAAGGCATCGGGTTGATGAATATGAAAGGCTTTTCCCGAGGCCGAATATCCCACAATTCCCTCGTGTCCTTCTTTGGCGGTTTCATACAACATGCGATACAATTTCATGGGAAAGGCTTCTCCCTTGTAAATGGCACCCGCACCACTAGTATTGTCCTCCCCGGCTCCATGGACGTGAATGATGGTCCCGCGTTCTCCCAAGTAGGTCTTGCGATGGGCACCACTAAAGTAATCTTCATCAGAGAGAGCGTCCATGGACGTCATGCCGGCATTAATGGCGGCACCGACCCCGGAAAAGTCCATGTTGAACATGGAGGCCGAGGGATTGCTGGAGGGAGCAGCAGCAGCAGCAGCAGCAGCACTTGCACCCTCCATACTGCCAGTTGGGCTTGTGGTACCACTAGTAGCCGTACTTGTGGTGGCAGTGGCAGTGGCAGCAGCCATTGGCGACATGTCGGGCATGGAGGTAGACCCCGAGGAAGAGGGTGACACGGCCCTGCCAGCCGAGGTGGCAGTGCCTGTAGCACTGGTAGTGTTAGTACTGGTACTAGCTCCAGTGCTGTACCCAAGTGCCTGCATCCAGCTCTCCAAGGTCAAACTTGAGGGAGCAGGGGCTTGTGCTTGACTGACTTGAGGAAGCAATGTATGCGCCACAACTGTGCTTGCACTTGTGGGGGCAGCAACAGTAGTTGCAGCTGCTGGGAGTTCCAGAGGAGGAGGGGAACTGGCTTGAGGGACTGTAGCCGGGGCAGGAGCTGCTGCCATTCGAGCAGCCAGTTCTAGCAGCTGCGTACGCGGATCTTGATGAGCTGTAGCACCGGCACTGCCCAAGTTCAGAGTAGCCAGTGGGGACTGCGCTTGAGAGCCCGACGAGGATGATCCTTGCTGTTGTTGAAGAAGCAGAGAAGCTGCCAAGAGGAGTTGGTTCTTCTCATGTTGTCTCTGTCGTTCTCGCTCGAGCAAGATTTGAGCTAATGCTCGAGCTTGAAGTTCTTGGGAAAGATTGGTATTGGGAAACATGACGGCAATGGGGAGTTTTTTGTATTTCCGTTAGGGTGCTTTCAAAAACCTTATAGTAGAATGATACGCGGAAGTTACAGAGTACGATTTATACTTGTTGTATGGATGTTGTTTGTCTTGGTCTTGAGAGAGAAGAAAGGTGAGGTAGAGTGAAGACAGAGATCTGTTGGGGAGATAGATGATGACAGGGATAGATGAGGAAATTGGTAGTTGAGGAAAGAGATAGAGAAAGAGAAAAAGGAAGAGGAAAAGCTTCCTACAACGGGAGAGAGACGAGACAGACTGCAACATGTTGATCTACTTTTACTTACTTTCTGACGCAATGATGGAGTTGTATTTTTTATGAACGTGGTTGGTAGGTGCGTTCACGGAGCTGTTATGCCGTGTTTACGAGAGTGTTTTGTGTTATTGTTGGTTAGTGAGAAAGCAAAGAAAGGTCTTTTCAGCAGTCAAAGTTACTCCAAGAGTATGTATGTTCTGTATTCCATTGCCAAGCAATCACTGACGCATGCAATGAGAAAAATGTCAACCACTCAGATTGATTCCTCTTCAACTAGTACACGTAAGGCAGTACCATACTACTACTAGGGCAGTACTAATTCCTGTACTCGTAACAGTCAGTAGGACTATAGGTGAACTACGGTCATTCGAAATCGATCCTGAAGACGTTCTAAATCGATGAGTCAATGGCCGTCATCAGCTTCTGAAAGTTATGATTGGATAAAATAAATCGCATGGCGAAATCTAATTCCAGAAAAATATCAATCGAAGACTGACGCATGCCAACATTCGCTCTATCATCAAGCGTCAAGGAATGGCCCATAATTCCAGATCAGAAAATGGGATAAAGGCAAACTTGCCACCTAAGCCAATAATGACCGGAAACAATATTTAAAAACGCGTGAACAGTGAAGAATTTCGCGTACTGGGTATCTTTTGGGCAGTAGGGCGCTTTTGACACACAAAAGGAGCCAATCAAAGCTTGCCGTTTTGCCGGTCAAACACGAATTAGTCTTCTCATTGGCCAAGCTATTGCCCTTTGGATCCACTTCTTCACGAAGCCAAGATACGTCATGAGAACCCTGGTAGAGACTGTACGTAAGAAGAATGTAAATTACGTTGATAGTGGCGAGAAGAAGGTGCAAGGAAACGAGAAGAAGGTTGTTGGAAATTCGCCACCTCTCCGATAACTACAGAAGTGTCAGGGTAGAACTTTTACTCCGAGTACCAATCTTCAAGGTAAAGACCACCCCTATTAAAACTTTCTGGCGGCCATAAAATATCCGTTTCTACGGTCAAGGTACTGCCGCGGTGTTGGTTGCAACTGGGTTTCAAACTGCAACAGACAACTACTGCTACGCACTTACTGCCACATGCTGTGGATGCAATTGATGCTTCATTAGCAACCAAGTAACTTTTTAATCTCAGTTAACAAAATGAAGCAACACAAGTGGGAAGTGTGCACAATTGGATCTTGTCAAACTGCAGGGGAGAGCACTTCTTCTGGTGGTGTTTCATTTTTGAGCAAAATTCTCAAGCAAAACAGATTGGGTTGACATTCTAGCAACTGACGAAGCAAAAGTGACAAAGTGAACTGAAAAGTGACAAAATCACTGTGATCACGCATTTTTGCTTAATGCTGCTGTTGACACCCATCATGTGTCAGCATTTGTGCAAAAATCGAAGAAGAATGCCCACTGAAATCAACGTTTGATCAACTCAAAGATCTTTTTGAGTTCAACACTCAAAGCTTTTGACATTTTGTAATTTTGCCGGTTGGCTGACTTTGTGTTGAACCTCAAGGTGTGCCCGGGCAATGCAATCACAACATTTTCAAAATGTTTTCGACAATGTGAAATCACAGATGACAATCATTGTGAACACAAAAGCTGCCATCATGTCTTTTCCTTGTTTGACGACATCAGTGCAGTTGTCAATGTTTGGGTCGTCTGTTTTGTGCAATGCATTCAGAATTGTGTTTGCTGTGCAAACCAGAATTTCATTTTGGGTTGAAACTCCACCGCAAAGTTCTTTGTGCCACTTTTTTGCGGCTTTGTCAAGAAAAAAACAGATTGATTCATTGACAGCATCAATCTTTTCTCAAAATGAAGTCGTGCAAGTCATGATCTTCTTTCAGATTGTTGTCATGAAAACTTTCACTGCTGTCTTCTCAATTGTCCATTGGGTGATTGTTGTCCACTGATGCAAATCTCATTCATGTCACAGCTTTGCTTGTCTTCTGTTTGATGTGTTTTCTTCAGTTGGAGTGCAATCTTCCATGTCCAACAAATCCAAACCATGTGAGTGACCAATGGTCTTGCTGCAGCGCTGTGGCAATTCAGTTCATCTTTGTCAGCTGTTGCTGCATCCACCCACACTCCCCAATTTGATTGTGTCAACACCAGCTTTGTTTTTTGTTGTTCATGGCATTGACAAGCTTTTTTTTTCCTGTCGGTGATTGTCATCCTCACACTGTGTTGAAAGCTGCAGGCCTTTTGCGTTGTTTGAAAATGAAAATCATGAGCTCGCAATGAAACAAACAAAAACAAAACATTTGGGCCTTTTGCTTTGTTTGAAAATGAAAATTGTGAGCTCACAATGAAACAAATGAAAACAAAACATCTGGGAGATGTTAGGCTCAAGATCCATCAGCGCAATCATCTTTCTCTGCTGAGATGAACGATTTTTCTGCGTGAAGAACCGGCGTGCCATTTGTCGACTTGCAATTCAGTTGCCACAGTTGCAACGATGGGTTGCATTGTGGCAAACAGAACAAAACATTTTCCAGTCGTTTTGCAACAGTCAGTTCAGACAACCGTTGTTTTGCATGTGCGTCATCCATGAAAAAGGCGCCAAAACCCAATTGGCCATAGTCCAAGCGACCAATGAGAACAAGCATGGAACAAGCTTTGCGGGACAAGTCAAAATTGCCTGAAAAGCTAAGCTGGCCAGAACCAAAAAAACCCACAAATCGACCGGTTCTGAAGATGATGATGACCCTCTCAAGGAAACGAAGGACATGATCGCCAAGGCCAAGTTTTCCCAGGGGGGTTGTTCGCTTGACAGACTGGCAGCTCATGTGCTTTTCTGCGGCAAACCAAACCAAGGAATGACAATTGGCACCGTGAGTTCTCTCGACATTGCGGTGCAGAGCTTGACATGCATCGGAGCGGTGCACAAACGGCCATCAAGAGAGAGATGCGAACCATTTTTGGGTCTTCTGCACCCCACGCTGCGATTTTGGTTGCACGTTGGGAGGCCTGTTTGAAATGGAACCTTGAAATCGATGATGATGACGATGTGAAGCTTTTTGAGGCCTGTCACAACCAAGTTGTGCCCAAAGCCACCTGCGCTGCAGAGCGCTGGAACACTTCTCACAGGGGCCATTTCTGCTTGCACAACTGCGACCCACCCAACAAAAAACAAGAAATTGACTGTTGCGTCACCCCCGAAACAGAGGCATGTGCCCTTCTTGCCATCAGAGGCAACTGGATTCTTTGGCATGTGCAGTTCCCAACTGCCGCCAAGCACCCCAACTGCAAGCAGAAGAGCATCCATGCTTGGCCTTCTGAAGAGGTCATCAAGGCCCCCAATGACATCAAAGCGTGGCTTTGCAGGGGACAAAATGACATTGACGAGCTCTTGGAGTTGCCGGAAGGATGGCAAAACAAGATGAAATTGAAGTTTGAAGGGACCTTCCAGCGCTCGCGGGTGTCGCTGCTGCGGGTGACAATGAAAGAAAGGAATCTAAAAAATGAATCAGGCACGCTGTTCACTGGTCATGTGCCCATTTGTTAACGCCATTTTGCCCATTGTTTTTCCACAGGTCTTCCTTTCGGAAGTGAAAAAAGAGTGCACCAACAAGACCAAGCATTGGGCCGCTGTCTTCAAGAATCCCCACACGGATGGTTGCAGCAGGCAGAAAAACTTTACCTGATTGACTGTTCCAGGTTCAGCTCAGCACAACAGGCAACTAGAGGATGTCAAAAATGCCCGCACAGACCCAACCAAGTCCCAATTTGAAACAGACTTTTTGAAGTGGTTTCAAAGCGAAAGTGACATTCAGTGTTCCATGTGTGAGGAAGCTTGCAGGCGCCAAAGCAAGGAGGATCCCAAAGAAGGCATTGCAACGGACTGGAAAAAGGACAAAGAATGGGATGCCAGCTGCCTTTGTCCTGGTGAAGTGCCCCCACAAAGTGACAACGATGAGCAGAAATTTGGTCGTTTTGTCCATTCTGCGGCTTGGCTTTGCCCTTTTTGCAACCCCATGCGCCGCTGTTGTTTGTGGCTGAACAAGTGCTTGGCGGGGCAAAACAGCACTGGCTTTGGCGGGTTTGTTTTGCATGTTTGCGATCTTGACACACTGACTGAACTGCATGATTTGTGCCCTGTTTGATCAAAAAACGGTTTGATCTGAACACAATTCAATCACAAATCAGCAGCAATTTTATTTTTTTTGCAGTCTGGTTGTCCTCAAATTGGCGCTGACAATGAAAGTGTTCAGGGTGCACACAGGCGGCAGCTTGTGCATTTCGATGCCAGTTTTGTGCCTTTGAGACATGCAAGTTGAGTGCAATTGTTTTGCAAAGCAATTTTTTTTTGTCAACATGGCCTCGCTGAAAGGGCAACGATGGAGCATGAATGACCAAAGCAACGTTTTTTTTGCCAAGTTGACATGCATTTTTGTCGCAAATGCAACATTTTTGTTGAGTGCGTTTGGCGGCAGAAAGGGTTCTGACAGGACATGTGGCCCAGCTTTGGCCATTGAGAAAGGGCAATTGCGGATTCACAATGGGCAATTGGCTCGTAGCCACCCGTTGAGCATGGGCATGCCCATCGCGCCAGGGTCATTGCCCGTTTCGTGCCTTGCTGACGCCACGACTGGCAAAAAAGGGTCTTGTGAATGCCGCATCAGATTTGACAGGTGATTCAACATCGCTTTTGATTGTCCATCCATCTGCTAGGATCAGACAAATGAAACACTCTGAATCAGAAGTGTTGGCACCAGTGAAGATGAAGATGACAGAAGGACCTTCTTCATTGCAGATTGTTGAGTGAACAAGAGCGTGGCATCGATTTGAAGCATCAATCATCAGATTTCTCTGCATCACATTGCTCGATTTTTCGATTGACATTCCCTGGAGCAGAGCACAACAGCAAGGCTGCCCACGGAAGCGTCCAACTTTTTGTTGTCATTCTTCACTTCAAAAATGACAACCGCCGATGTTGTGAAGGACCCTGTGAGATTCTGGACTAGCCTTCAATCAAGAGTCACATGGAGATCCATTGGAGGTTTTGACAATGGCACGATTTCATCCGTGATTCAACCCACGAATCAAAGTCGTGTCCCGAGTTCTAGACTAAGAACCAATGTGCGCCCTAATGGAAAAGATGCAAGATCCAGTCCGGAACACAAAGTGGAACGGAAACGATGAGTTCCCACGCCGTGTTCTGTCACGATGTTGTGCAATCCTGCGGGCATGTGGTGACAAGAGTGTCTCACCATGACGAAAGAATGCGCGCCGTGCAACGAATCTTGCCAACGAAGATGCCAATCTTGTTGGATTGTCAATCGAACATGGAGCTGTTTCTGTGGTAGACTAATGCTCATAACTTTTGAATTTGCGTGCAACAGCAGCTGTTCTTTTGGTGAAACATTGGAGTAGGAAAGTTTCTTTTTAAGGTGTTGTTTGCTGTGTTTCGCCCTCTGTTGTTTGGCGATTTGACGGTGAAGAATTGTCGTTTGTCAGATTAACATTTGTCGCAGTTAAGTTCTAAAAGACAATGAGCGGAACATCCGGAACGGCATCTGCTGCTGCTGCCCTGACTCCAGCAGAGGACAACGTCTGAAAACCCGATCAATGGCAAAACCTCACATAAGGGCCCCGTTGCCCATGTCATGGTCATGTGAATCCCGACATTTACGGCAACTAGACAATGACACGCGCACACAGGAACCAAAAAAAGCTTAAATGCCCTGCAGCCGTGTCCATAGCCCTACATCAAGGCCTGTCAGTTGGGGTCCATTGGGGCACTGTTGTTCATGCTCCCGAATGTTCAGTGCAAGTGGTAAAGACAGAGAGGGCAACTGTCATTGGTTTTGGGTGAAACACAACAACACTGGTGTTGA
>Ga0163149_10007089_pt1 | contig 11354 bp, 7 predicted proteins | sample OliLakLV19MP5G1_FD_148604 | JGI IMG/M metagenome (GOLD analysis project Ga0163149, IMG submission 148604) | Freshwater microbial mat bacterial communities from Lake Vanda, McMurdo Dry Valleys, Antarctica - Oligotrophic Lake LV.19.MP5.G1 | ecosystem: Environmental > Aquatic > Freshwater > Lake >...
TCGCAGGAAGAGGGATGGGGGATGTGAGGGATCGGGCGGCGTTGCCGCCAAGTGCACAGACTGGCTCTCGTTCGAATGAACAAGCAGGAGAGAGTGGAGGAAAGACAGGAGCCCCCACCGGCCGCGCTGCGGCCACCTCCCCCATGGGGGAGGTTGGTCAAGCAGGCCGCCAGGCACACGCGCCTTCACTGACAGTTATCGTGCTGAGCTACAACCGGTGGGATGCGTTGCGGGCGACGCTGCAATCGTTGCTGGCTGACCCGACGGTTCAGGCCGCGGGAGGCGCGGAGTCGATTCTGGTTGCTGATAACGGCTCAACGGACGGGACGCCCGGGAAGCTGGCTGCCGAGTTCTCCGGTGTCGGTGTGATGGCGATGGACACGAACCTCGGAGTCGAGGCGTTCAATCTGGCGGTGGGCGCATGCGAGAGCGACCTGGTGCTGGTGCTGGATGACGATGCGACGGTGGTTCCTCGAGCGCTGCGGAGCGCGGTGGAGTGTCTGGAAGCGCGGCCGGAGCTTGGGGCGGTAGCGTTTCTGCCCCGACACCCGCGGACGGGGCGCGCGGAGTGGTCGTTTGGGGAGCGTGACGATGTCGGGCGGTGGACGACCGACGCGTGGCCGGTGATGGGGTGTGCGAACCTTGTGCGGAGGAGGGATTGGGCGGCCGCGGGCGGGTATGAACAGGAGTTTTTCCTGTACCGCAACGACACCGACCTGGCGCTGAAGATGCTTGCGATGAGGCGAGGGGTGTATTTCGATTCGACCTGGGTGGCGCTGCACGACACCGCCGCGGGCGCAGGGTCACGCAAGAGTGCTCGCTGGCACCGGATGGCGACGCGGAACTGGGTCTGGGTGTGCAGGCGTCACGGCCGGGGCGCGGCGCGTGTGGGCGCTGCGGCGGCGGGTTGGGTGTGGGCGCACGCGCTGGCGGGGCTGAGCCCTGCGCGGCAGTGGGCGACGCTGCGGGGTGGGGTTGAAGGCGTGGTCTCGGCGCCGCCGCCGCTGAACGCCGCAGTAGCGCCGGATGGCTCGCACCTGGCGGGGCTGCTGGCTCTGCGCCGGGGCGCGAAGAGGCATCGGCGGGCGTAGTTGCCATTGCACGCGCGTGTGCGGGGTGTTATCAGCACCGAGGTTGGGTTGTACCGAACGTGCGGCCGCGCCCTTGAAATGGGGCGGCGGTTCTGGCTGAGTTGGTTCAGCGTTCCGTCTATACGGGCGATCCTCCCGAACGGGTGAGACCCTCGGGCAAGGGAGGATCGCAAAGTTGCTTCATCGACGCGACGAATCTGGAACGGCGGACGTTTGGCGCATGGGCCGAGCCCGGCGCGCGGTGGGTGTGTGCGCAGCGGAGGGCTTCGGTGTCGAGTCGCTCGAGGCTCGGACGCTGCTGTTTGCGTGGAGCGCGCAGGAGGTTTATCTCGCCGAACTCGTGAACCGCGCACGGGCGAACCCGACGGCCGAGGGGACTCGGCTGGGGTTGAACCTTGCACAGGGCCTGAGCAGCGCGGAGCTGGCGCGGCTGGTCCCGCAGGAGCCGTTGGCACTGAACCAGGCGCTCACGCTTGCGGCGCGGGCGCACAGTCTGGACATGGGGACGCGGAACTACTTCAGCCATACCTCGCCTGCGCCGGAGTTCTCGACACCCACGTCGCGTGCACAGGGGTTTGGGTATCCTGGGACGGCGGGCGAGAACATCGCGGCGGGATATAGCACGATTGATCAGGTGCATCGCGCTTGGCTGCAGAGCCTGGGGCATCGCAAGAACGTCCTCTCGCTGCATGCGAGCTTTGACGCGGATTTTCATTACGATGAGCTGGGCGTGGGTCTGGCGTTCGATATCGGCGGGAACTACAACAACTACTTCACGCAGAGCTTTGGGTATCAGGGGGCGAACCCCGTCCGGTACGTGCTGGGCGTGGTGTATGACGACGCCGATTCGAGCAACTTCTACGGCCTCGGCGAGGGCATGAGCAATGTCCGCGTCGATGTGCGCTCGGGCAGCACGGTGGTGGGGACCTATACCACGGACGCGGCGGGGAACTACCAGATCGCGGTGTCGGCGGGGTCGTACACGGTGCGGTTCACGAACCTTGGGACCAACCAGACGTTTGATCGTCCGCTCTCGGTGACGACGTTCAACGTAAAGGTTGACGCGAAGGAAGAGCAGATCAATCCGCCGCCGACGGCGGATGACCACGCAGACAGCGGTGAGTGGGCGCAGGCGACGGTGATCGCGATCGACCCGGAGAACGGCAACGGCACGCAGATAGGGCGGTTTGAGGCGGTCGACGATACGGACCTGTTCCGATTCACGGCTCCACTTGCGGGTGTGTACCAGATCTCGGTGAACGCGCTGGGCGCCAACCAGCACGTGCTGACGGTGTTCAACGACGCGCAGCAGCAGATCACGATGACTCCGTCCGGGCAGCCGCACGCGAGCTATGACCTGACCGCCGAGGCGGGCCAGTCGTTCTATCTTCGGGTCTCAGGCAGCGTCGTCCAGCTCAACGGCCTGTACGTCGTGCTGATCGAGGGGCCGGGCGTCGTTGGCGAAGATCCGGAAGATGATCATGCCGACGGCGGGGAATGGTCGCTGGCGACGGTTATTGCGATTCATCCCGACTCGGGCAACGGTTCCGAGGCGGGTCAGTTTGAGGCGGCGGATGACACCGATCTGTTCCGTTTCACCACGAGCATTGCGGGGATCTACAGGATCACGATCACCGCGCAGAGCTCCAACAACCATGTGCTGCGCTTGTTCAGTGCTGCACAGCAGTTGATGGAGACGTCGCCGAGCGGGCAGGCGGATGCGGTGTATGATCTGACGTCTCCCGCGGGGGCGACGTTCTACCTGCAGATCTCGGGGGTGATTACGCAGCTCAACGGCAACTATGTGGTGACGATCACCGGGCCAGTGACTGACCCAGATCCTGACCCCGATCCGGATCCCGATCCCGACAACGGGCACCTGGCAGTTCCTTCGCTGCCGCTGGGCGGGGCGGTGATGGTCGATGGTCGGCTGGCGGTCAGCTATCTGAGCGCGGAATCGCGGCCAATGTTTGCGATCCGCAACAATGATGGCACGTGGGAACGGATTGACCTGCTGAGTGCGGCGGGCGGTCCGGGCGTGGCGAGCAAGGTGGTGACCTGGTCGGATGCTCGGGACGGATCGACCTATGCCGCGACTGCCTCGGATACCGGACTCATTGTGTACGAGCGGCGAATTGACGGCACCTGGGTGGTGCGGAATCTCAGTTCGCAGTTGAACAAGCCGCGGATCGCGGGCGACCTCACGGTGTACATCGAGAACAACGGGCGGGCGCACCTCGCGGGATTGAACGCCGCGGGGATGCTTGTTGACTACAAGATGATGGCGGGCCGGAACGTGAGCGGGTTGTGGAAGTGGTCGTTCCTGAACGTTCAGAACCACCTGAACGTCCGCGGCCGCGGAGCGCCGGAGATGGCGGGCCAACTCGATTCGTTCGTGACGCCGAACAACAGTTGGAACGTGGTCGGGCTGGATAGCTCGGGCAGCATTCAGTTGTTCTTCAAGGAGCGTGGGAAGCGGTGGGACGTGGTGGACCTGTCGGGGTTTGCCGGGACACCGGTGCTGACGGGTTCGTTGTCGGTCTTCCAGGGCGAGAATCGCTCGATCAGCATCACCGGTATTGCGGCCAACGGGAATGTGTGGATCACCGGGTTCACAGAGTTGGGCGGCTGGCAGGTAACCAACGCGTCGCAGGGGAAGAAGGTCGCTCAGAAGATGCGCGGCGGCGGGCTGACGACGTATGTCAACGGCAACGGAGTGGCGTTCATCGCGGGATTGAACGCGGTGGGCAAGGTGCTGGTGTACCGTTATAACCCGGCGACGGGTAAGTGGCCGTCGAGCGTGGTGACCAACATCGTCGGAGGGGGCGCGCCGAATCTGAGCGGTCAACTCAGCGCTTCGGTGACCAGCGATGGGATGGGTGTGAGCATCATGGGCCAGACCGCGGGCGGTCGCATCATCCGGTATACGTGGAGCCCGGGCGAGAACTGGCAGGCGGAAGATGTGTCGGAGCGGTTGGCGGCGTGAGACGGTGAGAGCCTCACTGTCTCAAACCAGATTGGGCGGTCGCTCACCCGCGAGAATCGAACGGGCGTTGTCGCAGACCATGGCCGTCATCTGTTCACGGTAACGGCGCTCGGCCGAGCCGATGTGCGGTGTGAAGACGGCGTTATCGCAGGTGAGCAGGTCGGGGTTCACCTTGGGTTCGAACTCAAACACATCAAGACCTGCGGCGTAGATCGTGCCGGCCTTCAGGGCGTCGGCGAGGGCCTGTTCGTGCACGACCGGGCCGCGGGCGGTGTTGACGAGTACCGCGGTGGGCTTCATAAGCTTGAGGCGCTGGGCGTTGATGAGGTGGCGGGTATCGGGAGTGAGCGGGGTGTGGATGCTGACGAAGTCGGCGCGGCGGAGGCCGTCATCGAGGTCGATGCGCTGCGCGGCAAGGGGGGCCTGCTCGAAATCGGGGTGGGTTGAGCGGGCGACGTAGAGGATCTTCATGCCGAAGCCGAGGCCGCGGAGTGCGACTGCGCGGCCGATGCGGCCTGCGCCGACGATGAGCAGGGTCTGGCCGGTGAGGTGCACGCCGAGCCAGCCTGTGGGAAAGATGTTGCCGGCCCTTTCGAACTTGCCCGCGCGGACGAAGCGGTCGCCCTCGCAGACTCGCCGTGCCGCGTCGAGCATGAGCGCGAAGGCGATGTTGGCGGTGCCCTCGGTGACGGCATCAGGCGTGTTGGTGACGAGGACGTTGCGTTTGCGACAGGCGGAGAGGTCGAAGTTGTCGGTGCCGACGGCGAAGTTGCAGACACCCTTGAGCTGGGGGCCGGCGGCGTCGAGGAACTCGTCATCGACCTTGTCGTGGAACATGGAGACGATCACGGAGCTGCCGCGGATGAACTCGAGAAGCTGGGCGCGGGACATCTGCGGCTCGGCGGGGGCGATGCGGAGGGTTGCGCCGGGGATGGAGGGCGTACCGGGGATGTCGCGGGTGATGGAGACGAGGGGAGAGGTCATGGGGGCTCGATTTTGGATTCTGGATTGCGGATTGAAGCACAAGAGGAGCGGCAGGCGGCAGCATCAAGGTAAGGGCTGGAACGCCGCGCGAGCTTCGGTTTCGGTGATGCGCTGGTCCCAGGCGATGGCGTGGGCCTGCGGCATGTCAATGCGGCGGCGGTGTACGGCGGCCTGGATGCTGTCGGCGGGGTCAGCGCGGACGATGGGCACATCGCTGCCGAACCACAGGTCGCGTCCGGGGATGAGGCCCGAGGCGATCAGTTCGTGCAGCGGGAGCACGCGGTCGAGGCGATGGGGGAGGTAGCGGTTGAGCGCCTCGACATCTGACAGCAAATGACAGGGCTGGACGCTGCACACCACACGCAGGGCCGCGAAGCGCTGGACATCGGCGGTGTCGATGAGCTCGCAGTGCTCGATGCGGTGGCGCTGGTCGCCGGCGCAGCGGCGCGCGCGTGCGCGTGTGACATCTTCAATGGCATCAAGCACGAAGCGGACTGCGCCATCCCCGATGGCGTGCACGGCGAGGTGGAGGCCGAGTCGTTCGGATGTTGCAAGGTGTGCGCGGAGCGCGGCGGGATCGGCCATGATCTGGCCACGGGGCATGCCGGGCATGGGGTGGAGATAGTCGACGAGCATCGCGGCGGTGCGGCTGTTGAGTGTGCCATCGGAAAAGACTTTGCCGCCCGCAAGGCGCAGGCGGGGAGATTCCCAGTCGCTGCGGGCGGCAAAGTCCGCTTCGAGGCGGTCGGCCGGCGAGTACAGCCAGACGCTGAGGGGGAGGTTGCCCGCGCGGTGGAGCGCGGCAAGCGCGGGGCCGAGCCAGGCCTGCGAGTGGAGGTCGTGAACCTCGGTGAAGCCGAGCGCGGCGAGATGGGCGAGTGCGGCGGAGAGGTGCTGCGTGTGCTGCGCGGCGGTGGGTTCGGGCGCGGCGTTCCAGACCGCGAAGGCAGCGCCTTCGAGCAGGAGGCCGGTGGCGGCGCCAAAGTTATCCACAACGACGATGCCATTGGGTTCGATGCGCTGGCCGGGGGCAACGCGGGCGGCAGAGAGGGCGGCGGTGTTGGCCGCGGCGGCGTGATGGTCGAAGGACATCAGCACGCAGGGGTTGTGCGGGGACGCGTGGTCAAGCTCGGCGAGCGATGGCCAGCGTGCCTCGGGCCAGGACTCGGTGCGTGTGCTGTGGAGGCGCAGCCATGCGCCGGGCGCGGCGGAGCGGGCATGGGCACTCATGAGTTCGAGGCAGACGCTGAGTGTGCGGCACTCGGCGAGGGAGGGCATGGTCAGGGATTCACCGAGGGAAGCGAGATGGGCGTGTGCCTCTCTCACTTGGTGCCTCCGGATGCGAGCAGGTTGGCGAGCATGAGCTCGGCGGTGGGAATGTCCGCCGCGGCGTAGGGGAACTCGAGCCGGACGATGCCGAAGGGCGCACGGACATCGAGGCCGTCGGGGTCGACGCCGACGCATGATGCGTCGTCAAGATCGATGCCGGCGATGCCACGGGCGGCGCGGGCGAGCTGGGCGCGATCGGCGTTGGCGGCGCGGATGAGGCGGAACTCGGCGGTGCCGAGGCCGTTGGGCACGGTGAGGGCGGATTCATCCATGCAAGACTCGCTGGCGTCGTGTGCACTCTTGATACCGAGGACGCGGGAGGCTGTCCAGACTGCGGAGGCGGGGGCGATGCCGTGATAGACGGACCATCGATCGACGGCTTCGCAGCCCTCGGGACGCTCGATTCGCGAGGGGATGACGAGTGCGGTGGCGTCGCAGTCGGTCTGGGAGGGGAGGTGGAGGGTGAACTCGGGGTGGGTCGCCGCGGCGGCTTCGACCGGCATGACGATCCGGCCGTCGGTGCGGTCGATGACGAGGCTGACAGGCGCGGTGCGGTCACCGAAGGCGAGGGTGGCGTCGCGGAAGCGACGCAGGAGGCGCAGGCACCAGACGGCGGGGGCATCGTCATTCATTTGGCTTGATTGTGTGTGGGGCCGGCGGGATGTTCCACCGGGATTTGGAACGAGTTGCGGGCCAAAACGAGCACGGGGCCGGCCCTATGGGCCGACCCCGGTGTGCTTCGAGTGGTGCTTCAAGGGGGCCGGAGCGACGCGCTCCAAAAGGCCCCGTTCCGCGATTCAGTGTGCCGCTTGCGCGACGGTTATGGACGAAAACAGTGAGTGTGTAGACGTTGTAGAGGATGGGACTCGAACGCTGAGGCTTGTGGCCTTAGCGACGGGCCTTCTTCGCAGCCTTCTTCTTACCGGTCTTCTTCGCAGCCTTCTTCTTTGCCTTCTTAGCCATGATGATCTCCTCGGGCTCCGTGCGGAGCGTTGAAAGACTCGAGCGGCTCTGAAGCACCACTTTGCTGTCGTGCGCCGCCGAATGGGACAACCGACTATCGGAATGAACAAGCCCTGTGCTTGAGCAATCCTTGCGCACGATACACTGCTTGCGCAGGAGAAAGCAAGTCGATGGTCAAGTCATCCACATCATTGATTGTTCATGGAGCGGCTGGTCGGATGGGCGCGCGCATCGTTGCGCTGGGGTTGATCGACCCTGAAGTGCGCATCACACGCGCGCTCACGCACGCGGGCTCGGCGCTGCTTGGCGCGGAGTCCGGCGCGCCGGGTGTGCGGATCTCGATTACGCCGAGCCCGTCAGAAATCGCTGATTTTCAGGGCGTTTTGATCGATTTCTCGTCTGACGCGGGCGCTGCGCACGCGGCGGCGCTGGCCCGCGCATCGCGATGCGCGCTGCTGGTCGGGACGACGGGGCTGAGCGAACAGACGCTCGCCGCGCTCCGCGAGACGGCCGCAGTGTGCCCGGTGTTGATCGCTCCGAACACTTCGCTGGGTGTCGCGGTGGCATCGAAAATTGTTTTTGAACTTGCTCGCGCTCTCGGACCTGGCTTTGAATGCTCGATCGTGGAAGCGCATCACAGCCGCAAGAAGGATGCGCCCTCTGGCACCGCGCTTCGGCTTGCCCGCGCGGTGCGCAGCGCGGGGCACGAACTGCGCGATGATCAGGTCGTGTCGATGCGCGGGGGCGATGTGATTGGTGAGCACACGGTGCGCTTCGCGGGGCCGGGTGAGTACGTCGAACTCACGCATCGCGCGACGACGCGCGACCTGTTTGCGATGGGTGCGATCCGCGCGGCGAAGTGGTTATCCGCGCAGCGTCCGGGTTGGTACACCATCGAAGACACGCTCGGGATCGCGTCGTGATGTCGTGAAGATCGTGAAAGATCGCCACACGATCGCAGTGGCCACGTATGGCCACTCGTGTGCGCGGACTACTTCCACGCCGCGATTTGTGTGCGTGCAGCGGGTGTTGCAAGCCAACCCATGAGTAGTCCCGGCAGCAGCACTTCCCATGCGAACACGGCGAGCGCAAGCACACCTGCGCCCTCGCTGGATGAGCCTCCGGGTGCGACTTGTTTGGCAGTGGCGTACACCAGCACGGCGGCTGCGCAGGCAAAGACAATCTTTGCCACACCCCACGAATGGGCGAGTCGAATGCTCCACCGGCGCTGCAGCATGAAGCCCACACCGGTGACGATGAGCATGATGCCGAAGACAAACGCGAGGGTTGTCGCGCTCCAGCCCAAAGTTTTCCACAATGCACTGGTCGCGGGGGCGGGGTTTGTTGAGCTGAAAGGTCTGCTGAAGTGGCGCGTGACCAGTCCGATCATCGTGATTGGTCCGATGATCGCCTGCAGCGCGCCTGCGCCGGCGAGGATCAACCCCGTGACCAGCGGCCAAATGGGATAGTCAGGGTCTTGCGGGCCAAAGAGCACCGGGTTGACCGCGGTGGCAGCGGGCGCGGCGGGAACCGAGGTTGGTTTGGATGCCGCAGCGACGATCGCGAGGTCGGAATCTTCCTTGCGCTTCTGCTCGGCGATGACCGTGAGGCGGTCGTAGTAGGTTTGCCCGGGGGTTATCGGGGGTGGAGCGAGCCGCGCAGCGCTTGAGTCCGAGCCTGATCCCGAACCGGATACTGGAGCATTGACCGCGCCGTCCTGTATCCGGAGAAGTCGATCAAACAGCGCCTGCCTTCCTCTTGCGACCATCGTGCCGCCTTGGTACGCGCTGGCGATCGCCGCGAGGAAGTGCGCCGGGGACTTGTGGCGGAACATCGGCGACTTGTTGAGCGCACGCTCGATCGCCTCGCCGAGCGGAGCCGAGATGCCGCGGGCGAGCAGGCGATCGACGGGCGGCGCTTCGTTGGCGTGGCGGTTGCGGACCTCCTCAAGTGAGCCTGGGAACGGGGCTTCGCCGAGCAGGAGCTCAAAGGCGGTGACGCCCAGCGCGTAGACGTCCGATTTGGCGGAGATCTGGCCTTCGAACATCTCCGGGGCCATATAGGCGGGGGTTCCTGCGATGCTTGCGCCGCCCTCCCGCATCACACCGGGGCGTGCAGAGAGCTCGCGCGAGAGGCCGAAATCCGTGACAAAGGCGTTGCCCTCGCGGTCGACGAGGATGTTTGAGGGCTTGATGTCGCGGTGGATGCGCTGCTGCTCGTGCAGGTGGCCGACGGCGTTGCAGACATCGGTCATAACCGCGAGCAACTCGTGCGGGGTGAGCGGATCGGTCTTGCGGATGAGGGAGGAGAGCGAAGGGCCGTCCACATACTCCATGACCAGGAAGGGAATCGCCTCCACGGTCGCGGCGTGGAGGATGTTGGTGAGGTTTCCGTGGCGGAGCGCGGCGGCGGCGCGTGCACCTTCAAGAAAGGCGAGCAGGCGCGGATCATCAGGCCCCTGCACGGTCTGAAGCAGGAACTTCACGGCGACGCGGCGGTGGAGAAGCTCATCGGTGCCGAGCCAGACGACGCCCATTGCGCCCTGGCCGATCTGCCGCTCAAGACGTACGGAGCCAACTTGGCGTGGGATGGTGACCATCTGCCCCGGCTCGCCGAAGGCGAGGTCGGTGGTGCGTGTGAGCGAGATGGTTTCCTGGGTGTTCATGAGCGGCGGAGCAAGGCAGGCCACAGATCAGCACGGATAATGACGGATGAAGAGAGGATGTAGGGGAGAAGGCGGGGAGAGAAGCAGAATGAGTGCGATGACTGTTCGTTCGGAGTTGGTGAGGGAAGATTGCAGATGTCGCTGACAGTGCATGAGTATGCACTGAAGAGTCTACCAGTGCATGCGGGCGACGCCGCGGCAATGGGAGCGGAGGAATCATCGAGTCGGGGATTCCGCACGATCGCCTACGCTCCGCAACGTGACAACGACCGCAAGCGATCCGACCAAGACCCAGACAAGCCCGGGGCTTTCGCCGTTCATGGGCGTGATCACGATTGTGCTGACGCTCATCGGATGGTCGAGCGTTCCGCTGTTCATCAAGCACTTCGCCGAGTCGATTGATCTGTGGACTTCCAACGGGTGGCGATACGGGTTCAGCGCGTTTCTGTGGATGCCGGTGGTGCTCTGGGGTTTGTATCGCGGCGGGATGCCGGCGGGGATCTGGCGGAAGTCGCTGGTGCCGTCGGTAATGAACGCGATCGGGCAGGTGGCGTTCGCGTGGTCGTTCTACAAGATTGATCCGGCGACGGCGACGTTCGGACTGCGCACCCAAATCATCTTCGTGGCGATCGGGGCGTATCTGCTGTTCCCGTCGGAGCGGCGACTGCTGCGCGATCCGCGGATGTGGGCGGGGATGGGGATGGTCGCGATTGGTGTGGGCGGGACGATTTACTTCGGGCATGGGCTGCCGCGGGGCGATCAGGCGATGGGGGTGTTGCTGGCGATTGGCAGCGGGATGTGCTTCGCGGCGTACGGGCTCGCGGTGCGGCACTACATGCACGGGTATCACCCGGTGACAGCGTTTGCGGTGATCTCGCAGTACACCGCAGGGGTGATGGTGCTGCTGATGCTGGCGCTGGGTGAGGAGCGCGGGCTGACGGTGCTGAACCTGCCGACGAACCAGATCGTGCTGCTGCTGGCATCATCGATCATCGGGATCGCGCTGGGGCACGTGTTCTACTACATCTCGATCGCGCGGCTGGGGGTGGCGGTGTCGAGCGGGGTGATCCAGCTCCAGCCGTTCATGGTGAGCCTGGGGCAGACCGCGCTGGGGTGGCAGTCGCTGTCGATGATGCAGTGGGGGAGCGGGCTGGTGGCGGTGGCGGGCGCGATCGTGATGCTGGCGGTGCAGTGGCTGCTCACGCGGGGGGATGCGAAGCGGGCGAAGCTGGCGATGTGCCCGGAGTGCGGGTACTCGCGTGCGGGCTTGCCGCCGGGCGCGAAGTGTCCGGAGTGTGGGCATGCACCGGCGGCAAGCCCGCACGCGAGTACCCGC
>Ga0163149_10007090_pt1 | contig 11353 bp, 13 predicted proteins | sample OliLakLV19MP5G1_FD_148604 | JGI IMG/M metagenome (GOLD analysis project Ga0163149, IMG submission 148604) | Freshwater microbial mat bacterial communities from Lake Vanda, McMurdo Dry Valleys, Antarctica - Oligotrophic Lake LV.19.MP5.G1 | ecosystem: Environmental > Aquatic > Freshwater > Lake >...
TGGGTGATGGATTGTGTTGGTGTGGACTGGTCATTAGTACCATTAGTACCATTATTGATTGTATCGGCACTCATTTTGAGTTATCCTTTTCTGCACGGGATTGTGGTTTAGCTTGCGAAGTCAAGCCACAATCCCGTGCTGTTTATGCAAAAGCGCGTCTCACACTCGTGTTAGTTTACGATGATGTGTAGACGCGCTTTTGAATTCATGCGGACGGTGGGTGGGATGGCGTGCATAAGGTTGATGTCGGCATGGACTGTAACCGCACCCCGAATGTAGCGACCATCACGCTTTAGCGACTCTACGGTGAGGTGCATCCGACGGCTACGATGGGACTCGTGGCGAAATAGTGTCGGGATTAAGACCGTGACACGCGGGTCGTTGCACAGTCCCTGAGCCATGGCATCCTCGACTGTGAGGCTGAAAGCGAGATTGTCTTTATAGGGGGTATCTAGCAACCCCTCTGGCGGTGCATCGGGGCGATAATCTTCTCCCAAAGTGGCGTAGGCACTGTCGCACGGCACTTTGCTATAGTTCACGGGACGGAGGGTGTTTTTGGGGGTGGTCGGTTTGTTTCCCAACATTTTTGTTACTCCTCAAAACTAGCATCTAAAGACATTATAACATGCGTTCTGGATTTTTGTATAGTTACCTAGACAGATTTTTAATGTGTATTTCGTGTCGTTATAGTTGGTGTTTCGTTTCACATATATTACACCCTCCTTACAGGTGTGGGGGGATGCCCAATTATGTAGTCGTTTATTAGTAGGGTAATCGTAGGATTTCCCTACCCCGTTCACACCACACCGTTATTTGGTGTAAAATGTGTATGTAGGTATTGTATAAGAATAGGTTTATTGTGTCAAGAGTATTCCTGTTGAAATACTTATATAAGAGTGATATACTTGATATAAAAGGAGATAGGTACAATGGCACGGAAAAAGCAAAAGACGGTATATATTATGTTGAAAGAAGATACAAAGAGACTTCTCAGAATGATTGTATCCCAACGGCAGTTTAAGACTGCAAGTAGTGTTTCTGACGATGCTGCGCTTTATTCGTATATTGAAACACACAGTCCAGAGTTAATTGCCGCATTAGAAGAGCAAAAGCTAAGTGAGGTAGAAGAGCAAAAGGAAACGCAGGAGTGAGATTGCGTTTTTGGCGTGGGAAGCAATATTTATAAGGTATTAACCATTAGAAAAGGGGAATCAAAATGAAAACGGTACGCTATATGTTTGTGATGTTGGTTATGGCTGTTGTGTTTGGTGGGGTTTCGGCACAAGATGTTCCCCCACAACTTGATTGCACACAGGATGATTATTTGTGGTTGCAGGGACGGGTGAATGAAATCTCAGCGCAATTTGCGGATATTGTCACCTATGACCCTATTTTGACGGCGACCCAATTACGAGCGACGATGGATGCTGTCCAGTTTGCCTGTGCTAGAGTTTTTACGAATACCACTAACCCCGATGGCATTATCGGACCTATTGATTTTGATGGCACATTGTATGAAGTGACATTTGTCGCGCTCCCCACTGAGGGGGCTAGTTTTGATGTTGGTGGCAGTGTCACTACCGAGACGGTTAGTGGTGATTGTGGGATGTTAAATTTGATACTGGTCACTTCTAGCGACCCAGATGAGACCGACTTGTTTCGATTTGGGAATGATTGTGTGGCGATGTTTGAAGTCAACCGCACGGGTGACTGGCAGTTATCGTTTGTGAAATTGCAATAGTAGAGAGGAATAACCCATGAGTAACGGTGAACGAATTGCCCGAGAAGAAGCAACCCCTATGGTAGGCGCGATGGTAGCGCTTTTGACCCAGCATTGCGAGTGGATAACCCCTGCGGGGAGCTATCGGCGCGAGAAGGCAGATATTGGGGATGTGGAGGTGGTCGCCATACCCAAGCCGAGCCTACTCGCCCACATGGACGAGCTGGTGCGAAATGGCGCGATTGCCAAGAAAGAATATACCAACGCAAAGACGGGCAAGGTGTCTTTTCGGTGGGGTGAGAAATATCGGGCATTCGTTCAGGGTGGCATCAAGTTTGACTTGTTCCTGTGCGATATGGATACGCGTGGGAATCAGCTCTGGTTACGGACGGGACCCGCAGATGCCAACGAATGGATGATGGGCGCGTTCCACAAATATAATGCGCCATTTACAGTGGAAGGCGGGTATATCTGGAGCAAAAGCAATGTGCAAAAATTGCACATTGCAAACGAAACGGCTTGGTTTGACCTGTTGGGCATCCCGTTTATTTTTCCAGCACAGCGCACCATCGAAGCGTATCAAAGCCTTATCAAGTGGGGGCATGTGTGGGGGGATGTGAATCGGTATCGCCCCACGCCAAAACCCGTAGAAGGCGATAAGCCGAAAAATAACCCGTACCAGTGGGAAGAATGGCTAGAAACGCGAAAAAGCGCGGTAAAAACGCCAAAAAATGCCACTCCCCAAAAAGCGCAATGGGATTGGGCGAAGCCATTTTTATGTAATGACGGGCTGGTATGGGTGCATGTGGGTTATGGCAAATGGGAGAAACGCCCACAGGATGACTGCCAAGCTAAGGCACATCTGGAACATTATCGGCGGTTGCCCCGTAGTCGGGATGCGATGGCATTCACCATCCAAATCAAATTGCAGGGGTGGGAGCGGGACGAAAGGATGGTAACGGCTGTACGTAACTCGTTGGCGATTATCAGAGGGGGGGTGGCGGCATGACTGTTGGTGTAGCCGTTATCATCGCGCCCATGAGCGCCGATGAAGCACGGGCATGTGTGGTGAGTATCAAGAGGAAGATGCTTGATTTGAAAACAGCCGTGTATGACCTGTGGCAACGGCAGGGGTATATGGCGCTGGGGTATACCAGCTTCCATGCGTGCCTGAAGGGTGAATTCGGTGATATGTCGGCTGGTCATTTGTATCGGCTGAAGGATGCGGCGCTCATCGAGGGAGAATTGCGGATGGTGGCAGATTCTCCATTGGAGAAAAGTCTACCCGAAGCTCATGCCCGTCAGCTGAAGCTATTGGATAGTGGTGCAGACCGTGTGCTGGCATATCGCAAAGCAACCATCCTCGCCAAAGGGGATGGAGCGCCACGCCCCACGATAGGTCATGTGCAAAAAGCGGTGGAATTGGTGAAGGCAGAGAATGGGGTGCAAGCGTCGCCCTACCCTGTCATAGGAAAGCTGGTGGCGGGTGGTACGGTGACGGCATCGGTGGGGATACAGATGGTGACTGAACTGAACAAACTCAAAGGGGATGTGCGCGAGGGTGTGTTGCTGGTCATCACGGAATACGGGTTATCCACGCCTGAATTGATACCCCACCTAGCGGATATGGTGAGCAGACCTGCGGGCAAAGAGAGTTATGTATTGCCTGAGATTATCCGTGCGGGTCATTTGGGCGGTGTGCCGTTGTTGAAGGCGACGCTGACGGATTTGGAGAATGCGAAGTATGAAGCGATGTTGGAACATCGGGCAGAAGGCACGGAAAAGAAACGAGAGCGCGAGGGCGAAACGAGCCGGCGTGTCAGTGTGATGATTGATACGGTGGACATGCGGTATACTCTGAAAGCATTAGGGGATGTGTTGGGCGATGAGGGTATGAAGCGGTTGTGGGAATTGGGCAAGACGATGGGATTATTAGCTGAACAGGAGAAAATATCGTGATAACAATTGCAGTAGTGAATCGTAAGGGTGGTGTTGGTAAAACCACTACCGCGGTGCATTTGGCAGGTGGTTTGGCAACGTTGGGTGTGCGTGTGGGGGTGATTGATACCGACTCGCAAGGTCATGCGGCGTTGATGTTTGGGATGCCCGAAGAAAACGGGTTGTTTGATGTGTTGATCGAAAATAAGCCGTTGGCGGATTGTGCTCGGCTTGTGCCATCTGAAAATTATTCAACATCGGATAACCCAGCAAAAGGCGCATTGTATTTGCTACCGGGTGCGGAAAAGACGTTCAAAATTCCACATGAATTAGACGAAACCAAGTCGTTTGCATTTGTGGAATTGGTTGATAATTTCGCCAGTATGTATAAATTGGATGTTATCGTCATTGACACCAATCCCACCATGAGTAAATTGGATGGTGCCGTGTGGTTGGCGACAGATGCGTATTTGTATGTGGTGGAATGTGAGCGACTGAGCTTTGATGGCTTGATTAAAGCGATTGACCAGTTGAAGGGGTTCGCAACGCAACGCAAGCGGTACTTGCAACGGGAAAGTTTTGTGTTGGGGATTGTGCCGAATAAGGTGCGGGCAAATACTGAATTACATCGGTACAATTTGTCCATTTTGGCGAATCAATTTGGGGAGTTGGTGTGGTCTCCGATTACGCTCCGCACGGGGTGGGCAAGTGCCACCAATTCACAGCAATTGGTGTATACCTATGCCCCATCTGGTCAAGAATCAAAAGATGCTTGGCTGATTGTCAATAAGGCGATGGAGGTGCTTGGATGGGTAAAAGACCAAGCGTAAAAGGTACAAACCCATTTGAGCGTAAGGGCGGTGGTGGTATGCCGTCCTTATCTAGCCTCACAGAAGCCATGCTCGGTGGTGGGGATGAAGCGACAAATCAAACACTTGCCCATTTTGGAACGGATGCTGGCGGGGCGATTACGGTGGGGCATTTTCGTATTTCCAAGATAGGGTTACAGATTGCCGATGGTGTGGATGCCGATGAATGGCAAGCCTTTGGACAACATATCCGTACAATGGAAACGTCTATCCAGTGGATTATTGGGGATTGGTTGGCGTATGGGGAGCGTGAGTATGGAAAGACGTATCAGGATGTGGCGGACGCGACTGGATACACCTATGACACATTGCGGAATCTGGTATGGGTGGCTAAGGCATTTGAGTTGTCATCACGTAATGACAAGTTGAGCTTTGGTCATCATCAAACAGCGTTGGCGCTTTGCAATGGTGATGTGCAAGTGGCGGTTGATTGGTTACAGACCGCATCTGATAATGGCTGGTCTATCAAAAAGATGAGCGATGAGATTAAGGGTGTCCCCCCTGCCCCACCGCTAGTGAGTGGCAAATTAGGCAAATTTTGGGCAGATATGGCTACTTTTGTGTCTAAACAGAGGAAATTAGCCGATAGGGTAGGGGGGGATGAGCGGGCAGAGATGGTACGCGGTCTGCGGATTTTGGCGGACGAGATAGAAAAAATTGGGAGCGATGGAAGCAAAAAGCGGAGATAGTACCTCCGCTTTTTTGTTGGGGATAGTCGGGTTATTTAATCTTGATTGCTTAAATCTGGGTCTATGTGCATGGGGAATAATACCCGTGCGAATTCTTCGCACGCGCTTATGAGTGTGCGCTCAACCCATACTCCAGAATCACGGGCGCTACCAACAGGCTGGTAGTGGTTGGTAGCGAAAACATATAGTTGGGAACGCCATCCCCAGCCACCATTTTTATATTCAAAGGTGATATGCAAATGGATGGGGTTAACGGTATTCAAATTGGTAATCCACTCTGCACGTTGCTCCCCTTTGATGTTTTCTGAAGCGAACACCGTATGAATCACGTCATTAAGGTCTGCGAGTGGTCGCTTAGCGCACCACTCAAGTGCAGGGGGGATAGTGCTGGTGGGATGGTCAATATATACCATCTGATTATCTAAGTGGGGATAGACTTGCTCACGGCCCCCAATATATAGGATGGTGGTTTGAATGAGTATGCGAGGGTAACTCATGGTAATTTCCCTTTCAGGGTATAGACAAAGGCGACTAACGGCTGGGGGTGTGGCTCAGTGGCAACGGTGATGGTGCGATGACCGTCCACAACGGTGCATTTGACATACATGTCTTCTTGTTCGGCATGTACCCACTCGTGATAGTGTGGGCAGGCTTGCCATACCGCTTCCAGTTGGGCGGTGTTATCGGCGGTGATGATGTCACGGGCTTTGGCAAGTTCTGGATTGTGGGTGAGGCGGATTTGCCATTCAAACAGGATAACTTGCTTGAGTGAGCGCATACTCATCAAATTCGTGACGGCAAATTCAAAGTACGGGTGTTGGTAACCGAGATAGGCTTCGATGGTGATTTGTTCAGCGGACATGGGAATTAGCTCCTCTTAAGGCAATTTCAAGCGAAATGGGATAGGTTTCAACAATCATGCGTAAATGGGTGCGCCCCAGACGGCGGGCGGCTTCGAACCGATGATGTCCATCGGTGAGGTAGACGGAATCGGAATCGGCAAAGCGGATGCCGTGTGGAAGATTGCCACAATCATCCGTGAGGCGTTTCTTGGCGATGTAGTGAGCGACTATCCGTTTGAGGGTTTTGGATTGTGTGGGGATGATGTCGGTCAATGCCACCCGTTCCCGCGCACCCTCATCAAAAACGTAATAACGGAGTGGTAAGGCATACAAATTCGTCCACTGGTTAAAGCGATAGTAGGGTGTGACAATGCCCTCGCGTTTTAGCTCGGCATAGGTTTTGTGCCGATTTTTGGGTTTAATCCAGTTAATGGGGGGTAACTCCCCCCCGATTGCGACAGGTGGTTGTGGATTCATACAGCCACCCCTGCATCAGATTTTTCACGTTTGACGTAGGCTATTGCCTGCAAAACGATGTCTAATTCGACTAACTCAAAGTCGCGGAATTGCTCGATGAGTAACTTGAGGAGGTCGGGGGCAGTGGCAGGTAGGGGTTCTGGCGTTGGTGCAGTAGCCTTGCCGTTTTCTCCAATGGAGAAAGTGGTGGGAGTGGGAATGGGCGCGACAGTGGGTTGTGGCGCTTCGATGGGTGTATCGGCGGGTTCTGGTTCATGGGTATCTGGTGCGGGTAATGAGCCATGTTGAAAGAGATGCACAAGGTCGTTTACCACATCAGTCATGTTGTGCTTCGTCCAGCTTGGGGGATACTGATGCTCACGCATGACCCGTTTAATGGCAACTCGTAGCGTGGCTACGCCCTGTCGGTCTGCCCAATCAAGGGTGGGGAGATAGGCAGAGGCAGAGAAATGGATGGCAAGCGCCAGTCTTTCACCCGCTTCGGGGTGGGGATGCGTGAGGCATTGGGCAATCATATCCCAGAGGAGGGCATCGGCGGATGGGGTTACAGGTGCTTCTACAATGGGCGATTCCGAGCCTGTGTCCTCAATCACACCGCCTAACTCGGCAACCATGTCAGTGATAGCATCGGCTGGTGTGGTGGCTAGTTTTTCGGTGCGACGCTCTGCCATGGTCTTGTGTTGGGCAGTGGCAAACATCCAATCATTGGCAGAGATGGTATTCCATGTGGATATGATGGGCGAGAAGGCTTCCATCTTGGCAAGGGATTCTTTCAATGTGAGTGTTTCTTGGGTGTACTCGCCATTGACCGTTTCGACAAAGAACATGGTTTTTTCGGTGATGTGCGGGGCGACATACATCTTGGTAGCGCCATCCACTGCGAATAAGCCAGAACTCTTAGGGAGCAAGGCAAGGAGCGCGGTGACGTTTACTACAAAATTCAATGAGGATGTTTCATCAAACCCAATTAGTGTTACTTTGGGTAACGGTTCTTCCGCAAGCGGTTCAGGGGTGAAGGCTTCCACGAACATGCCATCTGGTTTGAATACTGCGTCTACCGTTGCTATAGGTTTATGGGATTCGGTGGGCGTTTCGATTACGATGGGTTCTATGATTTCGACTATCGCAATGGGTTCATCCATATCCCACACCTTATCAGCAAAATCATCTTGAACATAACCCGGTTGCGAATTGGCTTTCAGGAACTTTTCGTTGGTCATATAGACCAGTTCATTTTGGGCGCGAGTACGTGCTACATAATCCAGATTGATTTCTTGTTGATACTGCTCAGGGGTCATGTTCTTGGCACGCAGAGGTAGTTTGTCTGGTGCAAGGATGAACACACGGTCTGCCTCAAGTCCTTTTGATTTGTGGATGGTCGCCAATGTGACGACCTCGTTGGAAGGTTTGCCATCTGCAAATAAGCTAGTAATTTTGTCGTTTATCATCTTGATGTCGGTGGCATTGGGATAGGCTTCGATGACAAATTTTAAGGCATTGAAGGTATCACGGATGGCTTCGGCGCGTGCTTCATCGCCCTTCAGCATGGCGGCTTCGATTTGCTCATCCCGATAGGTAATGAGTTCATCTGACAATCGAGCGAAGGTGTAGCCGTTGCGTTTGGTGATTTTTTCAAGCATTGCCACCAACTGTTTGCCGATGTCTGCGCCAAGAATGGTGGCGGGAATCCGTTCAGCAATGAGGCTAAGACAGGCTTTGACCAGAGGGGCTTTGACACGGGATAGCACCATATCGCCGATGCGGGCATGATTGTGGAGTGTTTCTTCAGGCAACCAGACGATTTTGCCACGCGATTTATCGTCTGGGCAACGGAATGAGGACACGAGCAGAGAGGCATGTTGCGTGATAATGGCATCGCACCGCCGGGTCATGGTGAGGGGCAAGACTGTGCAAAGCCAGCGTTCAGCACTGAGAGCGAAGGAATTGCTATCTGCGCCAGCAAAGGAATAAATGGCTTGATTGGGGTCGCCTACGAGAATGATACGCCCGCCACGAGGAGAGAGGATTTTAGCAATCATTTCGCGTTGGACGGGTGACAGGTCTTGGCATTCATCCACCATAACCCATTGATATTGATAGAAGCGCACATTCCATTTGACCGCCCAATAAATCATGTCGGTGAAATCGATAATGAGTTTGCGGGTTTGTTCTTCGGCTTTGAGCATGAGTTTTTCGACATTGGATAAGACCAGTTCCATGATGGCATCGTTATGTCCGTCATATTCCATATCGGCATCGAGGGCGTTTTCTTCAACAAGGTCATCTAATGCGTTGATGTTATCCCAAGCCACCAATTTGAGGCGCACAAAATTGAGCAGATTCACAAACATGGAGAGGGTCGCTTTGCGGAGTTCGTAGAGTTTTTTGGCACGTTCTTCAGGGGGGTAAGATTGCACAGCATCCGATAGTGCAAGCTCGAGAACCCCATTATCACTTGCCCATTCGGTTACCAGCAGGGTGTATTTATCGGCTTGTGGTGGGAGTTCTTGAACATTGAGATGTTTTTTCAATGCTCCAATTCCGATGGAATGGAATGTGCGTGCGGAGACCCCTGTGCCGTTAAGCCGAGATTCAAGTTCGTTCACAATGTCCTTGTTGAAGGCACAAAAGATTTTAGAACCAGTGGTGGCGTGTAGGCGTTTGGAGAGTTCTACAAGGCTGGTGGTTTTACCCGTGCCTGCTAACGCGGAAATGGCGATGTTGGCGCGGGTGTTGAGAACTGCATCGAAGATGGCTTGTTGTTCGGGCGAGGGCGTGAATTGTGTCATGGAGTTACTCCTTGCCCGTGTGGGCGGTTAAAAATGGATGGTGGAAGGTGGTGCATGGGTAGTACCTCCTTTAAGAGGTAAAAATAAAATAAATTGGTATATATATATTAACATAGATTCAATGTTATTGCAAGGGGTTTTAGCCTATTGGGTTGTCACTATAAGCCTGTCTATCGTAATGTAAACGTAATAAAAATAATGGGATTAATTGGATGTCGCGCTAGGCGTGTTTGGACGGTGCTGGAAGGGGTCTAGCGGGTGAATACAGAGAGGGGTATGATGTTCTTTCGTGCCTGCGACCCGCAAGCGTGCCTGTACAGCCCGTATACGCAGGTGGTATACGTTCATGCAACATTCACCGAGCATTGAGTCAACATTCAGGCGAGTTGACATTCAGATAGCGTTCATCCAGCATTGAGACAACGTTCAGGTGACAGAAGCCACCCAAACGCGCTATAATGCTGTTAACAAGCGTGTACAGTTTGTAGGAAAGGGGAGGGGCTACTATCCCCTCCCGTTCCGCCTATAAACTATTCACCGTCGGGAATGTCGTCAATCTCTTGGTACTCCTCCTCCTCAGCTTCTTCATCGGCTTCATCAGCGCCTAACAGTTCCAAACGCGAATTGCGCGTCATGCGGTTGGCTTTGCGTGCCAATTTCTCGGCTTCCATCTGCGCCTTTTCCGCCTCAGTGTAGAGGGGTGGGTTCAGATAGACGTAATCCGCCATGGCGTTGGTGCGGAAGGTGATGGACTCAACGCCCTCTTTAAGCACTTCTACGCTCGGTAGCGCCCGAATAACGTCTTTCAACGCCTGATTAGCCCCAACGGTGCATGAGCCGTCCTTGTGAGCCGTGTATTCGGTGTTTTTGACACCAGAACGGCGCAGGTGAGGAGCGACGATGCCAGATGCGATTTGTTCAATTGCCAAACGAAAAGATTTTTTCATGTTCAACCTCCTAAAGTTGAATGATAGTTTGGGGTAGAGGAAAGTCCCCATTTGTCATTAGCCTCTATATTTATTATCCCATAGAACGCATGTGTTGGTACGTGAGGTTGCATTGACTTGGCTTAAGATACATGAGCCTCGCCAATCCACATAATGAAATATGTTACTTAATGTGGATTGATGAGGAAAGAGGCGGATTAACCGCCCCAACTGCTACGTCTGTAGCCATCGGAAATTTCCCGATCGTGTTTTCTGCTGATAACCCCCCACCGATATTCGGCTTGTTGCGGAGTAAGGGGGACATCCAAATTGGTGATAACCGCCCGTAGTTCCAAAACGGTCAAAAGTTCAGCGCATCTGAAAAAGAGGAATAACCATTTATTGTTGAAGATAAACCGCTCCAATTCGGCTTCATCAAACGCGATATTTTGGGAATCCAGATAAATGTGTACCAATGAATGAATGGCGGGCGGATAGAACCCCTGAGAGAGAAGGGAATGGATATGCCCAACGAATTTGGGGTGTCTGATAATGGCATCAAAAGATTTTGAATAGAACATGATTTTTGCTCCTAAAAATGGATATGAAGGATAGAAGGTGAAATAGGTTGTTAAGGAATTACCCTCATATCATGCCATAGTACGCATGTTCTGAGCGTATGGAATGAATGGACGTGCATTAAGGTACTGGATGTGCGCCAAGCCTACAGGTGTTCTATTTACATACAACCTATCTGGATGTAATGGGAACGTCACTTAGCGCCTCCCACACCACCCCGTAAGCCAAACGTAAGGCAAAAAATTGCGCTGATGGTAGTCATCGGTATTAGCGCCGATATTACCGCTCCCCGCCTCGCTAAAACCAGAATGTAATACCTGTGTTATAGGGTTGTTCCACGCGTATACCCCTCTAAATGGCTTCTGCATAAACCGAAGGATGCTTATCATAGGTGGGGTAGGGTAGGGCGCGGTAAGCGGTGGGTAGGCGTGGCAAATGGGGATATTAGGGGATAAGGTGGGATAGTTTGGGGATATATAGGAAGGGGTTTTTTGTGGGGTTTAGGGGTGTTTTAGGGGTTTTCT